>Ga0181602_10003167_pt1:0-2500 | contig 13349 bp, 7 predicted proteins | sample 041ome_14_FD_148640 | JGI IMG/M metagenome (GOLD analysis project Ga0181602, IMG submission 148640) | Coastal salt marsh microbial communities from the Groves Creek Marsh, Skidaway Island, Georgia - 041408US metaG (spades assembly) | ecosystem: Environmental > Aquatic > Marine >...
GTTCGAAATAAAGGCGGTGGATTCCGTCAAAACACTTGGATCTTCCACCCCACCCGTTTCATTTCGCACACCTTGGATCGCGCTAAGACTCCCTTTGAACTCCCATGTGCCGGCACTGTCACGTGCTTCGTGCATCACAATCAGTTGATCTGCCCCGTAGCGTTCATTGTACAATTGTCCTTGCGCTTGCAAACGACCGTAATGGATATTCCAATGTTTGTACGCGGATTGCGGCGCAGACGCATTCAATTCAAAATACTGACCACGGCCTTGACTACTTTGGTAGGTCCACTCCACACTAGGAATAGGCCCCTTTCTAAAATACGTGGGATACCCATCTTGTTTCAGCGCACTAAAGTCACAGAACCATGTCGGCAGAAGCTGTACCCTTGGCGCCCCTAATGTACCAATCGTTAAATCCTTGAGCACTACTGTACGGCTCATGTAATTCCGATAATGGACAGCTGGAAGCCGTGTTTCCATGGCCCAATTTTCCCCATGGGAAAGATGCATGAACCACTTCTCTACGAATTGCCCTTTGGGTTCGGCCACACTGTCCAAGTCATGAGCGATAACATCAGGAAGCAATTCGGCCACACATTCCGTGTCACTCGATATACTGTCTACTACCAAAATGGTGTCGAGGGTGGATGAAGCCTGAAAAGGGACATCCTGACCGAAGGCACTTAAGGCGCCTAAAATCCCGATAAACACTGGCAATAGAAGACGCATGCGCATGGTCAAAATTACGGAAATAAAAAAGCCCCACCATATGGTGAGGCTTTATAAAGGTTTGGCGGCGACCTACTCTCCCGGGGTTAACCAGTACCATCGGCGCAATCGGGCTTAACGACTCTGTTCGGAATGGGAAGAGGTGATCCCCGACGCAATAACCACCAAGTTATAACAAGGTAATTTGGCATATCGGAAGCAACATAAAACAATCTGGATGAAAAATCCACGGGTAATTAGTACTACTCGGCTATGACATTACTGCCTTTACACCTGTAGCCTATCAACGTCCTCATCTTGAACGACCCTTAAGAGAAATCTCATCTTGAGGTGGGCTTCGCACTTATATGCTTTCAGTGCTTATCCCAACCGCACATAGCTACCCTGCGATGCAGCTGGCGCCACAACAGGTACACTAGAGGTGCGTCCGACACGGTCCTCTCGTACTAATGTCAGCTCCCCTCAAATTTCTAACGCCCATAGTAGATAGAGACCGAACTGTCTCGCGACGTTCTGAACCCAGCTCGCGTGCCACTTTAATGGGCGAACAGCCCAACCCTTGGGACCTTCTCCAGCCCCAGGATGTGACGAGCCGACATCGAGGTGCCAAACCCCCCCGTCGATGTGAGCTCTTGGGGGAGATCAGCCTGTTATCCCCGGAGTACCTTTTATCCTTTGAGCGATGGCCCTTCCATGCGGAACCACCGGATCACTATGTCCTACTTTCGTACCTGCTCGACTTGTTAGTCTCACAGTCAAGCATCCTTGTGCCATTGCACTCTACGTACGGTTACCAAGCGTACTGAGGATACCTTTGAAAGCCTCCGTTACTCTTTTGGAGGCGACCACCCCAGTCAAACTACCCACCATGCACTGTCCCCCTTTCGGGGTTAGGCATCAAACAAGCGAAGGGTGGTATTTCAAGGATGACTCCACGCTGCCTAGCGACAACGCTTCAAAGTCTCCCACCTATCCTACACATCTCTTGTCCAATGTCAATACAAAGTTGTAGTGAAGGTTCACGGGGTCTTTTCGTCCCGCTGCGGGTAATCGGCATCTTCACCGATACTACAATTTCACCGAGCTCATGGCTGAGACAGTGCCCAGATCGTTACACCATTCGTGCAGGTCGGAACTTACCCGACAAGGAATTTCGCTACCTTAGGACCGTTATAGTTACGGCCGCCGTTTACTGGGGCTTCAATTCAATGCTTCTCTTGCGATAACATCTCCTCTTAACCTTCCAGCACCGGGCAGGTGTCAGACCCTATACATCATCTTTCGATTTAGCAGAGTCCTGTGTTTTTGCTAAACAGTCGCCTGGGCCTATTCACTGCGGCCTCCTCGCGGAGGCGCCCCTTCTCCCGAAGTTACGGGGCGATTTTGCCTAGTTCCTTAGCCATGATTCACTCGAGCACCTGAGGATACTCTCCTCACCCACCTGTGTCGGTTTACGGTACGAGTCGCTTTAACCTGAAGCTTAGAGGTTTTTCTTGGAAGTCTGATTACACTCACTATCTCCGCAGCCGAAGCCTTGGAGTACTATCACCTTTCAGCAAGTCGGACGGATTTGCCTATCCAACCTATACCTACGGGCTTCAACGTACTATTCCGTCAGTACGCGGAGCTGTCACACCTTCGTTACCCCATCGCAGTTAAAGCGAGTACTGGAATATTAACCAGTTATCCATCGACTACCCCGTTCGGGTTCGCCTTAGGTCCCGACTAACCCTCAGCTGATTAGCATTGCTGAGGAAACCTTGGGTTT
>Ga0181602_10003167_pt1:7500-13349 | contig 13349 bp, 7 predicted proteins | sample 041ome_14_FD_148640 | JGI IMG/M metagenome (GOLD analysis project Ga0181602, IMG submission 148640) | Coastal salt marsh microbial communities from the Groves Creek Marsh, Skidaway Island, Georgia - 041408US metaG (spades assembly) | ecosystem: Environmental > Aquatic > Marine >...
CAGGCCGAATTGGGGATCACTAAACCGATCAGCAGGGCATATACAGGAAGTCGGGCAGAGCAAGTAATTAAGGGTGTCACCGCGATAGCCAGAAAGCGCTCACGGCTATTTTCCATATTTCGGGTCGACATGATGGCCGGGATGGCGCAGGCAGTTCCCGAGACCATGGGCACGACAGACTTGCCACTGAGCCCGAAGGGGCGCATGAATCGGTCCATGATGAATACCACGCGCGCCATGTAGCCACTTTCCTCCAAAAGCGAAATAAACGCAAAAAGCAAGGCAATTTGCGGGATGAACATCAGAACCCCCGCGATGCCTGGCACCAAGCCATGACTGAGCAGGTGCGCCAAAAATCCACTCGGCAAATGGTCGGTTAGCCAGGTGGACAATGCCGCAAGTTGGTCGTCAATGAAGTTCATGGGCGCCTCCGATCCGTAAAAAAGACCTTGGAAGAGCAAGAAAAGCAGACCAAAAAGGATCACGGAGCCCCAAATCGGATGGACCACGACGCGATCCAATCGGGCTGTCCAACGACGGTCTTTGACCGGATCCGCGACAAAGAAGGCACGGAGCCATTGGTTCACCTGCCGGTAGCGTTGTATCGCCTCGTCCGTTCTGGCTCGTGGAGGGGGCTGCTGGAGTCGGTCAGACTTTCCAACCTGTGCTTCTTTCAAGCCCCACAACCAAGCCCGGTATGGAAGGGCCATGGATTGGTCTTCTTGAACTTGGGCAAGCCAACGCAAATGCAAACCGCCTGGCTGGAAGAAGGGCAATTTCCCCGAAGGTTCGGCCCGAAGAACCGCCTCGCGCAGCGCATCAAGCCCCTCCCCGGTGCGGGTGTTGACCAAGATGACCGCACAACCCAAGGTGGCTGCCAACTCCTCCGTTTTCAATTCCATGCCCCGGCGCTCCATTTCGTCCCGCATAGTGACCGCCAAGACAGCCGGCAGTCCCAAGTCCAAAACTTGGCTAAAAACGAAAAGGCATGTTTTCAAATTGGTGCCATCGGCCAAGCCGATTACCCGGTCAATGCGCTCCTCAGGGGCCTCTTGAAGCAAGGCCTCCATGACCACTTCTTCATCCGTGGAGGAGGCATGCAAGGAATACACCCCAGGTAGGTCAATGACTTCCGCCAGAACTCCGGGCGCCCATTTGGCCAATCCCGTGGTGCGCTCCATCGTGATGCCTGGATAGTTGCCCACTTTCTGATTTAGGCCCGTCAGACGATTGAATAGCGAGGATTTTCCCGTATTCGGTCGGCCAACGAGGGCAATTCGGAGCGCTTTTTTATCGGGCATCAGGAGATGTAATCGGAATCAATTTGGCCAAATCGCGGCGCATCGAGATCAGCGTGCCCTGTACGCGAAAGCACATGGGGTCTTGAAACGGAGCGGCAAACACCAACTCAATTTCCTCACCAGGCATGCAGCCCATCTCAAACAGCTTCACCGGGAGGCTGTCCGGGGTCTGTAGCACAATAGCGCGCTGACCGAGGGGCAAATCTGAGAGGAACATGGGGTGGGCTGTCTGGACTAGTTATTTAGAATCAATCTACGCAGCAAATTTCGGGTAAAAAAAGGGCCCAGCGGCCCTTTTATTTCTGAAATGCGATAGAGAATTAGAGCATCATCGTCACGGGGGACTCCAAGAACGCTTTCACGCTGTTCAAAAAGGCCGAACCTGTCGCGCCATCCACCACTCGGTGGTCGCAGCTCAGGGTCAACTTCATGATGTTCCCGGGAACTACTTGGCCGTTTTTCACGACGGGGACCGATTGGATCCCTCCGACTGCCAAAATGCAGCTATCCGGGGGATTCACAATGGCCGTGAATTGGTCGATGCCAAACATGCCCAAATTCGAAATGGTAAAGGTGTTGCCCTCCCAATCTGCAGGCTGCAGTTTCTTGGTTTTCGCGCGCTGGGCAAAATCCTTGACTTCGGCCGAGATTTGGGTCAAACTCTTGGCGTCCGCATGGCGTACGACCGGCACAAGCAATCCGTCTTCCACCGCGACCGCGACGCCCACGTGGACATCATAGTTGGTGCGGATGACATCGCCCAACCAGGCACTGTTGACCGCCGGATGCTTTTTCAAGCCTTTCGCCACGGCCTTCACGACCAAGTCATTGAAGGAAATTTTGTGGTCCCCGCTTGCATTCAAGGCCTGACGCGCTTCGATGGCTGCGTCCATATCTACGGACATGGTCAAGTAGAAGTGTGGCGCCGTGAATTTGCTTTCGCTCAAACGCTTGGCGATGGTTTTCCGCATCTGTGAGATGGGGGTGTCTTGGTAGCCCGAAGAAGGGTAGCTCACCGCAGTCGGGGCAGCCGATGAGGCCACCGCAGGGGTGGAGGCGGCCGTTTCAATGTCACGCTTGACAATGCGGCCTCCTTCCCCACTGCCTGTCACAGCGCGTAGATCCACTCCTTTTTCCGCCGCTAGACTCTTCGCGAGTGGAGAGGCTTTAACCCGGCTATCCTCGGCAGGTGCCGGGGCTGCGGCGGGAGCTGGTGATGGGGCAGGGGTCGGAGCAGGCTCTGCCGCAGCAGGAGCAGCGGTGGGCACAGGGGCCGCAGCAGGGGCCGCAGCAGGGGCCGCAGGCGCACCAGAAAGCAGCGCGGAAATATCCTCGCCTTTGGCGCCAATCACGGCAAGAATCGTATCGACGGGAGAGGTTTCGCCTTCCCCAACGCCAATATGGAGCAAGGTGCCCTCTTGGCCGGGAAAGGCCTCAAAGTCCATGGTCGCTTTATCCGTTTCGATTTCGGCCAAAAGCGTTCCTTCGGTGATTGCATCGCCCACTTTCACGTGCCACTTTGCGACGACCCCTTCGGTCATCGTGTCGCTCAAGCGAGGCATATTAATTACGATTGCCATGACTTATTCCTTGATGAATGGATAATCTGATTGAACGTAGATGTCTTGCCAAAGTTCATGCGCTTCCGGGAAGGGAGAATCCTCTCCAAACTGGACGCATTCGGCCACCAAGGCTTTGACACGCGTTTCGATTTCTTCAAAATCTTTCTCTGCCGCCCACTTCTTCTTCGTCAAAACATTGCGAGCGATCAGAATGGGGTCCACTTTCTGGTATTCGGCCACTTCGTCTTTGGTACGGTAATGCTGAGCGTCCGACATGGAGTGTCCCTTGTACCGGTAGGTGCGAATCTCTAAGAAGGTCGGGCCGCCACCGGAGCGCGCGCGATCAATCGCCTCTTGCATGGCTTCATACACCACGGCGGGATCCATGCCGTCCACAGCTTGGCAAGGCATTTCATAGCCCAAGCCCAATTTCCAAATTTCGGTGTGGTTCGCGGTGCGCTCCACGCTGGTGCCCATCGCGTAGCCGTTGTTTTCGCAGACGAAGACAACGGGTAAATTCCAAAGCATGGCCAAGTTAAATGTCTCGTGCAAGGAGCCTTGACGCACCGCACCATCGCCCATGTAGGTCAACGTGACGTGCGCATCGCCCTTGTATTTGTCCGCAAATGCTAAACCAGCACCCAAGGGGATTTGGCCGCCGACAATGCCGTGTCCGCCGTAGAAGTGGTGCTCTTTGGAGAACATGTGCATCGATCCCCCCTTACCGCGGGATGTGCCGGTCACTTTGCCCATCAATTCGGCCATGATGCGGCGTGGATCCACCCCCAAACCGATCGGCTGGACGTGGTTACGGTAGGCCGTAATCATTTTATCTCCGGGTTCCATCGCCAACAGCGCGCCGGCGAGAACCGCCTCTTGCCCGTTGTACAAGTGAAGAAATCCACGGATTTTCTGTTGGATGTACAGGGCCGCGGCCATGTCTTCAAACTTTCGCCAGAAGAGCATGTCCTCATACCACTTCAAATAGACGTCTTTGGTCAGTTTTTTCTTTGCCATGATGCGCGTTTAAGCGGGGTCAAAAATAGTGCTTAGCGCCCGAACATGGGCGCTAGGGTAATTTTTACACTAAGGAGCTCAATCTAAGAGTTGATTCAAGTCCACTATCGCACTGAAGCGAATCGTGTTCTCGAGAGGGGATCGAACCGTTTGGTCCGCGGGAAAGAGGTAGGCAAAGTCCAAGCCCAAAAGGCTGTAGCGCAGGCCAAAGCCCATCGTGAAGAAGCGGCGATTGCCTTTCAGGGCGTCTTCATGTTGGTAGCCCCCGCGAACTGCAAATTTGTTGTCATACCAGTACTCTACCCCAGCATTGTACATGAATTCACGCATCAGTTCTCTGCTTCCATCCGGTTTCGCCGCCGGATCCCAGCTTTGAAGGATGCCTTGAATGACCGGAACGTTGTCGTCCTTGCCTGCAATGATTTCATAGCGATCGCCATCGCCATCTGCATCCAACAGGTCCCGAACGGGCTGGGTGGGAACCAATAATTTGTTGACATCAAAAAGTACAACCACCCGGTTGTAGCGGTCCAAAATCCAATTGTAGCCCACTCCCAATTTGAGGTTTGTGGGGATGAAGTCCGCATCGCCCGATTCGGTGTATTTCACTTTGGCACCGATGTTCGAAATGTTGAGCCCCCCCAACCATTGGCCCTTTTGGCCGTCGGGCAGGTTGAGTTCTTCCCCTTGGTAATAAAAGGAGACATCCGTTGCGACGGTTTGGCCGGGCTTGGTTTGGAGGCTGCCCACCACCTGGCCTTGGGTCAAATCCGATAAGGCATAGCGCAGACCTACTCCCGCGGACCAGTTTTCGGAAAGTTTGAGGGCGTACGCCACGTCCAAAGCCATCTCGTAAGGGCGGTACGTGCCCTGCTCATCGCCTTGCTCATTGCGGAAGGTGATGTCCCCCAAAGAGAAATACCGAAGGCTCGCACCTACTCCTGAACGATCGCCCAAGCCCATGGCCACGTTGGCAAACATGAGTTCGACGTCAGGCACCAAGCGGCGCAGCCATGGAGTGTAGGACAGCCCCCCTTGCATGGTGCCGGCCCCCATAAAGGCGAGTTTGGCAGGATTCCAAAATAGCGCATTGGCATCGGGCGATGCCGCTACGCCCGCATTGGCCATCCCACCCATTCGGGCGTCCGGACCAATGTTGAGCATGGGCAGGGCCGATGTCACGACATTCAAATTATCTCCAAACGCGGTGGTCTGGGCCGAAGCCGCCACTCCCGCGGTGAGTGCAATCGAAAAAAGTACTGGACGAATAAAACGCTTCATAAGAGGCACAAATATAGGTTTAGTGGAGGAGGATTACGCGTTCCGCCGCATGCAGGGTTTGGCCGTCGAGAATACGGCGTACTCTAACCCTGGCTACATACCAACCCGCCGGCAGGAGATGCCCTTGGCCATCGGTTCCATCCCAAGAGGCGGCTTGCAGAACAGCCGAAGAGGCTTGACCTCGCCACTGGTCTTCAAACACCCGTTGGCCATCGGGACTGTGAATAGTCCACTCTACCTCCAAGCTATCCCCTTCCGCATTGTGCTCGACATCCAAATAGAAGGGACCGGTGCCGGGATTGGGGTAGATGCGCATGGCACCGAGCTGAAGTTGGTCGCGGGAAATCACTACGAACTCAACGCTGCCCTCCGAAACATTATTGTAGCTGTCCCAAGCTCGAACCGAAAAAGTATGCAGACCATCCGTTAAATCTTCAAATGGCCAAGTCGCCTCCCCACGTTGGTAGGTGCCTGGATTGGCGCTGTAGCGGCTGTTTAGGGAGAAGGACGCATTCCAATCGCCATCGAGGGCCCCAGTGAGGTCGTGTCCAATCCCATTGCCCACCGCATTGATGCCGTTTTCGTCAAAGAGGCGCACCAGTCCTAGCGGGCTCGGCCCTGTGATGCCGCCCGAAACAAAATTGGTGTCGCCCATGTAGACCTCCACGGTCGGGCCCGTCACATCGAC
>Ga0181602_10003202_pt1 | contig 13257 bp, 9 predicted proteins | sample 041ome_14_FD_148640 | JGI IMG/M metagenome (GOLD analysis project Ga0181602, IMG submission 148640) | Coastal salt marsh microbial communities from the Groves Creek Marsh, Skidaway Island, Georgia - 041408US metaG (spades assembly) | ecosystem: Environmental > Aquatic > Marine > Intertidal zone...
CCAGGCGGGAGAGGCGGTCAACGAGGACGGATGCGCCCAATCCGAATTGGACGATGACGAGGACGGTGTCAAGAACAACGTGGATCTTTGTTCCCAAACGCCGACGGGCGCGGAAGTTGACACGGACGGTTGCAGCGCTGAGCAGCGGACCTCTGACTCGGACGGGGACGGCCTCAACGACCCCGAGGACCGTTGCCCCAACACGGAGGCGGGCGAAGACGTTGACCAGTTCGGTTGTTCTCAGGCCCAACGCGACAGCGACGGGGACGGGTTATCCGACCTTGACGATGCTTGCAACGACACACCACCCGGCTTCCCGATTCTTGAAAATGGCTGCACCGACGAGAGTGCATTGACCGAGGACATCGATGGCGACGGTTTTGCTGGTGCATACAGTTACGACATTGACCCCATCACGGGGCTTCATGTCAACCAAACCGGAGATGCCTTCCCGTCTGACCCCACCCAATGGTTTGACTCCGATGGAGATGGTCTTGGGGACAATTGGGGCACGGTGTCGTGGAACAATTCTCGCGACCCTTCATGGCCGGGTGTGTTTATTCAAGGCGCTCAGAACGCTGACTTCTGCTCGGCCGAAGCAGGTACGTCGTTCATGGACGTCCCTGGTTGTTACGATGACGGCGACGGTTGGGCTGACTTTTTGGAGCCGGAATCCCTCCAAAACAACCCCACGCAATGGAAAGATTCTGATTTTGATGGGTTTGGAGACAACTGGGGCGACGCTTCTTGGACGCCGCACCGTGACCCGACTTGGCCCGGGGAGTTTATCGAAGGAGCCACCAACGCCGACCTCTGCCCAACCACACTTTCCGGCCTCTTGGGGCAACTGGACGAGGACGGGTGTCATCCTTCCGAGCGGGACTCGGATTACGACGGCGTGAAGGACGACGCTGACAATTGCCCCAACGATCCCAAAGGCGTTGACGGGTACACCGACGGTTGCCCCTACGTTGCGGTCTCCGGTGACGGCGATGCCGGTGTGTTCGGATTGGATGCGGGCATCCTGTTGGTCGCTGGTGGAGCGGTCGGCCTCGTCATCCTGCTGGGTCTCATCGTCGTGTTGCGCTCAGGCCGTGATGACGAGAACGATGACGATGACGACGATTTCTTTGATGACGACGAGGAAGAGGAAAATTTCCTTGACAAGCTGGACGCAAAACGGGCCGCTCCCGCACGGTCACGTCCCGCACCGTCCCAGAGCCAAGGGGAGCGACGCGGACCCGGTAACAGCCGCCCTGCACCTTCACTGGCCGGTCCCGGTGGCCCTCCCAAAGCCAACGCAGGCCCACCGAAGCGCGGTCCAGGCGGCCCCCCTCGCAGCGGTCCGCCTCAGGCCTCGTCGGCAAAGCCCGAACCCGTGCAAAAAGTCGCCAAGAAAAAATCGGTGACGACCGTCGATGATGCCCCTTCAACAAAGGTTCGAAAAGCAAAGATTCAGGTTGATCTGAGCATCTTTGAGGACTGGCAACGTGCTGACCGAGAATCCGCCGTGGAATGGGTGATGGGTGCAATTGCAGACGGTGACCAAGAGCGCAGCGTGCTGATGCAACTTCAAGAAACGGGGTGGACTGCGGAGCAGTCTCGAGCGATTTGCAACCTTGCGAAAAACAAGGCGGCTTGACATCGGTCATGAGGTCTTAAATGAAGGTCAGGTTTGGACGGAAGAGGGAGGATAAACCATGAGCGATGGAGCCACTGGAAATTCCACCGCCATCGAGGTGGATGAAGCCGCGGCCTATTTCGGTGTCACGGAATCCTCTGACGTGCTTCATGCCATGATGGCGATGCCTCGAGACCAAGCCATGGTGCAGTTTTTTGATGTGCTTTCAGACATCGTTTTACGACCCGGTGATTTTGATTTCGAAGCCGCCAGCGAACGCATGCAGTGCGAAGGAGGGGAGATCTACTACCTCGTTGCAGGTCACCTCGGCTTGATGAGCCTGCCCGACCCGCTCCTGCAAAGCCTCGGCATGCCCGATTCCAGCGGTGCCGCTGGTGGTGAGACCATCGGTTCCCTCGATGGTGAGCAAAAATCCCAGTTGGAAGGTCTTGCAGACCCCATGCGGATGATGAAATTGTTCGCCGTGGCGCACCAAACAGGAGGTGGCGCTGAAGTGCTGAAGTACCTCAACACGCTTGACGGCATGCTTGCCAATGTCGGCGGGTCGGTGGACGCTCTTGTCACGGTCAACAAAGAACTCGACGCTGCGCTCGACGTCGCCGGACATGTCGTTCCCATCGCTTCTCTGGCCAGCGGTTCCGCTTCAGCTGCGACCGTGGAAATCCCCGAAGGTCTTGAGCGACCGAAAGCCCCTGAACCTGCTGAAGTCCAGGCTGCACCCACTCCTCCAATTCCCGAACCTTCTGTCCCTTCCGCTCCCGAAGGTGTTCCGCTTCCGGGCGCCGAACCCTCTGCACCGGTGGTTCAACCCGAATCACCCGTGCCGCTTCCTTCCTCAACGGTGGCCCTGCCGAAGGTTGAGGTGCCGGTGAAGGCCGAAACTCCCGTGAACGTGGAAAACGAACGGGAGGTGGCTCGGGCAGCACAAGATGCGTTTTCCGGAGCCTTTGGTTCGCAACTTCTTCCAGATTCTCAACCTGCTGAACCGGAGGTGCCAGACATCTCGGTTGAACCCGTGGAAGAAGAGGTTGGTGCGCAAGGCGATGAGGAGGAATTCGTCAGTGCTGCGGAACATTTCATCGCTGCCGATGAAGATGGTAGCGGGGCTTTGGACGTTGAAGAATTGGCCCGAGCCACCGGCACGACCGTCGAAGAAGCTGCGGCTTTGCACGCCGAGGCGGACACCGATGGCGACGGCGTGGTGTCACTTTCGGAATTCATCTCTTCCCCCGCCGCTGAAAAGACGGCTTCGCTTCCCAAACCGGTGGCTCCGGTTCGTCGACCGTTGGGCAACACCGGACAAAACACAGGACAACCGGTTCAGCAACGACCACCGCCGTTGAACCAACCTCCCGTCCAACAACCGGTACCAAATCAACAAGCGTGGCAACAGCCGCCACCTCAGCAGGGATGGCAGCAACCCCCTCCCCAACAAGGGTGGCAGCAACCTCCTCAGCGCCCCTTGGTACAACCCACCATTCATTCGGGCGTTCATTGCCGTGGATGCGGTGTTGGCCTCGACCCGTACTGGCGGTTTTGCCCGGTATGTGGCCAGCAAAATCTGGGTTATTGATTCAGTTGACGACAAACGAACCGTTCTCGAGGAGCGGGGATTCGTCCAGCCAGATGCTTGGTGAGGCGAGCACACCCGAAATTTGGATGCCGACCGCAGCCGTCCCGCCGAGCGTTGTGTTGTCACCAATCGAGAAGTAGGCGGTCCCAAGGCGTTTTTCATCTTCGAGCACGTTGCCGAGGAGCCGAGCGTTGGGGTTCATCCCGAATCCAAATTCAGCGATCGTCCAAACGCTTTCCTGATCCTTGCTCTTCAAGCGTTTGGCCGCCTCGCCAAAGGTTTGCCGAATCTGGGCAGCAGCCGTTCCGCCCTTGACGTCGACGACCAAGCCGTTCTCGACCTGCAGGATGACGGGTTCGTCCACCAGGGCCGAATCCCATGAACCATCGATGACGATGGTCCCGTTCATCGTGCCTTCCCGCGGCAGCGTGAAGATCTTGCCCGCAGGCAGATTGGTGAGCATGCGCGGGCGGTTGCACACGCCGTTGTCATCCAGTTTCCACTCTCGCCAATTGACTTCAAAGGTGACGTTCGTGCCCGTTTCCGACTTCACGTTGATGATGCGTTTGCGTCGGAGTAAGCCGTTCATTTCACCGATGTTTTTCTTGATGATGTTGAAATCGGCCGCCATTCCACCTTCGGTGAACATGTCAAGGGTCATGCCGGGCATGGTGGCCACGCGCGCACCGTCTTTGATGGCTTGACGGACAGCACGGGTGTGTGTGAGGGAATACTTTGTGGGGGCGATGACGACTTGTTGTTGACGCATCAAGTTTGCTACAGGGGACGGGGGTTCGTCCCCGTGATGTCGACCTTTGGGCATGACGATCAACAACACGCGGTCGGAGCGAAGGCTTGCGGCGTCATGCAATGCCTGACCGATTTCTGTGGTGGTGGGGTCGCATACGATGAGGATGTTTTCGCCTCGACGAAGGTCCATGCAGGTGTCAATGACCGTGAGCGCACTCTTTGCCATCCGCTCATCGTGCCCCATCACTTCGTCTTCACCCTCCGGATTCTTTGCCGGCTCAAGGTCGGCAAGGACCGCTTCGGGTTGACCTTCGGCGAGGTCCAAGATTTCCTCGATATCGCTGTCAACATCCGAACCCTCGTTCCCTTCAGTGCCGTTTCGGCGGAAAGGGAGGGCCATGATTACTGTAGAGTTCAACCGTTCTTCAATGTGTGCTTTTTTCAATCCAAATCCGTTCACTTCCGGGCCAACTTGTCGGAGGGGAGCGTTGAAGAAGCACGAGGCCGTGTACGAAGCATGGACCTCTACGAGGAGTTTCTCAAGCGCGTTCAAGACATTCACCGCCTCGGCGCCCTGCAAGGTCACCTTGGATGGGACCAAGAGGTGTTGATGCCTGCGAAGGGGGCCCAAGCCCGAGGCGAGATGATGGCTTGGCTTGCCGGTCAACGTCACCAACAATTGACCGATGCGCGCACGGGTGAACTTTTGAGCGCGTTGGAAGATGCCAACCTGAATGCAGACCAAGCGGCCAACGTTCGGGAAATGCGTCGTATGCACGACCAAGCCGTTTGTCTCCCGAAATCCTTTGTCGAAACGTTCGCCCAAGCCCGGTCTGAAGCTTTGGTAGCCTGGCAGGAAGCACGAAGCGCTTCGGATTTTGAGGCGTTCAAACCCTCGCTTGAACGCTTGATTGCGTTGACCCGAGAGAAGATCAACCTCCTTGGTGTAACCTCAACGCCGTACGATGTCTTGCTCGACGAGTATGAAGTCGGTATGACGGTGGATGATTATGACCCGTTGTTCGCTGGATTGAAAGCCCGTCTTGTCCCGCTTCTCCAGGCCATCACAACTGCTCAATCATCCACGCCCGACCCGATCTTGCCCGAGGGCTTGCGCTTCTCTGTTGACGCCCAGAAGGCCTTCTGCAAGGCCGTCTCCGCCAATATGGGCTTCGATTTTGACGCCGGAAGAATGGACGCTTCAACGCACCCGTTCTCAGCAGGACTTTGGCCCGGTGACACCCGCTTTACCACCCGATTTGATGAAGCCGATCCGTTTTCGTGTTTGTACGCCGTGATGCACGAGACCGGACATGCGCTTTACGAGCAAGGCTTGGATCACGACCATCGGTTCACCCCACGGGGCGGAGCGGTTTCATTGGGCGTCCACGAATCGCAGAGTCGTTTTTGGGAGAATCAAATCGGACGAACCCAAGCGTTTTGGAGAGCGGCCTTGCCGTGGTTTAACGAGGCTTTTCCCGACGCCCCACAGTGGGACGAAGAGGACTTGAATCAACTCGCGAATCGTGTTGAACGGGGCTTCATTCGGGTCGAAGCGGACGAAGTAACTTACAATTTACATGTCATGATTCGTTACGAAATCGAAAAGCAATTGTTCAACGGCGATTTGGCCGTGGACGACCTCCCGGCTGTCTGGAACAGGATGTTCAAGGAATGGTTCAATCTTGATGTGCCCGAAGACCGCTTAGGTTGCCTTCAAGACATTCACTGGTCAATGGGCGCCTTTGGATACTTCCCAACGTACACCCTCGGGAACCTCTACGCCGCACAACTTCTGGAGGCCATGAGCGAGGATCTTGGTGATATCGATGCGATGGTGTCTTCAGGAGATTGGGAGCCCATGCTGGCATGGCTCCGACCTCGCATTCATATGCGAGGAAGTCAGGTTTCACCCGCTCAACTCATCGAGGATGCAACCGGAAGTCCACCGAATCCTGAACCGTTTTTGCGATACGTCGAAGAAAAATACCGCGCATTGTACAACCTGGCTTAGCGCCAAGGCATCATGACCAGCGGCGTTCCTGCTTCACCGGGTTCCACCAACAGGTGTCCCTTTTGCCCCGTGGCTTCTGTTCGCTCGAACACTGGAACGCCGGCAACGACGGTCACCTGTGCCCATCCAACCAATTCCCGACCACGGAACGGACTCCAGCCCACGCGAGTCCAGACCAAATCATCGTCAACCACATGTGGCGTCGCCATGTCCACGAGGACGACATCACCGTCTGCGCCTTCCTCGAGACGTCCTTTCCCCACCATGTTGTAGCATTCAGCGACGTTCGTCGACATCCAGCGGACGACATCTTCCACCGAGCATGCACCGTCTCGTGCATGGGTGAGCATCACCGCCAACGAGGTTTCCACGCCCGGCATGCCGCTCGGTGCATCGGGAAAGCCTGCTGCTTTGGCATCCAGAGTGTGCGGTGCGTGGTCGGTCGCGATGCATTGAACGGTGCCCTTTCTCAATTGGTCCCAGAGGGTCTCCCGGTCCGCTTTGTAACGAATGGGCGGGTTCATTTTCAGCCGGGTTCCTTCCCGTGCGACATCGGTTTCGTCAAAGGTGAGGTGCTGGGGGAGGGTTTCGGTGGTGATGATGGCTCGATCGTCGTTCACCTCGGAAGGCAGGGCAGTGATGCCTTCAAGCCACTCGGCTTCGATACCGCTGGTGAGGTGCAGAACGTGAAGACGGTGGCCGGATTCCTGGGCCAATTCAACGGCCAACTGGGTGGCCAGCAGGGCCGTTACGTCGTCCCTCCACTCGGCGTGGGCCGCCATGTCCGTGCGTTCTTTCACGGCTTCAAAGCGCTCGATGAGGCGTTGTTCGTCCTCGGCATGAACGGCGATGAGCCCTCCAGTTTGGGAGAAAATCTTCTCCAGGGCTTCACGTTCGTTGACCAGAAGGGTCCCGGTCGATGAGCCCATGAAGACTTTGATGCCGCAAATTCCAGGGATGCTGAGAGGAGCGTCTGGCGTGCCGACGGCATCTTGTAAATCCGAGATGTTGTCCGGGGTGGCGCCAATGAAAAAGCCGTAGTTGTTGACGCATTTTGCCGCAGCGGTGGCCAATTTCATGTTCATGCCTTCGAGGGTGGTGATGGACGGTTTGTTGTTGGGCATATCAAGGAAGGAGGTGACGCCTCCGCTCACAGCGGCGGCTGAGCCGGATCCCAGATCCTCTTTTTCGGGTTGGCCGGGGTCTCGAAAATGGCATTGCGGGTCAATCATTCCGGGAAGGAGGTGCAAGCCACGCCCATCGATGAACAACTCGTCTTCCAAGGGCTGGAGGGTTTTGCCGAGCGCAACGGTCTCAATGAGCCCCTCTCGGATGCGAAGGTCGCCGACTCCCGTTGCATCTGGTAGCACCATCGTTGCGCCATGAATGAGCATGTTGCCGGACATGATGGTGTTCTCCATTTTGAGATGGTGGGGTTCGGCTCATCAACATGATGCAAGGATACTGACTTAGCGACGCGCGGATTTTGGCCGAAAGGCGTTGCAGACATCTTCGTTCATGTCCATGTACGGACCGCCCATGAGGTCGACGCAGTAAGGGACCGCTCGCCAAATCTCGTCAATGGTCTCTCGGATGGCCTTCGGGCGACCGGGGAGGTTGAAAATCAAGCTGGAGCCACGCAAACCTCCAACTTGGCGAGAAAGGATGGCTGTTGGGACGAACGCGAGGGAAATACTTCGCATTTGTTCCCCAAATCCGGGCATCATGCGGTCACAGACCGCTTCGGTCGCCTCGGGGGTGATGTCCCGTGCGGCCGGCCCGGTGCCGCCCGTCGTCACGACAACGCTGCACCTTTCTTGGTCGCTCAGTTCGATGAGGGCCGCTTCGACGGCTTCTTGTTCGTCTGGGACGCATCGGTAATGGGTGGTCCACGGGCTCTTGATGGCCTCTTGAAAAAAGGAAAGAATCGCAGGGCCGCCTTCATCCTCATAGGTCCCTTGGCTTGCTCGGTCGCTGACGGTCACGATGCCGAACACGGCGTGGTCCCCAACATGTTCGGCTGACCCGGACCACTCGGTGATGCGTTGCATGGTTCCACCTACTGGTCCCCGTATTTGGCGACGATGTCGGCGTGGAAGTTGTCGAGGAGCGTGTCCTCAAACAACTCGGTTTGACGCCGCATCTTGGTTGACCGAATGTGGAGCACCGCCATCAGGATGAAGACGATGATGACCAACGGGATGAAGACCTCAAGTTTGTACTGGTGCATGAATTTCACAATTCCTTCAGCGGTGTACGCCCACGTGATCGAGGCGATGGAGCCACCGATCAGCGTAGCGATAAGGACGCGCATGAACTGCATTCTGGAGAGCAATCCGAGCATGGCGCCTACAAGCACACCGGAGGCCATGAAGGGAATCCACACGAAGAAAATGAGGCCCCAAAAGCCCCATTTGTTGATCATCTCTCGCTTCTCGTTCGCCATGTATTCCACGGTGGACAGCGTGTCGCCGAGGAATTTTGTTTGCAGCATTCGCCCACCCAAGCCGTCTTGTCGGGCCACAGCGACGATGCGTTCATCGTCGGTTTGCGATTGGCGCTCGACCCGTCCGGCTCCAGCCCGATCTGCGAGGGTTGAGACTTCGTTTCTCGTCTTCACGATGAGTTCTTGGGAGCCCAGCAAGTCCTCGTTTCGGTCGTGAATAAAACGAAACAATTCGTCCTTCATCTGGGTGGAGGTCTTACGGAACCGGAAGAAAGCAAAGCGTTGTGTGGGTCGGTAAATGACGGAGACAAAGACCACCCGGTCGTCGCTGGTCACCACCGCCCCCTTCATTTGGACGTCGGTGCGGCGCGTAAAGAAGAGGTCCAAACTGTCACGAACATCGTCCTCAATACGTGAAAGGGAGTGGAGTTCAGAGAAGAAGGACGAGTAGTCTTGTCGTTCCTTGAGGGCATCTTGTTGCTCATCAACCCGAGTCCCAATGCCGACGCCGGAATCAAAGTCAATGCTATGACCTGCCCCAATGACCCGGACGTTGAGTTGGACGGGTTTGAAGACGCGGAAGAAGGCGAATTCTTCGAGCAGGTTTCGTAGAAGTTCAGCACGTACTTCTTTGGAATCGGAGAGGGTGTTCTCCGTGTTTTGGTAAGCCACCATGATGTCAATCGACAAATCTCGTATTTCGATCTTGAAGAGTTCATCGTCAATATCGATGCCCAACTGTTCGCCAACGGTGTAGACGGTGTCTTCAACGAGACGTTGAATGTGGGCGCGGGACAGGATGTCGTCGGTGTCTTGGTGGTAGACCTTGTACATCAAGGGGTAGATGACGAGCAGAGAGATGATCGAAAGCGAGAGGGAAATGAACGCCATCCACCATGCTGGAATGCCGGCAGCACCACCTGTCAGCATGGCGGTTTCTCGCCCGCCACCAATTTCGGCACCCATGAGCAGGTAACCCCAGTCGCCAAGGTCTTGCACGGACCAGCAAGAACGCGGTCCGGAATCTTCAATCCGCACGTCTGAATGTTCAGCGTCGTCAACGAACGGGAGGAAGGCAAGGGCTTCTTTTGAAATGGTGTGCTCAAAGACGATCGTTGAAGTCAACGGTCCAACGATGATTGAGGAGTTCGGTGATCTGTCTGCCTTGACGGTGAGCTCAAACACGAGTTCAAACCGACCCTCGGAAAGTTCGGAGTAGGGCGCTGAAAAGAAGGCTCGTCCTTGGTTTTGTTCGGCTTTGTTGATGGTTCTGGTTGTGCCGTTCGCACCGTAAGGCTCGTCGACGACGGACAAGGTTTGATCGTTGACCACCTCGTAAAACGTGTAGTTCAGGAAGGCCACCCCGTTGGGGAGGTTGTGGCCAGCGATGGAAAACAATTCACGGTCGGGGTCTGGGAAGATGTTCAACCAAGGCTCGTCGGTGACTTCTTCGCATTCGTCACCGATGTCAAGGAAGGTGGTTGAAGCGGTGTGGTCGAGTGCTGTCGAATCCCCCAAGGCTCCCGATGACATCGAAAACAACAGCAGGGCAAAGACGGCCCCGTATGCCAGCCCAGCCAACAAAACAAAATCTTCAATTTTGGAGAGAAAGATTCGGCCTCCGCCCATGCGACGTTGCCGTATTTCCTGAAGTTCCTTGGCCTCTCGATCCTTTGAGCGGGTGTGTTCTTCGTGACTGTCGTTGGCGGAGGACTCAACGATGCCGTCCTTCGCCATGGTGGACCATACTCCCTCCGGTTCAAGAATCCTTTTCCTTCTCAGGGTTGGAATCTTGGTAGTGTTGAGTGTTCTATAGAATATAGGGGCAGGCAGTAAGCTTCCCGCCGATTGTGATGTTGGTGGGTTAGGCCGGACTTGAACCAGCGACCTCGGCATCTTCAGTGCCGCGCTCTCCCAACTAAGCTACTAACCCGTGCAAGGTTGGCGAATGCCCTCGCCATATCAAGCCTTCCGATGGGTTAGGGATACCGTGCTTCTCGTGCGGGGCCGTTCATTCAGCGCCTTCAAGCGTAGCCTTTTGGAAGGCGAACAGGCTTTCCAGACCCGCATCAGCTCCTTTCAGGAGTGCGTGCAACTCGTCGGCTGAAAAGGTGGATTCTTCCCCAGTCCCTTGGACCTCAACGTAGCGCCCATCGCTTGTTTTGATGATGTTCATGTCAACATCGGCGTTTGAATCAAGCACGTAATCCAAATCGAGGTACACCTCTCCGGCAAGGAGGCCAACGGAGACCGCAGCGAGGTCGTTGGGGATCACCGCCGCCTCGTGGTTGGCCTGCTCGATGGGGCTGAGTTGAGGGGGTGTCCAACCCTCCTTTCGTTGCTCAAAGCTGGGCCGAAGGTCCACAGGGAGGCAGTCTCCACGAGCGATGAGGCGGCGGACGGCCAGTCGAAGGGCGATGTTGGCCGCCGTGATGGAAGCACAACGTGTGCCTCCGTCTGCGTTCAACACGTCACAATCAACGTTGAGCGCCACAGGACCGAGAGCCTCGAGGTCGACGGCAGCACGCAGCGAGCGCGCAATGAGGCGCTCAATCTCTTGGGTGCGGCCCTTCGCACCGTTGCGTTCACGGCGGAAGCGAGAGTCTGTTGAGCCGGGCAAAAGAGAATACTCTGCGTGCACCCATCCCTTTGTAGCGTCCCGGGGGAACCAACGGGGTAATGATGCCTCCTTGGTGCAGCACGCCAACACCACCGTATCGCCCTGCTTGTAAAGCACGGATGCAAGAGCGTTCGGGGTGAAATCCAGCGTAACCTCAGGGGTTCGCATTTCATCGGGGGCTCGTGAAAGGTTGAGTTCGGTTTTGAATTTCGCCATGTCACGCCCAGTGCGTGTTCTTCATCAAGGCTTCTCAACCGACTCGCAAGTCCGTGGGCATGTTCAAGTCATGCTTTGAGGTGGACGGGTCATGAGCCAACCCAAGGCTGTTATCTGTGCCGTTGCCCGCACTCCAATTGGAAAATTCATGGGAGCCCTGTCCTCCCTTTCAGCCGTTGAACTTGGCGTTTTGACCGTCAAAGAACTGCTGTCCCGTGCGGGTATCGATCCGGCCTCGGGTGTGGTGGATGAGGTGCTGTTTGGGCAGGTGCTCCAAGCCGGTGCGGGTCAGAATCCAGCCCGTCAGGTGGCCCTTGGTGCAGGCCTGCCCGTTTCCACACCGTGTGCCACGATCAACAAGGTGTGCGGTTCTTCCCTCAAGGCCGCCATGATGGCAGCGAACAGCATCCGTGCAGGCGAATACAAAGCCATTATTGCCGGCGGTATGGAGAGCATGAGCAACGCCCCCCAGTTGCTCATGGGTCAGCGAAAGGGCACCAAAATGGGCGATTCAAAACTCGTGGATTCGATGATTCACGACGGTCTTTGGGACGTCTACAACGACGTTCACATGGGGACAACAGGTGAAACTGTCGCAAACGAATGCAACATCAGCCGAGCAGCGATGGATGCCTTTGCTGCACGCAGCCAACAACGGGCCGCTCAGGCTTGGGAAAACGGCTGGTTTGATTGGGAGACCTTCGCTGTTGAAATTCCCCAGCGACGCGGCGACCCCATCGTTCTCAGCACCGATGAGGGGGTTCGTGGAGCAACGACGGTGGAGTCGCTTGGTGGACTTCGACCTGTGTTTGACCGAGAGGGAGCCGTCACAGCGGGCAACGCCAGCACCCTCAACGATGGGGCAAGTGCCGTGCTCGTTGCCGAGGCCGAGTTCGCTCGTTCCCAAGGCTGGGAAATTCTGGCCTCGATCGAGGATTACTGCACCTCGGGCGTGGAACCCGCCCGTGTCATGAGTGCGCCGATTCCAGCCGTCAAGACGCTTCTCGAGCGCAACGAACTGGATGTTTTGGACGTTGATGTCTACGAACACAACGAAGCCTTTGCATCGGCATCCTGCGCCATCGCTCAAGAAGTGGGCATTCCCGACGACCGCTTCAACCTGCACGGTGGTGCCGTCAGTCTTGGCCATCCCCTTGGCGCAAGCGGAACGCGTTGTCTCATCACGATGCTTGGGGTCATGCGCCGGCTTGAAGCCAACTCTGGCATCGTGACGTTATGCCTCGGTGGAGGAAACGCCGTGGCCATGTACCTGAAGCGTGCTTGAAGCCGAGCGGCGCTTGTTCGCATTCACAACGGTACCCACGAATATGACGGACTGCGAACCCTTGTGATTATGGTAATTGTCAACATGGGTGTTTAGCATAACCCCTCGTGAACGTATGGAAACCATTTATGTATCAAAAATTATGATTGATGATGAACGGCGTTTTAAGATAGATTTTTAGATAAAATCTCCACTACCAAGAAAGTCTTCATATTCCCATTTGTTCTTTTCTTTGGGTTTTTTGTATTCTTCATGCGCATGTGGTCCCCAGACCCAATATCCTGCTTTGTAAAGCGCATATCCCACCCAAGATTCTATTTTCTCTCTTGTTTCAACATTCAGATGGGTAAATCCATAATGTTCAGTGAGTTCTTCTACACATTCTTTGAAGTATCTTGAAGAGGGATAATTATGCAAAGCCCAACCCTTTCTTTTGTGGCCTTCAAGATGTTGTCTAAATCTCTTGTAGACGGTTTTCCTTGTGACTCCGACATACACACATCCTTTTCTTTCAATATCAACTTCTGGGAAATCATCACTTGGAAATTTACGTCTGCTTTCTCCTTTGGAAGATTTCAATATTGAATCATCTAGTAGAGCAATGTATACCTTAGCTCCACGAGGTGTGTTCTGATATTTTTCCCTCATTTGGTTTAGATAAGTTGTCAACCTGTATTCGGGCTCCATAATCTTCCGAGATACTACTGATTT
>Ga0181602_10003278_pt1 | contig 13072 bp, 8 predicted proteins | sample 041ome_14_FD_148640 | JGI IMG/M metagenome (GOLD analysis project Ga0181602, IMG submission 148640) | Coastal salt marsh microbial communities from the Groves Creek Marsh, Skidaway Island, Georgia - 041408US metaG (spades assembly) | ecosystem: Environmental > Aquatic > Marine > Intertidal zone...
TTTACACGGCCAGACAGCAAGACCCCTACCGTTCGCCTTTTGGCTTTGCGCACTTTTCGTCTGCCCTTTAGCGCTAGCAGATCAGAACGCTGTAATCTCTGTTTACCACCATGTCTCTGACTCAACCCCACCTTCGACATCCCTTTCGCCCGAGGCCTTTAGAGCCCATCTTTCCTTTCTCGCCGAAAACAATTTCACGGTGCTGCCACTCACGCAGATCCTAACGACGCTTAATGATGGCGACGATTTACCCGACAAAACTGTCGCTATTACCTTTGACGATGGTTACGAGTCAATCTACTCAACGGCGTTCCCCCTCCTGCGCGAATTCGGCTTTCCTTTTACCGTTTTTGTCAGCACAGGCCCTATAGATAGGCAACAAACCGGTTATATGACCTGGGAGCAGCTGTCTACTCTTCACAGCGCTGCCGTTGTGATAGGCAACCATGGGACAGAACATCGTTCATTGCTTGAACTGAGCGATAGTGAGGCGAGAGTCGATATACTCGCCGCGCAAGCGCGCATTACCGAGGAGCTCGGGCCACAGCCCAGACTTTTTGCCTACCCTTACGGAGAATTTAATGACGCCAGCAAGAGGCTGCTCGCAGACCTTGGCTACGCAGGCTTTGCCCAGAATTCCGGTGCGGTTGGGCCCACAACCGAGCAAACCGCCCTGCCACGCTTCCCACTCGCTGGACTCTATTCGGGGCTTGAGGGAGCAACGTTGAAATATTCTACGTTCGCATTCGACGTACAAACGCTTGAGCCGCTGTCGCCGCAGACACAGCTCACTGCGCCTTCGGCAAGCGTAAGGTTTGAGGAGGGGGACTATTCTCGGGCAAGAGTGACCTGTTTCGACGATGGCGACCCTATGTCGATAGCCTGGGAGGTAGGTCTCAGCGAAGACAACGTTGCTACGCTTAGCACTAACGCGAAGCAACGAGGCAGGCGCTGGAATTATGTCTGTACCGCGCCGCATACCGGCTCGGCTCGGTACTTTTGGTTCTCTCAGCCTTGGTTCGACGTGAGCAAACCGCAATAACCAGGCAAGGCGCTAGCCATCGTCTCTGAGCCGCAAGTCGTTTTGTTGAATGATGGTCTGGACCTCATCGATGTAATTATCGCCGCGCTGCGAGTAACTACCTAAACCATAGGCCAATTGAATAGGATCCAGATTTTTCTCTTGGTCGCGCATGCGAGCGCGCATGCGACGAAAATGCTGGTAGCTTGTGTGCGTATTCAGGTTTTTAAAGTATGCCGATACCGCCGCAGCAATCGTGTTGAATTTCCTGACTTCGTGACTCGCTTTGTCGGCACGCTCTAGCGGAACAAAGCCACAGCCCTCTTCGTAACACCAATGCCCGAACAAATTATTGCCGTCTACAGCGAAGCGAGAAGTCCCCCAAGCCGACTCGTTGGCGGCCTGAGCCAACACAAGGGATACAGGAATCGCATCTACGCGCCGTAGCAATTGTTCAACGAGCGCAGCATCTCCCCGCCGCCCCCTATCAGAATCAAAATCAACGCGATAATCTAGGGCAAATTTGGCAAGACTCACTCTCTCGGATGGACTTAATCTATGGCCGTTCGCTAACACCCTAGCAAACATCGTGAGCGTTTCTCTACGCTGCAGGAGTCGGGCATTTTCAGCATTGACATAGGCTTCAAGAAAATCAAAGAACTGTTGCTTTCGCGCATCGACGTCTGCCATTAAGGCGAAATCGGGCAGCACAGAAAGCGCTGGCGCCGCGGCAATGACACGAGCGGGGGCCGATAGCCGTTCAGGGATGTCATTTTGCTGGAGCAACAAGACAGAGGCGCCTGCGCCTAGCGCTATTAAGATTGCGCCAGCGGCATAGGGCGATCCGACGTAACGCCAGATACTAGCCATAACTTGTTTAATTGAAGATGTCATCATGGGCACGAGTTTACTCGACTTATGGCTAACTCAATAGCCTGTCGATGAAGACTGAAACACTGTTCGAGACGCCCCAAAACTCTGAATCAATTAAAACCTATGATATCGGTGGGGCCGGCGTGCGCGCTCATTGCTACTCGCTTACGCTTAACGCCCTTTCGAGCCCCCTAAACAAGCAGGCGAGTCGGCAACCGCGTTGTTCCGCACGTCCCACTCCGCCGACGTAAACAGATGCAGCGATAAGGCGTGCACCGATGCCTGCAAATAGCCTGCGAGCACTTTGTACACTAGTTGATGGCGTTGCACTGAGCGCAGCCCTTCGAACTCAGGCGCGACCAAGACCAGCTTGAAATGCGAATCCGTCGCAGGCCCACCGTGATTATTACTCTCGTTTTCAAATCGCAAATAGGCAGGGGTAAACGCCGTCTCCAGTTCACTCTTCATGGCTGCAGCTACCGGTCCTGCGTCATTTAGGGACGGGGATATTTCTGATACAAAAGTCTCGGTCATAGACGCTTTCTCTTTACAAGGGGAGATACACTGCTGCCTCAGGATAGCGAAACGACACGCTATTAACTAGCGGAGCCGCCGTTAAACCGGAGAATAGCTGCTAAGGCGGTGGAGTTTACCGCAATCGATCGCTACACTGCACTGCTGCAAACTCGCACATTAATTTAGATGGAAAGCACGATGGCACTCAATTGGTATCCTGGCCATATGCACAAGGCAAGTAAGGAGGTTGTAAAGACCCTACTGAAAACCCAGGCAGTCATTGAAGTCTTAGATGCACGTTCTCCTCAGGCGAGTTCCAACCCACATTTTGCCGCTCTCTGCGCTGATCATCCTCGCATTCGTATACTCAATAAAGCTGACCTAGCTGAACCTTCCGTAACAGAGCAGTGGGCAAAATTCTTTAACGCGCAGCCGAAATCAGTTTGTCTAGTCAACGGGCATGAATCGCTGCTCGATGCAGAGCAAATTATTCAAGCCGCGCGTAAGCTGTTCTTGGCTAACGACATCAAAATTGGCGAGCGGCAACAGCTGCTAATCGGCGGAATTCCCAACGTGGGTAAATCGACACTGCTCAACATTTTCTGCGCCCGCAAACTAGCTAAAACCGGCAATGAACCTGCAGTCACCCAAATTCAGCAACGGGTAAGACTCGATGATCACTGGCATCTAATCGATACTCCAGGACTTATGTGGCCTAAATTAGAAGATCAAGTTGGCGCTTATCGATTAGCCGCAACTGGCACAATACGCAGCACCGCTGTCGAGGCCGAGGACATCGCTTGGTTTCTTGCACAGGAATTGTTACTGCATTATCGCGATCGACTTGTTGCCCGATTCGAGCTTCCACAAGACGCGAATGATGCAGAGTCTGTTATGGAAGCAGTAGCGAAAGCACGCGCCTGCATAAAAGCAGGACACCGTATTGACTGGCATAAAGCATCAGAAGCCCTGTTAAATGAATTCCGTTCGGGCAAGCTCGGCAGATTCAGTTTAGAGCGGCCTCCTACTTAAGGCATTTTTCTTAAGGGAAGCGGAGCAAACCATCGTTTAATTGCCGCCGTACAAACAACGAATAGATCGCCCAATTCACCATAGACTAATCACTGCGCTCAGTGCGCGTTTCGACCAAAGCGAGACCTTATGAACAAGCCAACACAGCCGCCTCTCGATGGATCCACTGAAGTTACTCCAACCGGAGCGGCCCACGCAGCATTCGATTGGCTCCGCAGCGAGCGCATCGATTCGTTAAACCTGACCATGGAGCATTATGTGCATCGCGTCACCGGCGCGGCTCACTATCACCTCGCGAGCAGCAACGATGAAAACGTTTTTCTCGTTGGTTTTCGCACCGTTCCAAGCGATTCAAAGGGCGTTGCGCATATTCTCGAGCATACCGCACTGTGCGGAAGCGAAAAATACCCAGTTCGCGATCCTTTTTTTATGATGATACGACGCTCGCTCAACACGTTTATGAATGCGTTTACGAGCAGTGACTGGACCGCCTACCCTTTCGCCAGCAAGAACCGGAAAGATTTTAACAACCTCTTAGAGGTTTATTTAGATGCGGCCTTCTTCTCGCGCCTTGATGAATTAGATTTTGCCCAAGAGGGACATCGACTCGAATTTGCCAAGCTCGACGACCCAACAACCGACCTTCAATACAAAGGCGTGGTTTATAATGAGATGAAGGGTGCGATGAGCTCAACCAATAGCGTTCTCTGGCAGACGCTAAGCAAGCACTTGTTTCCTACCACTACTTACCACTACAACAGTGGTGGAGAGCCGGAAGATATTCCTAGCCTCAGCTATGAAGAACTCACCGCGTTTTACCTGTCGCATTATCATCCAAGTAACGCAGTGTTCATGACATTCGGCAACATCTCAGCGCATGAGCACCAAGAGAGAATCGAGTCACTTGCGCTGCATCGTTTTGAGATGCTTGATGAGAAAATCGAAATTTTGGACGAGGTACGTTATTCGGCGCCGATTCGAGTGGAAGAAACCTTTGCAGCCGAACCACAAGAAGCGCCGCAAGGGCATGTCGTGTTGGGCTGGTTGCTCGGCAAAAGCAGCAATAGCGAAGAGCTTTTCAAAGCGGAATTGCTTACCGCTGTCTTGATGGACAACAGTGGAAGCCCCCTACTCGCTGCACTCGAGACGAGTGAATTGGGATCGTCTCCCTCACCAATGTGTGGGCTTGAAGATTCGAATCGTGAAATGAGTTTCATGGCAGGCCTCGAAGGCTGCGAGCCGGAGGCCAGTGATGCCGTGGAGGCGTTGATTATTGGTACTCTCGAGAGAATCGTCGAAGAGGGAATAGATCAAGAACATGTACTCGCTGCGCTGCATCAGCTTGAGCTTAGCCATCGCGAAATTGCCGGCGACAGTTACCCATACGGTTTACAACTTATTCTTGCAGGCCTTTCCAGTGCGATGCACCGCGGTGATCCGATCGAATTAATGGACATTGATCCGGTTCTTGAGACACTGCGCAAAGAGGTTATGTCCCCTGACTTTATCCCCAACTTAATCCAGACGCTGCTGTTGGATAATAAGCATCGCTTAACGCTAACCTTAACCCCTGATTTTGAGCTCGCCGAGCGAAAGGAAATCGCCGAGCGCGAAAAGCTTGCGGCGATAAAAGGCGCGCTGTCACCAGAACAGATAGACGCCATCGTTGCCCGCAGCATCGCGCTAGAAGCACGCCAAGTTGCCGAAGACGATCCATCAATTTTACCTAAGGTGGGTAAAGAAGATGTGCCAGCGACGATTTCGGAGCCGCAGGCAACTTTAAGGGTACTCGCAACCGGTGACTCGTTGAGTTATTACGGGCAAGGAACTAATGGCCTCGCTTACCAGCAAGTTGTTTATGCGCTGCCTTCGCTTCCGCAAGAATTACTCGAAATACTCCCGCTCTACACCAGCTGCGTAACCGAACTCGGTGTTGGCGCGCGCGACTATGCCCAGACCCAAGCCTGGCAGGCGCAAATCTGCGGCGGCATAAACTGTTTCAGCAGCATCAAAAGCCATCAAGACGATGAACAGCAGGTGCAAGGTACCCTGACGTTCTCCTCAAAATGCCTCCGCGCCAACAGTCAGGCCCTCAGCGAATTGCTAGCCGAAACTATTGAGGGCGTGCGTTTCGACGAAGAGCAAAGAATTGCCGAACTGATCGAACAAATCACCACCCGCAAGCTAAGCAACATTACAGGTTCAGGGCATTCCCTCGCCATGAGCGCCGCGAGCAGTGGCTGGTCTCCGACGGCACAGATGAATCATCAATACGCAGGCCTCGCGGGTTTGATTCGATTGAAGAAGATACGCGAGTCCCTCAAAAACACCCAAGAACGCGCCGCTCTGTTACGACGCTTTAAGACGCTTCATGAGCTGGTGACCTCCGCGGATCGACAGTTTTTACTCATTGGCGAGCCTGAGTGCGAAGAATTGCTGTCAGCGCCGGTAGCTCAGGCTTGGGCGACAAAAAGCAACGAGAACGCGCTCGATGATTTTACGCTCGAGCCCATTAGACAATCTGTTGCTCAGGCATGGACAACATCGACGCAAGTCAATTTCTGCGCCCAAGCGTACCCGACCGTGCCGGCGAATCATAAAGATCACCCGACGCTGCAGGTGCTTGCTGGATTCCTTCGCAATGGCTACTTACACAGCGCAATTCGCGAGAAAGGCGGCGCATACGGCGGCGGTGCGAGCCAAGACGGCTCTTCTGCGTCGTTTAGATTTTACAGCTATCGTGACCCTAGACTGGAAGAGACGCTTACAGACTTTGCCAAATCCATTGATTGGTTGCTTAACACCGAACATGCCGACAATCAGCTCGAAGAGGCAGTGCTTGGTGTGATCGCCGCAATGGATAAACCTTCGTCGCCGGCGGGTGAGGCTAAAGCCGCTTTTTACAACAGAGTATTCGGCCGCAGCATCGATCAGCGCATGACATTCAGAGAGCGCGTGCTCGCCACCACATTTGATGAGCTCAGAGCAGTCGCCGAGCGCTATTTCGTGGGCGTCACTCCAAGCGTTGCGGTAATTACATCAGCTAATGCAGCACAAACGCTTAAAATAGAAGGGTTGGAAGTAATTAAAATCTAGTTATTTCAATAATTTAAGTAATTTTTGAGAAACAGAAAATATTTATTGTCGTGTTGGGAACTCTCCTAGGAAGGCGGGGTCTTATTAAGTGTAGATAGATAGTATTCAAAATTGTGGGTTTTGAGCCATTTATCTCTCCCTTGATAGATTGACCGCCGCTAAGGTGGTCCTTAAATAGGCCTTCATGCCTTAAGCCTGCGATCTTCGGATCGCGGGCTTTTCTTTGTATAGTGCCAGCCACCTTATCCCCCTGATTAAGATCCAAGCAGCTTATGCAAAAACACCAAGATGCTCAGACCGAAGCTATTCGCGTCACCCTCATCGGTATGGCTTTAGACCTCGCGCTTGGCGTGGGCAAAATAATCGGCGGGGTTTTTACCTCGTCATTCGCGCTTGTCGCCGACGGTGTGCACTCTTTAACTGATGCAGCGACGGACATCTTTGTTCTTATTATCGCCCGCACCGCCTATGCAGCGCCCGATAGAGGTCATCCTTACGGGCATGGCCGCTTCGAAGCTGTCGGCACTATCGTGATGGGTATTGTCTTCTTTTTCACGGCCGGAATACTTCTCTATGATGCGAGCGAACGATTCGCCACATTAGATGATCTCGCCATTCCGGGTGTTTTTGGCGCACTAATAGCAGCCGCCTCAATTGCTAGCAAAGAGTGGATCTATCGATTCACGTTAGCAGCAGCTAACCGTCTTAATTCGAGTCTTCTTCGCGCAAACGCTTGGCATAGCAGGAGTGATGCACTTTCATCTGTCGCTGTATTGATCGGTATCGTTGGGGCGCAGTTCGGTATTGTCTGGCTCGATACTATGGCAGCCGTCATCGTTGCGCTTCTCATCGCCAAAATAGGCTGGGAACTATGCGCCGAAAGCATTCGCGAACTTGTCGACAGCGCTTTACCCGATAAAAGACGCGGGGAGTTCGAAGCCTGTTTAGAGGAAACACCGGGGGTCAGGGGCATTACAGACCTCCGCTCTAGGCTTTCGGGCGGCAAAGCTATTGTCGAGGTTCACCTTGCTGTCGACCCACGGATCTCAGTCTCGGAGGGACATCAGATAGGCGCAGCTGCGAGTAAAAGGCTGCGGCAAAAATTTACCGACATAAGTGAGGTAATCCCGCATATCGACCCGCAGGGCAATCCAAATCACGACCACCCTTTAGGTGGCGAGAATTCAGTGCCGTCGCGGGCAGAAGTAGCGGCGTTAATCAAAGCGCGATGGTCTGAGCTTACGGCGCGCAATTCTGATCTCGCGTTCGATTTGCACTATCTAGAGGACGGTATAGAGATAGACTTAATCGCTGAAAGTTCGGCCGACACTGCATTCGCTCAGACGCTTGCCGAGCAGCTAGTCGGCGTTGAGCACATTATTGGCGTGCGCGTTCTTCAGCATATTGCGTCACAGTCTCAATAGCGCAAGGCTAGCCCACCAAATCGATTATCCTTCTCGTGACTTACGAATCAGATCATATGCTGACTTAATATCTTGGGTCTTACGATTCGCGATGTCGATCATCTCTTCTGGCAAGCCTTTTGCAACCAACTTGTCAGGGTGGTGTTGACTCATTTGTCGGCGATAGGCGCGCTTAACCTCCTCCATGCTTGCCGAAGATTCAATGGCCAGAAGCGCGTAGGCCGCTGACAGTTTTGACCGACTTTCATCTGCACTTTCGAAACCAGCCTGCCCCGATACTCTCGCTAAAATGGCATCGAGTCGAGGCCTGCTGACACCGAGTTTACTGGCGATAAGTTCGAGCGTTTTTCGTTCTTGCGCATGCAGGGTTCCGTCGGCCAGCGCTGTTGCTGCAACGATTTCGAGTAACATCTGTACAAGACTCGAGCGTCTGAACGATTCTCGTTTGAACTGTGTCAGAATTTCTTCGAGCGGGAAATCTTGACGCTTGCCTTCGTTAAAGAGCTTAACGGCGACTTCTCGCTGCTGCGCGTTTAGTCGCATCTGAGACATGACCCTTTCGGCCATTGCTATTTCATCACGCGTGACTTTTCCGTCCGACTTCGCCACATAGCCCATCAACGCAAAGGTCGTGGTAAAGAATGCCGACTGGACCCGCTCGGTCGCCCCTAAACCTAAACGAGAGCTCTGCGCGGTAAGGCCTCCATCAAAATAGTTGCCAAGACTCACACCCATGAGGGCGCCGAGTGGGCCGCCAAGCATAAACCCAAAAGTGCCACCAACAACTTTGCCCCACCAACTCATACATCATTTCCTAATTTGAGCGCTTTCGCGCAATAACCTGCAGGGAACTATTCTATCTATCAGGGCGCTGTCTTCGGTGCATCTGACGTCGTCTCTAACGCGGCGAGCAGTGCGAGAAGTGCGGCTTCATCAGCTACTTCGACGCCCAGCTCAGTTGCCTTAGCGAGTTTACTGCCTGCACCGGGCCCCGCATAAACAATAGTAGTACTTTTAGACACACTGCCTGCAACTTTGGCCCCAAGCGCGATAAGTCGGGCTTTCGCTTCGTTCCTCGAGAGCTTTACTAATGTGCCGGTAAGGACCACGGTTTGACCTGCTAACGGTTTACTTTCTGGACTCGCCACTGTGATCGCAGGCCACGAGACGCCCCGCGCTGTGAGCCTTGAGAGAAGATCAATATTTGCGCGATTGGCGAAAAAACTGACTATATGCTCTGCAACGATGGGGCCCACATCGGGCACAGCCACCAGTGTCTCAACACTCGCCTCTTGCAACAGCATAAGATCGCCGAAATGGTTAGCCAGCTGTAGCGCTGTCGCCTCCCCCACTTCTCGAATGCCCAGCGCATAAAGAAACTTAGGCAGAGTCGTTCGACGTGACCGAGCTATTGAGGCTACTAACTTTTCGGCCGACTTCACTCCCATCCTATCCAAACTCATCAGTGTGCTTGCTTCGAGAACAAAGAGGTCAGATACGTCACGAACGAGTTCGACATCTACTAACTGCTCGACAATACGCTCACCCATACCATCGATATCTAGCGCGTTGCGCGAAGCAAAATGACGAATCGATTCTTTGCGCTGTGCGCCACAAATCAGCCCGCCACTGCAACGAATAAGCACGTCGCCTTCTTTCTCAACAGCACAGCCACACACCGGACACTGGGTAGGTGCGATAATTGCTCTCGGTGCTGGGTTAACAGACCCAGCAAGCACCCTCACCACCTTAGGTATAACATCACCGGCTCTGCGAATAATAATTTCATCACCGATTCTCACGCCAAGGCGTGTTACTTCATCCATATTGTGAAGCGTTGTATTACTCACGGTGACACCGCCTACAAAAACAGGCTCGAGCCTTGCGACGGGCGTAATCGTGCCGGTGCGACCAACCTGAAACTCGACGTCTAGAAGGCGTGAGCTCTTTTCCTCTGCTGGAAATTTGTAGGCCATAGCCCAGCGAGGTGTGCGTGCGTTGGAACCGATGCTTGCCTGCAGCTCCAGTGAATCAACCTTAATCACCGCACCATCTATTTCGTATTCCAGCGCGTTACGCATCTCTAGCAGTGCCTCGCAATAGGCAATGCAGCGCTCGATGCTCTCCACGACCTCACGCTGCGGATTAGTTGGCAATCCCCAGCCCGCTAAGGCCTCAAAAATTCCGCCAAGACTGTCGGGGAGATCACCGCCTTCTTGCAGCCCTACGCTGTAGCAATACATTTGCAGAGGCACTTTGGCTGCGCGTCGAGAATCGAGCTGCCTGAGCGTTCCGGCGGCGGTGTTACGGGGATTAACAAACACCTTCGATTGATCTAGACGCGCTTGCTCATTGAGTTGGGCAAAACCGCGTTTGCCAAGAAAGATTTCACCTCTAACCTCGAGCACAGCCGGATAGCCCTCGCCGCTAAGTTGCAGAGGTATGGTGCGAATAGTCCGGACATTGTGAGTAATATCCTCGCCGATCGTCCCGTCGCCTCGGGTAGCCGCGCGGACCAATTGCCCCTTCTCGTAGAGCAAACTCACCGCAACACCATCGACCTTTGGCTCGCAGCTGTAGGTAATCTCGCTTCTTACTTCGATACGTTTGAAGAGCCTTGCCTCAAACGCACGAAGGTCCTCTTCACCAAACACTTTATCTAGCGAAAGCATTGGAATTTCGTGCGCGACTTGAGTAAATCCCGGCAGCGGCTCGGCGCCAATGCGATTCGACGGCGAAGAAGGAGAAAAGAGGTTATAGTCTTTTTCGAGCGACACTAACCGAGCCAACATGACATCATAATCGGCGTCGGTAATTTCTGGGCTATCGAGGGTGTGATAGAGACGATTGTGGCGTTCAAGCTGCACTCTAAGCGAAGCAACCTCTTCTAGGATTGCTGTGGAGGCACTCACCCTGCAGCAGCTCGCGAACGCAAGCGCCGCAGTTCAAAGTCGCGTACACGCTGCCTATAGTGTTCTATTGTTTGACCGGTCATCATATTGCGCTGGTCGTCGCGCAATTCTCCGTCGATAGAGCGGACAAGATCTTGTGCTGTTTGCAGCATTTCTTCGAACGCCTCGAAATTGCTGATTGGTGAAGGCAGCGCAAGGAACAGCGTGACGCCCACGGTTGCGAAATTTTCCATATTATTTAGATCGAACGTACCCGGTTGCAACATATTGGCCACGTTAAAGAGAATCGGGGCTCCTTCAGCGTCGTCTGTTCGCTTGCTAAAGATCTTCCTATCCCCGTACTCAAGTTCAAGTCCCTGCATCAAGGACAGAAGGCGCTCACCCATGATTAACCGGCCTTTCTTGGCCGTTACATTCAATACGAGAACCTCTGACACCTCACCCACGGCGGCGTCCTTCGGCTTCTCCTCAATTGCAGGTGCTGCCTGTTCTTTGACCTCATTTACTCTGGGTGATACCGGCGCGGGGGACGCGTCGGCCGGCTCTAGAACTTCGGACTCAGGCGCCGCTTCTTGAGCAAAGGTCTCGGGGAATAAGTCGGTAACCGCGGGACTATCATTCTCCGGCATGATGTCGCTTGCCTCGCTAGGCGAAGCCTCAGCGTCTTGATCCTGTTCGTAATTTTCAAACAAGGCACTATGATCGTGTGTGGATTCAGCGATGGGGACAGCAGTGTTGGCCTCAGTATGCTCGCGAAGTGGCGTATCATCAGGTGCGTCAGGAACAGTCTTATCTGACTTTCGGCTGGCAACCAGCGCGCCAAGCGACCTGCTTGCAGCACCCAACGAGCCGAGGATAGCGCTACCCCGAGAGTCTTTTTTCGATGGCGTTCTAGGCGATTCTTTTCTGCCTCCGATACGGTCACCTGCGGACAGACTGATCGAAGAATACTCGTCGTCATCGTCATCAATGCCGTCGCCCAAAGAGAAAGTATGCGTGGGAGCTGAGTCTGTAGCTATCTCTTCGAGAAATTCTTCAGGCAGTTCTTTAGGTGATTCTTCAGGCAGCTCTTCAGACAATTCGTCATGCAATTCGTCAGGCAATTGTTCGGAGAGGTCTTCTGTTAGCTCCGTAGGAGGCTCATTAGTCTCCTTTTCGCCCACTTCATCGGCGATCTCATCGACTGAACTCAGAAGTTTTGCGCGCTCTGTTTCCGGGTTAATCGCAACTGCCGGCACATCCAACTGGGTCTCTTCTGTCTCTTTTGTCTCTTTAAGCCATTCAGACTCTTTAGACTCTTTAGACCCCTCAGACTCTCCTGGCGCCTCAGAACCCTCTGTTTCTAATGACTCTTCAAACTCTAGTGGCAGAACTTCTGGACTCGCGGGCACAGGTTTTGGCGCGGGGATATTTGGCAGAGCGTCAGCCTTACTCTCTGTGTTCGCTGCATGACGCTCATCGGGGGAGAGGCGAACAACGCGCGCGCCGCCGCTAGGGAGCTCCGCTAATTCGATTGCCTCGAGGTCGATGTCTTTAGGAATATTCTTGTCGATCGCAAGCCTGAGCTGGCTTTTTCTCGCTTTTAAAGCGACGAGAAGGCCTCTCACGACGACGCCAACGATAGTTAGGCCAAGGACTAGAATGACGAGTTCGCGTAAATCCATAAGATATTTTAGACAGGCTAATGAAAGAGTATTACTAAAGAGTTATCAGCCAGGTGACAGTAGATCTTTAGCCAACTGTGGGCTTAAGTCGAAAATACTTTTCCCTCACCAGCCATACCCTCAGTTTGGCTGGCGAGGATGCGCCTAGGCAAACCACCCTACATTGCAGCGAGTTCTGCTGCCTCTTCAATATCGACCGCCACGATACGTGACACGCCCGGTTCGTGCATCGTGACGCCCAACAGTTGGTTTGCCATTTCCATCGTTATTTTATTGTGTGTAATGAAGATAAATTGAACGGACTTCGACATCTCTTTGACCAAATTTGCATAACGGCCAACGTTTGCATCATCGAGCGGTGCGTCAACCTCATCGAGCATACAAAACGGCGACGGGTTTAATTGGAATATAGAGAATACTAGCGCGATTGCCGTCATCGCTTTCTCACCGCCCGACAAAAGATGAATAGTGCTATTTCTCTTTCCAGGGGGCCTCGCCATAATTGCCACACCCGTATCGAGCAAGTCTTCACCG
>Ga0181602_10003298_pt1 | contig 13026 bp, 10 predicted proteins | sample 041ome_14_FD_148640 | JGI IMG/M metagenome (GOLD analysis project Ga0181602, IMG submission 148640) | Coastal salt marsh microbial communities from the Groves Creek Marsh, Skidaway Island, Georgia - 041408US metaG (spades assembly) | ecosystem: Environmental > Aquatic > Marine > Intertidal zone...
ACTATTCAGTACGGTCACGCCAAACTTATAGGCAAGGCCGGATCTTGGACGAATTTGTGCTTCGTAGCCCTCTGGAAGCGCCATGGAAATTCCTGTGGAAACTAGCGCTCTTTCTCCTGGCTGCAAGACCAGAGCCTTCGCTATGTTGGCACGCAAGTCCATTCCAGCGCTTTGGTCTGTTTCAAATTGAGGAAGTGCGTGCTTACCGCTGTATATTACGTTGATGGTCATTTTCGAAATGCAAATTTAAAGAGTCCGTCACGTTCTACCATAATCATAACAAAAAGATAGCTGAAGCCTAAGCCTATTTTCAAAGAGGTATCGCCAAGTGGAAAAAAATGAAGGGCAAATCCAAGAGCGCCTGAGACTCCAATTAATGCTAGAATTTTCCCCCATTTGTAAGGTACAGGATAGAAGCGCTGTCCCCAATAAGCACTTACTATGAACATTGTAGTATATGCGACTAGAGTTGTTATTGCTGCACCAAGTATTCCTGTTTTTGGAATGAGCACGAGGTTACCCAACACTGTGACAGCAAGCCCAACAAAAGTGATGTAAATACCGTAAGTAGTTTTATCACTCACCTTGTACCACATATTTAGATTGGTATTAATCCCTAAAATCACGTTGGCCAATAATAATATGGGGACTAAATGCAATCCAACCCAGAATTTATCGTCGATAAAGAATTTGAGAAAATCTAGCCCCGAGATAATTAAAACGAATCCCACACACATCACCCATGCAAAACCTTCCATGATCGAAGCCATTTTCTGTCTACCGTCGCTCAAATTGGCATTCTTAAAAAAGAATGGTTCGGCAGCATAACGAAAGGCTTGGTTGAAGAGCACTAAGAAAATGGAAATTTTATACACTGCTCCATAAATTCCTACCCCTTCTGACCAACTTTCTTTTGGGAGCAGGTACTTTAATAGCTGCCTGTCGAGCATCTCGTTGGCAATTCCGGCGAGACCCCCAATAAACAAGGGAATTCCAAATGCTAGTAGACCCTTTGTATACTTTTTGTCTAAATTGAATTGAACCCCTTTAAATGCCGGTATTAAAAGAGCAAACATGAACAGAGACGCCCACATATTTGCAATAAAAATATACTTAACACCTCTAAAAGAATGTGTAAACCAGGGGTCTGTTCCGTTGAGCTCCCATAAAGCAGGCAAAAAGAAATATAGATTGACAAGGACATTTGAAAAGATGAGTGCCAATTTGATTCCGGCGAATTGCTTGGCTTTGTTTTGTCTTCTGAGTCTTGCAAAGGGTATAGCGGCAAGGGCGTCCAAGCTTAGAATAACAAACAAATAAACTAAGAACTCAGGTGATTCTTCGTATCTCAATGCCTGCAATACGCTGCCTTTAAAGGTGTAGGTTAGTAATGCTAATCCAGTAAGAACCAATAAAATCATCGTGACAGATGTACCAAAAACCTTAGACTCATCCCAGTCTTTCTTTTCGCTGAATCGAAAATATGCAGTCTCCATTCCAAAGGTGGCAACCACTATTAGAAATGCAATTAGACTGTAAAAGTCAATGTTTATGCCGTATTGCGATTGCGTTAATACAGCGGTTTGAAGGGGAACCAACAGAAAGTTGACCATGCGCCCTAAAACGCTGCTTAATCCATAAATTGCTGTTTGTCCAGCAAGCTGTTTCATCCCACTTGTCACATATCAAATATAATCTTTGGTGCTTATCTTTGGGAACTAATAAAACCAAACTCATGAACAAGCGATTAATTATTTTCATCTTATTGCTGGGTTCTTCGCTTCCTGCATTTGCTCAAGATGAAGCCTACGATGAAGCTGTTCTAACTAGAATGCAGTCTGACTTGACTTTTCTTTCTTCTGATTCCTTGAAAGGTCGTCTCCCCGGTACTCCAGAAAGTGATGTGGCAAGAGACTTTATTCAAAGCCGAATGGCTGAATTTGGTTTACTACCGTTTGGTGAGGAGGGCTATTTGCAGCCTTTTCCCGTCGCAGAGAATGTCAAAGTGAATTATGACATGACCGGATTGAGGATGGGAAAAAAAGTGTTAATCCCGCAGGTGGATTTTTATCCAGTAGCCTATAGTAGCAATGGGCAAGCTAGTGCTAAGACTGTTTATATTGGTTATGGAATAATAAAAGAAGATGGTTCTTATAATGATTACGCGGATAAGGATGTTGAGGGGAAAATAGCCGTATTAAACATAAGTTCTCCTGACGGTATTCACCCACACAGTGCCTACACCTCTTATCATAGCGTAAGCCAAAGACTTAAAATAGCTAAGGAAAAAGGTGCGTTGGCCGTTCTCTTGATTAACCCTGAAAAGACGGCTTCTGATGTTTCTGAACTGTTTAAGTCTATCCTCTCTGTTGACATTCCTGTTCTTTTTATTCGTAACCAAAATATTGAGGAGCAATTGGTTGCCAAGAGCAGAAAAATCAGCCTTTCCGTAAATATGGAAGAACAAACTAGTTTGGCCTACAATGTCATTGGACTAGTTGATAATGGACAACGAAAAACAGTAGTTTTTGGTGCGCATTACGACCACATAGGCATGGGTGTTGAAAACAGTTTATATGAAGGCAAACCTGCTATTCATAACGGTGCGGATGACAATGGTTCAGGAACCACCTTGTTGTTAGAACTATTGAATTATTATGGAACCCGTAAGGATCAAAACTACAATTATGCAATTTTGTTTTTTAGCGCAGAGGAAAGCGGCCTTATCGGCTCAAAATATTTTACAGAACATCCAACCTTCCCGCTAGTAACAGTGGACTACATGATCAATTTTGACATGGTGGGTCGTCTTCGGGACAATCGTTTTCAAATCTCAGGAACAGGAACAGCGTTGGAGTGGGATCGTGTTTTGTCGGAACCTATACACCAGCTCAATATCAAGAAAGACCCGTATGGGGTAGGACCATCTGACCATACTTCATTTTATTTCAAGGATATTCCGGTACTTCACTTTTTTACAGGAACGCATGAAGACTATCACAAACCTTCGGATGACGTTGAAAAAGTGAACTTCAAAGGAATGCTTAAACTATCTGATTTTGTCAAATCAATCACCTCAAAAACATCTGAATACGAGAGATTAACATTTCAGAAAACTAAGTCTGCCGAGCAGCAAACCGTTCCGAGTTTCACCGTTACCCTAGGCGTCATGCCGGATTATATTTATGGCGGCCCCGGAGTCAAATTAGACGGTGTTACTGAAGATCGTCCTGCTGCAAAAGCAGGCATAAAAGCAGGTGATATTGTGATTAAAATTGGCGATTTTACAATAGATGATATTTATTCGTACATGCGTGCCCTTTCGGCTTATAAACTGGGTGACATTACCAATGTAGTTTACCAACGCGGGGATAAGGAAATTGAGACTGAAATACAATTTTGATGGAAGTTGCCGCTCTTAAAGTAGCTGTGATAGGTGGAGGTTCGTTTGGAACTGCTTTGGCAAAAATATTTAGTGAAAATCTAGGCCATTGTTCTTGGTGGATGCATAATAGCGATAGTGCATTACACGTTATGCGTTATCATCATAACCCAAGGTATTTAAGTTCAGTCGGGTTTCAACCAGATACCATTTCTGTTTACACAGATGTTTCTGATTGTGTAAAGGAAGCAGACATCATTGTCCTTGCAGTCCCAAGTGCTTTTATTAAGGAGGTCCTAGCCGATTTAAGTCCAGAGTTTTTGAAGAATAAGATTATAGCGACAACTATAAAAGGTATCATCCCGGATGAAAACATGATTGTTGGGCGTTACCTCAATGAAGTTCTTGGAGTTCCTGAAGAGCAAATTGTTGTAATTACTGGGCCATGTCATGCAGAGGAGATTGCTCTTGAGCGACTTAGTTTCCTTACTGTAGCAGCAAGAGACAAGAAAGTGGCTAAAATGATGGTCAATTGCTTAGAATGCCATTACGTAAGATGCACTTGGAGCGCTGATCTTTACGGCACAGAGTATGCTGCTGTCATGAAAAACATATACGCTATTGCTGCAGGAATATACCACGGTTTGGGTTATGGAGACAATTTTCAGGCAGTTCTAATGAGTAATTCAGTACGTGAGATGAAGCGTTTCATGAATGCAGTATCAGACACCAAAGTAAATATATATAAGAGTGCCTATTTAGGGGATTTATTGGTCACAGGTTACAGTCAGTTTTCGCGTAACCGCATGTTAGGGAATATGCTAGGTAAGGGCTATACGGTTAGAAGTGCGCGGGCAGAAATGACTATGGTGGCAGAGGGTTATTATGCGGTTCCCTTAGTTTATAAACTTCGCAAGAAACGGGAGGTAAAGATGCCAATAGTAAAAGCGGTTCATTCAGTCTTATATGAGGGGAAACCTGCAAGAAAAGTCATGGCAAAATTAGCTCAAAAACTCAGTTAGAATGAAAACTTTGATAGCGTCACTATGTTAAATACACTGAAACAAACGCTATGAAAAGAGTCCTTCTCCTCCTTCTTTTATTCTTACATTCTTCTCTTTTTGCCCAGGACGCAATGTCTATTCTCAAAAAAAGTGAGGCTTATTTGCGCGGTGCTCAAAGTACCGCAGAAATGAGTATTACCACTGTACGTCCTAGTTGGGAGCGGACGATGACCGCTAAGCTATGGAATAAGGGTACAGAGATGAGCTGTATTCTAATTACCGGTCCAAAGCGCGATGCAGGAACGGTCTTTATGAAAAACGGAGAAGATATTTGGAATTTTGTCCCAGCAATAAAAAAACTCATAGCGCTACCCGCCGCATTGGTTCAAAATTGGATGGGCACGGATATTTCAAACGACGCACTCATTAACGCAGGTAGCTTGACGGTGGATTATACGCCCTCTGTTATTGGAAGTAAAGTGGTTTCTGGTCAGGACTGTTGGGTATTGGAACTGCTTCCTAAACTTGATGCTCCCGTTGTTTGGGGGAAGGTCATTGCGTTCATTGATAAAGCGACTTACGTTCAGCTTGGTGGTGAATTTTACGACGAAGACAACTTTCTAATCACTGAAATGCAAGCCTCAGAATTAACGCAGTTTGATGGAAGAAAACTTCCTAAAATCATTAAAATGATTCCCTCAGAGGATACAGAGAGTTATACGATTATTCGCTATGTATCGGTTGACTTCACCACTCCAATTCCGGATAGCTTTTTTACGAAGTCAAACATCAAAAACGTAAAATAATGCTCAAGCTCGCTTGGCGAAACATTTGGCGAAATAAAGGACGAAGTATTATTACCATTGCTGCGGTAATGTTTTGCGTCATTTTCGCAGTGGTACTGCGAAGTTTTCAGGTGGGTGTTTGGGAAAACATGATTCATGAAATTGTAGGGAATAACTTTGGGTACCTCCAAGTGCATCAAAAAGGTTTTTGGGGAGACCAAAGTCTTAATCGCAGTATAGATCTTTCTTCAACGGATGTAAACCCGGTTGAATCTGTAGAAGGAGTAGACCGCCTCATTCCGCGTCTAGAGAGCTTTTCCTTGTTGTATCACGGAAGCAATACCAAGGGGGCTTTGGTTATGGGAATTGATCCTGAAATGGAATTACCAGGACTGCAGCTCAATGATATTTTACTGGAGGGTCGCTCTTTCTCCAATAATGACAGCGTTATTGTTGTTTCTGAAGGCCTTGCTACATACTTTAAGGTTGGACTAGGAGATACTCTACTTTTTATGGGTCAAGGTTTCCACGGTGCAGCGGCCTATGGTGCCTTTCCAATTGGCGGTATTGCTCGTATGACGAATCCGGAACTGAACAAGCAGCTGGTGCTCATGCCGCTGAGCAAGGCGCAATACATGTATAATTGCGAGAATCGTGCAACCACATTAGTTGTGGCAATAGATGACGATACGGATTATGCCGCTGTGGGTGATATTCTCAAAAAAACGACTTCCAAATCATTAGAAATTTTAGAATGGAAGGAACTTTTTCCAGAAATCATTCAAACTATTGAGGTTGATATGGCGGGGGGTAGAATCTTTGTGACCATACTCTACTTTATTATATCCTTCGTTTTGCTTGGAACAGTAATAATGATGGTAGCAGAACGCCAACGAGAATTTGGAATTTTGGTTAGTATTGGTATGCGAAGATCAACGTTGGCTATAGTAACAATGTTAGAAAACATCATTCTAATTATGGGTGGAGCCATAGTGGGAATGGCTGTAGTAAAACCGATTCAATTTTATTTTAAATACAACCCAATTGACCTTAGTGGACAAATGAAAGAGGCTATTGAGCAATATAACTTTGAGCCGAAATTATATACGACAACATCCTTCATTATAAACCTTAACCACGGTACAATTATTTTCTGTATTGGGGTTTTAGTGAGCTTATATGCAGTTTGGAAAATCATGAAGTTAAATCCCATTGAAAGTATGCGCTCATGATTCTTAAAGTTGCTTGGCGTAATATTTGGCGCTCTCGAATCCGATCTATTATTGTTTTAAGTTCCATTGCTATAGGTATTTGGGCAGGGTTAGTAATCATAGGTTTTTCTTTTGGGATGAATAATGAGCGTACTGCTGCGGCTATAGGCGCAACACTTGGGCACAGTCAGGCGCACCACAGAGCATTTATAGAAGATCCACAGCCAAGTGCCGTGCTTAGTGAAGCGGCTATTCAAGAGCTTGAAACAACCTTGGATGCACAAAATTTTGTCATAGGATATGCAAAGCGTACGGTTTTGCAGGGCATGGTAGCCTCACCCAAAAAGACGCGCGCAACAAGAATCATTGGTGTTGATGCAGAGGCAGAGCGTAAAGTGACCACTATCCCTAGTTATACAGTTGAAGGTGATTTTTTTGAATCTAAAGTTCGCAAGGGGGTGGTAATCAGCGAGAAGTTGGCGCAAAAGATGGGTTTAGGCATGAGGAAGAAACTAGTGCTGACTTTTCAAGATCAGCGTGGGGTTATTCACAAAGCAACGTTCCGTGTTAGCGGAATCTACAGAACACTTAATGCGGCTTGGGACGAACTTAATCTGTATGTTCAACAGGATGATATTGAAAAAATAGTGGGTGGTTCGTTAATCCATGAGGTATTAATCAGTTACGATAAAAGTGAGGATACCGAGCAAAAGACGCAGGCTATAGTTTCTCAAGTAAATGGACCAATCGTAATTACTTCTTGGAAACAAAATAGTCCTGAGCTGGGTTTTGCAGACGATATGATGGGTATTATGCTTGTATTGGTATTGGGAATAATTATGCTTGCATTACTTTTTGGCATCATCAACAACATGCTCATGGCTGTCTTGGAAAGACGCCGAGAACTAGGCATGCTTATGGCGGTGGGGATGAATAAACGCAAAGTGTTCTTGATGATTCTCTTAGAAACACTCATGCTAGGTATTGTAGCAGGTCCAATAGGAATAGTATTAGGAGATGTTACGGTAAGAGCTATGATGAGAATTGGCTTAGATCTAAGTACAAAAAAAGACGGCCTTGCCGAGCTGGGTGTTGGAAGTGTAATTTATCCTGAAATTGTACCAGAATATTATTTAATCATTGCAATCATGGTTATTACCACCGCATTGATTGCAGCGTTATTCCCAGCCTACAAGGCACTGAAGTTAAATCCGGTTGCGGCCATTAGAGGTAATTAATTATGAGTAAGGCAGTCATTGAAGTAAAAGGGCTACATAAAATTTACGAAGGCGCCGTACCTGTTAAGGCGGTCAATGGTATTGACTTAGTTATTTCAGAGGGAGAATTTACAGCCTTAAAAGGACCTTCCGGTTGCGGCAAGACTACGCTGCTTAATCTTTTGGGAGGATTAGATCAGCCCAATTCTGGATCAATCATAATTGACGGTACGGATATAACCCGACTTAGTGATAACCAACTCATTGATTTTCGTTTACATCACATTGGTTTTGTCTTTCAAGCATACAATCTCATTCCTGTCCTCAGCGCCACAGAAAACGTAAGTTTTATCATGCTTCTTCAAAACCGTTCAAAGAATGAGCGCTTGGAACGCGCCAATCAGCTGCTCAAGGCAGTAGGGCTGGCGGGTAAGGAAGATAAACGCCCAGGTGAGCTTTCCGGGGGTCAGCAGCAACGTGTTGCCGTGGCAAGAGCCCTTGCGTCAAAACCAAAATTCGTGCTAGCAGATGAACCCACAGCTAATTTAGATTCAGAAAGTACTACCAAGCTACTTGAAATCATGCTTCAATTGAACGAGCAGGAAAACATGACATTCGTTTTTGCAACCCATGATGATCGGGTTATTGCTAAAGCAAAAAGAGTGGTGGGTGTGAGTGACGGTAAGATCATTAGTGATACCTCAAAATAAAAAGTAACTTGGGAATAATGGAAGCACCAATGATTTCGTATTCCCCTTGGCCTCCTTCAAAAGAGGAGGCATTGACGCTTTTTGAACAGTTCAAGCAAAGTCTTGGCTCGCGCAGAAGTGTCAGGGAATTTGCAACCACTGCGGTTTCTAAAGAGGAAATTGAATCATTGATTTCTTTGGCAGCTAGTGCGCCTAGTGGGGCCAATAAGCAGCCGTGGCATTTTGTTGCTGTTCAAGATTCCAATGTAAAAAGGCAGATTAGAGAATCCGCGGAACAGGAAGAAAAGTTGTTTTATAAAGGACGTGCCTCTGAGGAATGGTTAAAAGATTTAGAGCCTTTTGGAACCAATTGGCAGAAACCTTTTTTAGAAGATGCCCCTTGGTTAATAGTTGTATTCCGAAAGAACTTTGATGTGTCCGATAAAGGTGAAAAGGCTAAAAACTACTATGTACAAGAAAGCGTAGGCATTGCATGTGGGTTCTTAATCGCAGCTATTCATCTTGCCGGATTGTGTACACTCACACATACACCCTCGCCAATGGGCTTTTTATCTGAAATTCTTGGCAGGCCCAAAAATGAAAAACCGTTTTTACTCTTGCCTGTAGGATATCCTAAAGAGGGTGCACGGGTTCCAGATATCTCTAAAAAAGAATTCAAAGAAATCACAGATTTTATCTGACCTTAGCCAAAATTTTAAAACATGTTTGAAGGTACTTCAATCCAATTCGTAGTTGATGCAGCAGAAGTCCGCGAGGAACTCAATGCTGGAGGCTTGAATTGGCCAATCATAAAGATTTTAGGCGGTGAAGACGACGAGGATAAAGATCCTGAAGACATGAGTGTTTCAAATACGGGAGTAGCTATTTATATAGATAGCATTGACTTGATTTTGAAGGAGCGCGTTGAAAAAGCTAAAGAAATAGTCACTACTGTTGCGCGGATGATTCAATTCTTTAATGACCGCGATGAAACAGCTGTGCTATTTTTTCATACCAGTTGGCAGAGCTACTTAATTAAAGAAGATTAACTCTTTAATTGTCTCTTCAGCAGATTAGCTTTTTGTTGACCAACACAATCTATAAGTTCATCCATTGAAGCGGTCTTAATGTTTTTGACACTTTTAAAGGTTCGCATTAAGGATTTAATCGTTTCTGGGCCTATTCCTTTTATTCCGTCCAATTCGCTGCTGTATGCGCCCTTACTCCTTCTATTTCTATGATGACTCAGAGAAAAGCGGTGCGCTTCGTCTCTTGCCTGTTGTATAATTTTTAAGGTTTCACTTCTTTTATCTAGATACAAAGGATAAGGGTCACCAGGAAAGTATATTTCTTCTAACCTTTTCGCAATACCTATTATGGTGATTTTGCCACGAAGACCTAATCGTTCTAATGAGGACAATGCGGCGCTAAGCTGACCTTTACCCCCATCAATCACAATGAGTTGAGGAAGAGGTTCTCCCTCATCTTGAAGTCTGCGGTACCTTCTGTGAACCACTTCTTCCATTGAGGCAAAATCATCCGGGCCGTCTACAGTTTTTATATTGAATTTTCTGTAGTCTTTTTTTGACGGCTTCCCGTTTTTAAATACAACACAGGCGGAAGCCGGACTAGTACCCTGAATATTAGAGTTGTCAAAACATTCTATATGTCTTGGTTCTTCGGGCATCCTTAAATCGCTTTTCATTTGTGTCATAATCCGATTAACATGCCTATCGGGGTCAACAATTTGAATATTCTTTAACTTCTCTTGCCTATAGTAAAGGGCATTTTTTACGCTGAGGTCTACAATTTTTTTCTTTTCTCCTTTTTGAGGAACCATAAACTCTATCCCTTCCATTTTTAAATCAAGAAGGTGTGAGGTAAATATTCTTTTGGAAGTGGACCCAAATCGGTCTCGAATTTCAGGAATCGCAAGGTGTAAGAAATCTTTTGGTTCTTCTTCTAGTTTCTTCTTCATTTCAACCGTATAGCTTTGAACTATTGCTCCTTCTACGATTTTTAGATAATTGACATAGCCAAATTCAGCATCCATAGAAACGCTGAAAACATCTATGTTTGACATCTTGAAGCTTACCACTGTGCTCTTTGCGGCGTATTTTTCAAGAGCATCTAACCGGTCTTTACAATCTTGTGCTTCTTCAAACTCTAGTGAAGCAGCATGGCCGGCCATTTTTGCCTTTAGGTTGCGCTTGACTTCCCCAAGCTGGCCCTTTATGATTTTCCTAGCGGCTTCAACATCCTCGTTGTAATCGTCTTCATTTTGAAGGTTTTCGCAAGGCCCTTTGCAATTGCCAATATGATATTCGAGACACGTCTTGAATTTACCCTTTTCTATGTTTTCTTCGCTTAACAGGTACTTACATGTTCTAGTGGGGTACATCTGTTTGATGAGCTCTAAAACAGCTTTCATTGCCTTAACAGAAGGGTATGGCCCATAATATTCACTGCCGTCTCTTTTTATATTTCTAAGGCCGTATATACGTGGAAAGCGTTCGTTTCTAATGGTAATGTACGGGTAGCTTTTATCATCTTTTAGATTGATATTGTAGCGGGGTTGATGCTCCTTAATCAAGTTGTTTTCCAATAAAAGGGCATCGCCTTCAGAATCTGTAACAATTGTCCTAATATCCGATACCTTTTTGATCATAACAGCAATTCGCGCGCTGGTGACGCTTTTGGTAAAATAGCTGTTGACTCTTTTCTTTAAATTTTTGGCCTTACCGATATAAAGAATTTTACCCTCTTTGTCAATGTGTTGGTATACTCCTGGTTTATTTGGGAGGGTCTTTAGTAAATTTTGAATGTGTTCGGGTGCCTTGGACATACGGTTAAAGATAAAAAAAGCCCGACTCTCAGGGAACCGGGCTTTTTAGCGTTTTAGGCTTGAAAAAATCTTTTAGCGTGCATCAACTATGGTGACCGTTCCGTTGACCACGTATTCATAATTATCGCTTGCATTGACCAATTTAACCGAGTAGAAATATACACCATCGGCCAAAGGAGTACCATTTTGGTTCGTTCCTCTCCAAGGGTTAGAGTTATCATAGAACGTACCGCTTTGCCAAACTCTGTCTCCCCATCTATTAAAGATGGTTACTTGGCTTAAATCTTCGTAGTCTTCAATGAACTGAATAATGAATTCATCATTCGTACCGTCATTATTAGGTGTAATAAAGTTCGGTACAACCACAGTATCTGGAACAGGTGGAACTGTGATAATAATAGGTAAACAGTTCGAATATGCTGTGTATTGTGTGTCATTCGGGTTTGTCGTTCTTACGCACACTCTATACTCTCCTGGGAATAATTCTGGAACAAAAAGCTGGTAAGTAGTATCTGGCGCAAGAACAGGATTCTGAGGAGATGCAACATTGTAGTGCAGGTACTCAGGCATCCATGTTCCGTTCACTTTTTCTTGGAGCACGACGGAGTAGCTATCTACTGGCCAAGCGTTGTAAGTGTTCCATTGTAAGTTAACAGGGATGGTATCGGGATCTACTATAGGTACAACGCCATTATCTCTTTCTAACAGAATACTGTGAACTTCATTTGAAGGACCCTGCAGGTCATCATTTAACTTCATTTCAACGCGATAATCATAGCTATCTTGATCAACTTTAATAAAACCAACTTGCGCGTCTTTGAAATCGTATTTGTATTGGTTGAAAACAGTTCCAACCTTATTCCATTGTGTCTGGTTGGGATCTTTTCTGAAAATCTGCCACTCTTGGAATAAATAGGTTGGATACGAATTGGTATCTGCAGACCATTCTAGCACTGGGTTCAGGTCATTCTCAATGGTTACATTTTCTAAATCATAATCCGCAGAGAAACAACCCGTAACGTTAAGCTGAATAGTGTCAAACTCATCCATTGGGAAACCACATTTGTTTAGCAAAGTATTTCCATCATTACCCACCTTGGAGTAAAGGAAATATTTTCCGTTTTTGGACAGCGGCTTATACAGCTTAACCTCCATCTCGGATGCTTCAAAGTTATTATCACAATATGCGGTTAGACCCTTAATTGCAAGAGGTTGACCGTCAGGTTTGGTAAGTCTAAAGTCCGTCCCGTCAGCAGAAATGGAGCTACAATCTAGTTTAACCGCAAATTTTAATATTACCGTAGAATCTAAACATTGGTAGTCTACAGTGGGTAGACCGTTGACAGGGTCCTGATAAATTTCTGGTAGGGTGTAGTCCAAGACCACACCTGCTTGAGCAATAGGAGTACAAGCAGAGGCAATTGCGATTTGCATATCGCGGTTTACTTCACCAATTTTTCTCCAAACATAAAGCGTTGAATCAAATCGGTACTCATCAACTGTTACAGCCATAACGTCAATTTCAATGGCAGATGGCTTGAAGGTAATTAATCCGGTTGATGGGTTCATGTATAAAGAATTGGGCGGAGATGTAGTAATGGGCTGATCGTACGTCCAACCCGGTGCATAAGCAATATTTGCTGAACCACAAGAACTACCAAAGGCTTCGTCTTTTACGTGGGAGATACGGTAGTATAGTGAGTCGCCATCTGGTTCAACTACACTTTGCTTCCAGTTAAAAGTACGCCCTGTACAAAATGCACGGACAGGCTCACTCACAAACTCAGGACTGTTATTTTGACCTATTTGGTTATTCAATTTTGCTTCAATGTAGAAACCTTGTGATGAAGGAGTCAGGATGTTATCAATTGCTGGATTTCTACAACAGGTGCT
>Ga0181602_10003311_pt1 | contig 12992 bp, 9 predicted proteins | sample 041ome_14_FD_148640 | JGI IMG/M metagenome (GOLD analysis project Ga0181602, IMG submission 148640) | Coastal salt marsh microbial communities from the Groves Creek Marsh, Skidaway Island, Georgia - 041408US metaG (spades assembly) | ecosystem: Environmental > Aquatic > Marine > Intertidal zone...
GCCGCCGTCGTCGTCGTCGTCGTCGTCGTGGTCGTCGTCGTCGTCGCTGTGGTCGTCGTCGTCGTCGTCGTCGCTGTGGTCGTCGTCCGCGGTCGCACGCCATGTACAACGGCATCGGTTTAAGCAGCGCGCGCGGCAGCGGCACGTCCGGCTACGTGCAATCAAACAAGTTCCACCGCGACGCGAGCCGGTTAGTGCGCAAAGACACCGACGACGCCGACGCGTCGTGGCGCGCGAATCGCGGTGGCGCACGCGCGCGCGCGCCGAACGCGGAGATTTTAGCGCACAATGCGAAGCGGGCGATTGAGGTTGCGGTGAGCGAATTGGAGGATGCGTGCGAGGAGAGAGGGGCGAGCGAAGGCGAGAAAGCGTCGGCGATCGCGGCGTTGAGGGCGAGATTAGAGGCAGAGGGTGTGGCGCGTGCGGCGAGGGCGGCGAAGGCGGGTGGTGGTGATGAGACGCACGCGGCGAGGGCGAGGAAGGATGAGGAGATGAAGACGGTGGCGCGGGCGTTTGGGATTTCGACGGCGAGCGAACGACGGGAGGGTGATGCGTTTGATCAAGAGCTACAACGAAAGATACGTGATGAGAAGCGTGAAGCGCGTGAGCGAGAAATTCGCGAGCGAGAGCGAGAGAAACGCAAGAGGGAAAAGAAGGAGAAGAAGGAGAAGAAGAGGGCAAAGAAGGAGGCAAAGTTGCGCGAACGAGTCGAACGAAAAGAACGAGAACGCGTGGAAAAGATGCGCCGACGTGGAGAGCGTGAATTGCAAGAGGCGAATGACAATATTTTGCGCTTTGAAGATGAGCTGCGCGTGGTCGATGCTGAAATTGAGCGACGTGGATTGCGCGCGAGTAGTCGAGACGGACCGACGGCTGGCGGAGGCGCACCGCGCGACCAACGCGGACGAAGCGCCAGTCGAAGCGCAAGGTCAAGTTCGACTTCGCGTTCGTACAGCCGAAGCCGATCGTCATCCAGACGTAGGCGCAGTCGCAGTGATTCTCGTAGTCCTCCACGGAGACGCCGTCGCGATTCTCCGAGCGCGTCGTATAGCGAGAGCGAAAGCGAAAGCCGCAGCTCTCCACGTCGTCGACGACGACGAGACTCGCGATCTGATTCTCGAGAAGATAAGCGCGCGCGGCGATATGACAGTGATAGTGACTCTCGCAGTCGATGACGTACGATGATTTGTGATTTGGATTTTATTTACTGTACGTATTTCTCTCACGCGTCGCCCCTCGCCTTGGTATGCAGCGCGTCCTGAATCGTGTCTAAAATAAATGCCGTCGTCTGTGGCGTAAATGGCGACAGCGTTCGTTCGGACATCGTGCGCTCCACGTCCTTGACCTGACTCCACGACATCGTGTCCAGCATCGTGAGAAATCGCGCCTTGAATTTATCCTCGTCGATTGGCTCATTCGGGTCTGGACATTCCGCCCACGCGCGTTTGGGCGTGCCGTTCAACATTGAGGTGTAATGTTCTTCTTCAGTGATGATGGCGTCAACATCCGCCTTCGCCATGGCATTTATGCGAGCGACAATGTACCACGCCGCCGAAGCCGCGGCAAGTAAGCACCACCCAAGCCCAGTCATAATTTTCCACGCCTTTCCATCCAGCCGCGTCGACACGCAATCCGTGAGCACATAATCACGTACGATGGCTTCTTCACCGAGCACGAACGGACCAAACATAATGCCCCAAAATGCAGCAGTGATCACCACCGTGCTCGACGTTAGCACGCGCCGCGTCCGTTTCGATAATTCATCCCAACGCGTGATGGCTCGCGTGAGTTCGAGTCGGCGCGCATTCGCCTTGTCGACTTCAAGCACTTCTTCATCGTATGGTATGGTGTCGAGTTCGCTTTTAGACTCTGCTGCGGTCTTTTCAATGAAATATGCAGCGGCGATGAGCCCCAATCCTTGCACGAAACCGGTGAGAAGTAAGCCGATGTCTGCAATGGAATTCCACGGGCTGGAATCGTCCATGTCGAGCGACGTGATTGATGTTTCGCGACACAGAGCATCCGCCGTCCCAGACGCTGAGCGTGACGCTTTGAGCATAAATGCTCCTGCAAGCGTGGTAGGGGTGATCAAGAAGAAAACTGGGAGCGTTCCGAGAAGCATTTCGCGGGCGCTGAGCCGTAAAATTCCTGTCACGACGCTCGTCGGCCAATCCGGACCACCAACGAGTATCGCCACCTTGGGTAAATTCAATCCCTTGCGTGTGAGCAAGTATCGAATAGAACGCATTGTGACACTGTTGACGTTGACCATGCTTCGTATCCATACGCGATTGCCGAGCTTTTCACCAATGCCTTTTTGTTGCATGACGACGGCGGCAAGTTTGATGGCGAAACAGACGCCGACGGCGACGGTGCACGCCCATGCAAAGCCCGCAGAACCACCGCCGAACGCTCGCACCATGGGTTGGTCAGTTAAAATTATACCTCCTGTCAAGTACACGGGTAAGCCCGGGATGATAGGTATCAAGAACATGGCGAGGCCGACGAAGACAAAGATGAAGTAGACGAGCGCAACTGGAATCGCCGTCAATTTCACGCGAAGGTACGATAAGAACACCACCGTGAACGACCCCGCGACGACTTGCAGGGCAATGACAACGACGACCCAGTAGTGAATATTAATCATGATTCGAGACCAGTCCCATTTATACGCTTCGTTCAGTTGGTCAGCAACCTTGTCGGTGAGCCATTTTGATTTGGATTGATTCGGTGCCGTATTGAACGCCACTCGAATGCGTTGGTTCACCACCGATATCAGCGCATAGAGCGCACATAAAATTGTCAGCGGTGTCGACACTAAAATTGCTTTAAAGACGTTGGCATACGAATCCGTCACAGCGTTCATGAGAGATGCGAACAGGGGCACAGAGTTCACCCGAGACGTAATCGTATCCAACCCAAGCGTGCCGACGAGCGCGCCGCTTAATATCACCAGAGTAGCCATGGAGAACGTCACCAGGATGGATGCCAGCGGTTTCGCGCCACCCGCGACAGAAACTGCCACCCATAATCCGAGAAATACAAACATCATTCCACAACCAAACGCCTTGTATGCAAAACTTGACACGTCGCTAGAATCGCTTGACCGCAACGACTTTGCCATCAGCGCGCAAAATGTGGCAAAAATTACGCTTGCGAGCGCCGCCAAGCAAGGAGAAAACCACATTATGTATGCCGCGAGGCACTCTGTACCAATGTCTAATTCGCATCCAATAGTGTCTCGATAACGCACTTCGAGCGCGATGGACCACCACGCGCCGACGCGGGACGCTTCGCTCAGAAAAAGCATAAGAATCACTCCCGCGCACGCATACAAGCTCATCGCTAACGCCGATAGATAGCTCGCCACGCTCTTTGATTTGAATAACTTCACTCGCATGTATGCGTACATGCACGGGGTGACGACCAAGTACAGCGTGGGAGGAGCTTGGGGATAGCGATAGGCGCTCAATCCGAGCGCGCACGCCATCGCGAGCGCCGACGTAGCCGCGCCAACATCTCGCACCGTTTTCGCATATCCTGCATTCCAATACGACGCATCGCACACATAGAGCACAAGTGCCACAGCGAGCGAAACTATCACCAAGATGTTCTCCTTTTGGTCGTTACGGAGCACGCGAAATGTCGAACCGCCGTAGCCAATGACGGAGGAAAACGCCACAACGTACGACCCCGTGAGCGCGCACGTCACGAGCAACACGAATATCCGCTCTCGCAACGACAGCGGAGGTAAATCCCCATCGTGCACCGTAGTCGTGACGTGTGTGGACTTTTCGTCGACGTCGCACGTGGCCATGGGCGCGGAGGGTGCGTTCGCGCGCTCGCGCGCGACTTCGCGCGTCGTCGTCGGCGGCGTCTGACTCGAATAATCCACCACGATGGACATGCGCGAGAAAGCGTGAGTGTACAGATCTTATTTCTACGTTCTTCTCTTTATGTTTTACGCGTTTCGCGTCCGCACAAGTTGTCGCTGCGGCAAAGAGTGCGGCAGGCGCGTCCCTCGCGGCAGTCTAAAATTGGGACTCCTCGTCTTCCATTTTGGAATACCAAGAGACACAAGCTAAATTCGCACGCGATGTGCGTCGTAAACGGTACAAAAACGAGCTATATCAATGAAAACAAAATCATCGCGCATATCAATCATCCCGCGCGGGCGGGGAATCTTCGTACAGCGGTTCGGCTTGTGAGTATCAATCATCCCATGCGGGCGGGGAATCCTCGTAGAGCGGTTCGGCGTGGTCGGGGACGTCGGCGCCCGGGCGCTCGCGCTCGGCTTGGGCTTCGCGGTCCACCTCGAGGCGGCCTTTCAGCGCAATCTCGTGTAGGTACTCATCCTCACGTTCGTGATTGGCGACATCTTCAATATCACGCTTGAACATGGCGTGTACCCGGCGATGGATAAACCCGGAGTCGATGATGCCTGTCGAATTGAGCGCGCGCATGCACGTATCGAAATCCTCGCCGTGACAATTGAAGATGCGCTCAATCGCGGGTGTGCTCGTATCTCCCGTCATCTCCGTTGCCGTGCATCGAATCAGAACGTCTCCTGGTTTAATTGGCGTTTCCAAATCTGCGCGTCCACCCGGGATGACGCGCTGCACGCACGGCGCGTCGCCGACATCGACAAACACGAGGCCCATGTCAATAGCTGGCAAGGTTGTTTCGAAAACCATGACACGTCGCTGCGTCGAAGGATCAATCATCGTGGCGCGGTCGACATCGTCACGGTCGGTTATGACTGCATCGCCACGGTGTTGTGCGGCGTGATGCGCCCTCGGTGCGAGCTCTTCAGGCACGAATTCGCCAGATTTTGAATGAGGCCGAGCGTCGTCGGCGGCGCGCGGAACGTCGAGGCGACTTCGGCGGGTTCGAGTGACTCGTTGACGCGTAATTTGCGGTGCATTCGCGGGATGGTGACCGTGCGTGATGAGAGATGCGTACATTTTGGTATGTGCGTCGGCGATGAAATGAAGCGTCGGCGAATGACGCGCGCGCTTTTACGCAAATCTTCGCATGATATTAAACAGGTGGGTATTTTCGGCGTGCGATGCACGCCGAAAAACAATATTATCCTTTTTCATTCTCCTTCTTCTTCTATTGTGTGACGCCGCTGAACGCAGACGTACACTCGCATCGCTAACTTGCGCGAGTTTATCGGTAAAACGACACCAGCGACGCCAACACGAGACCGCACGCGGTACTCACGAACACCTCTTGGTGCAGCAATACCCACGCAGGCACAGTCAATTGCAGCACTTCAATGAGGAACTGCGGCAACCAAAATGTGGCAAACAAGGTGGCCACAAACGTCCCCAAGACGACGCCAAACGAACGCGCGAATCGCTTATTGTTGTGCTTTTGCGCCGCCGGCGGATCGAGCACGGCATTGGGACCTGGATCGACGTCTACGAGCTTGACAAACATTCTGAACACCATCAACAAAGCCGCAAAAATGGATACTTGTAACGTACGCATCGACGGCGGCGTCACCAACGTCACGAAAGCGCATCCGAGCGTCAACCCGTAGTTCACCATCACGTCCTTCATCGGGCTCGGGCAAGGAATCGGCGCCCACTTGCTCGTGCGCACACGGTCAGCGAAAGCAACACTCTTATCGACCTTGCTCGCTCCAGACAAACGCGCGGTGAGGCTCGCTTGCATGATTTGCTCGTACGCGCGCTCCACCGTCGCGAGCTTCGCCGCCTCACCCTTGTACAACATTTGTTTCGAGTTATACGCGCGCTTCACCGCCACTGCGTCGGCGTCGGGCTTGACCCCAAGCGTCTTGTACGGGTCATCGTTCGCTCCTGCGGCGTCCGAGGACATGCCACCCGCGGCGGCGCGACGCGCGACGCTAAAGCGCGCGCGCGGCGCAGAGGTTTTGCGCGCGCCACAAAGGCTCGGGCGCGGCGACGCCGACGCGCGCGCGGAAATCGATGCGGATATGGTAAACGCCATCGTGATTAGATGTATGCGTGGACGTGCGTGCGTGTGCGATGCGTCGATCGAAGGCCGCGAGGACGAGGCGCGCAATCAGGTGATAGGGTATCTCGCGCGCGAGATTTTATACGTAGTACTTCGTCGGTTGATTAATAGATACGCTCTAGATTTCTGGATGTCTGTGTATGTGTATAATGGATAAATCACGGTTTCACCACCATGGCGTCACGGCCGGGGCCGACGCCAATGTATCGGCACTCAACCTCTGCGAGCTCCTCGACGCGCAAGACGTACTTTTTCGCGTTTTCGGGAAGCTCATCCCACGTGCGGCACTTGGAAATATCACTCATCCAACCCGGGTAGGTTTCGTACACGACTTCAACCTTTTCCAAAGTGGAAATATCAGACGGGAACGCGGTGGTGACTTGCCCGTTGGGAAGCTTGTAGGCGACGCCGATTTTAATCTCCTCCATTTTGTCGAGCACGTCGAGCTTGGTCAAGTTGATGTGCGTGAAACCGTTGATCAAGTTGGCGTAGTTGAGCGCCACCATGTCGAGCCAGCCGATGCGACGAGGACGGCCAGTGGTGGTACCGTACTCAAAGCCCAACTCACGGAGCTTGTCGGCGACTTCGCCGTGAAGCTCGGTGGGATAAGGACCAGAGCCGACGCGCGTCGTGTACGCCTTGGCGACGCCGATGACAGTTTCAAACTTTCTCGGCGCCAAGCCGAGGCCGTTGCACACACCACCGAGCGCGGGGTTGGACGAAGTCACGAACGGGTAGGTACCAAAGTCAAGATCAAGCATCGTAGCGTTGGCGCCTTCGACCAAAATGCGCTTGCCATTCTTGTGCGCCGTGTTGACGTAGTCCACCGTATCCGCGATGAAGGGTTCGATGCGCTCGGCGATGCCCTTGTATCGCTCGATTTCAGCCTCAACATCGTACTCGAAGTTGTCGAATCGCGCTGCGGCATCAGCTGCAAGTATGCGCAAACCTTCTGCAAACTTGGCTTGATCCCGAATATCGCCCAATCGCAAGCCGTTGCGCGTCGCTTTGGACGCGTACGCCGGACCGATGCCTCGCTTGGTCGTCCCAATCTTGTTCCCGCTTAATTCGGCTTCGCGCAAGCCATCAATTTCCTTGTGCAAGTCGAACAACAAGTGCGCGCGATCGGACACCATCATGCGCCCTCGAGCATCGACGCCAACCTTGAGTAACGCATCAATCTCCTCAAACATCCCCGGAAGGTGCACGACGACGCCGTTCCCCACCACGCACATTGCATTCTTGTTCAAAATCCCGCTCGGCACCAAGTGCAACGCGTACTTCTTACCGTCATCGTCATAAATAGTATGCCCAGCATTCGCTCCGCCTTGACACCGCGCCACGACGTCGTACTCGCGCGCCAAAATATCCACCAACTTGCCCTTGCCTTCGTCGCCCCACTGCGACCCGAGCACTGTTTCGCGAAGCGCGCGTCCGTCAGTCATCAATCACCCATAGCGTCCGCGACATCGACAGCGCTATCGATACCGTTCCCATCACCACCACACGCGCGCGCGCGCGATCGACCGCGCGATTCACCGCGACAAAGAGCCCGCGCGCGCGCGCTCGGGTAGGGTAAAAACCATCGATCGCGATCCCCGACGACGAATCGCATCGCCACGGCGCGCGAATAATCGCACACATCGCGAACGCCACGCGCACACATCGCACGCATCCCATCGCATCTCTCTACGCGCACGTACCCGCACACACGCGTCCGAGCGAGCCCCATTCGTCGGCGTTCGCGTTCGCGTTCGCGTTCGCCGCCACCGCGCGCGGCGTTCTTCGGTGCGGCGCGCGGCGGTTCGCGCGCACCACGCGCGACGTCGTCGATGACGACGACGGCGGCGAGGCGCAGCGCACGCTTGGCATCATCGCTGACGAAAGCGTCATCATCGCGCGCGCGAGGCGACGACGAATGGCGCCGCGATGCGAACGCGACGATGCGATCCCTCGATCGATCGTCGCGCGCGGAAAGGGCTGTATACGTACTATACACCTCAACCCTCTATGATTTCGATGTAGACCACACGGTAAAGCATGTACGTGTACGGGTTTTGCTTTTTGTATAGTCCATGGAGTCGTTGTGTATGAGTAGAGGGGTCACGCGTGGGGTCACGACCGGTGGATGGGATTTTCGGCGGGAAAACTCGAATGGAATGGCGCGAGCCGCGACGCAATGATTCGTCACAATCACGCGCGCCGCGTCCTCCGTCGGCGTTCGTGCAATCGGCGTTCGTCCAGTCGCACGCGTCACCATCTTTGACGCGCGTGCAGCGACGCGGTCACGGCGGTGCGGGCGCGGGTTCGGTGAAAGATTTGTAATTTCGCGCGCGAGAATTTGTGATTGCGATCGATTGTCGCGGGACATTCATTGATTGCGCGTGGTATTCGTTGATTGCGCATGTTTGGCGCGCGCGGGGACGGTGAGGACGATTGCGGAGGCGTGCGTGGGCGCGTGATGTCGTCGATGGCGCGTGAAGCTCCGCCGCCGGGGGGATCGGACGGGGATGAGTCGTCGGCGACGGAGCGAAAGATGGCGATCTCGACGCCGAAACGGACGTTGATGGCGTCGTATGCGGCGACGACGTTCGCGGCGAACGTCGTGCGCACGCCTGGTGTGGAAGAAAATGATGGTGGTGGGCGGGTGAGACGGCGTAGTCAGGTGGTGGCGACGCCGGAGAGCGCGGGGGGTGGGTTTCTGGCCGCGCGTCGCCTCGGGACGCCGACGCCGATTGACGCCGATGAACGCGACGATCGGGTTGGCGCGGGGAAACGTGCGGCACCGAGCGGTGGGTTTGATTCACCCGAGCGTGAAAATATCATGCGTGAGGATGTGGCGTACGATGCGAGCGAGCGCACTCCGCCGTCGTCGCCGACGAGGAAAGTCAACGTGTGCCCGCAGACGCCAATCAAGGTGAGACGCACGCGCGTCGCGTGTTTCGACGATGGCGGCGACGGCGACGATATGAACGCCTCGGGGCGAACGCGTCGCAGTAGAGTCGTGCGTTCTTTGTTAGAAGAGTTTGAAGCCGCGGAGAGGAGTTTGGAAGACATGGTTGAGCGGAGCGACGCCACGACGATTTCAAGAAATTTGCGCGACGATCCCTTTGACGATCCGTTCTAATTGATATTGCACGCAGCGCACCGTAATAAATACTTGTAAAATTAAAACAAATCATATATACTCCACTTTTATGACACGTACAAGTACTGGTATGGTACATTCGCCTAAGCATATACTTACTTTTGCCTGAGAGGCGATTGTTTTGCTTGAGATCGTCGATGTATCTATCGACTGACGTTGTCTACGATGGACATGCACGTGCAGCACTTGTAGCCCGGGTTCTTCGAGAATTTACACTCGTCGACGGTGTGTCCCTTTTCGTTGTTGCATCTGCAGTTCTTTTCGCCGGGCGTGCAATCGATAGTGTAACCGGCCTTTTCAGCAGCACCGCACGTCTTGTCGCAGTCCTCGTTGCCGGTGCCACAGCTTTGCGTGCACACGCCGTACGCGTCGGTGTGCACTGGGTCAGAGCACATGCCATCGTGCGCGGGAACCGTAGCGTCCATGTCTTCGCACTGATTCGTATCCGTGTTGCACACCTTGTGATTCGGGCAGCAAGTGCCGAAGCAGCACGAGCCTTCGATGGAAAACGTGTCGATGCCCGGGTCCGTGTGAGAGAAGCGGCACGCCTCTCCTTGAGCGTTCTTACCATTCGGTCCCTTGCACTGTTCCGGGTGTTCCATCGGCTCTGGTTTGACCTCGTCGATGATTTCGCACACGGAGTTAGAGTTGGGGCTGGCGCACGTGCTCTTGTCCGCTGGCTCGTGCATGCACGTGCCCCAGACGTAAGAGATGAGGTCGCCCGACTCGGGAACGACGCGATTGTACCACGTGTCTTGATACTTAACGAAGCAGTCACCGCCTGAAGAGACCGAGGCAAACGGAGATTGCGAGGAGCAAACCGCTGCACTCGGGTCGTCGGGGTTTTTGTCCCAGCACGTGATGTTCGACGCCCGATTCGTCGTCGTGCTCACCACCGTGCCCGAGTCGTAACGGTGATCGCAGATGTCGCTGTCCTTGCAGTCTTGCGGGGAGCAAGAGCTCTCGGCCGCGACGCCGCATCCAGCTTCGATAACCGCAAAGCCAAAAACATCGCCGGTGTTGAAAGCGCTCGTGGTGATCTCGAAGACGTCACGGGCGCCGCTCATCGGCGTCATCTCGAAGCCTTCCCGGAAACGCCAGTGTTCGCACCCAGCGCCGCCGCCCGGGCACCCGACGAGCTTCACGCGGCAGATCGGCCACGGAATGAACGGGTTATACACATTGTCAGGAATGCCGCAAATGTATACGCGGAACTTGATTTGACGACCGCCCGCGCCGAGGAGCGCGTTCGCCCTGGCGACGACGCCGACGCGCGCGCCTCGCGCATCAAACATCGCCACCGCCCCGACGAACGCCGCCATGCCGACGGCCAGCGCACCGATCACAACCATCACAATCGTGCGCGCACCGCTCGCGCGACCGCGATCGCTTTCGCGTCGCGCCAGCAGCGGCGTCTCCACGGACGCATCCGTCGCTCCGCGGCGCGTCATGACGGCGCGACGACCGCGCCGCGCAGAGCTCACGCACGCACTTGTTCGCGCGGACGACGCGCGCGACGGGTCGTTCCACGAGGTCGCGTCGCTTCACACCGCGCGCGATCGAGATCGGTCGGTCGACGCGCTCGATGTCGCGCAATGCCTCCGCGGTGGTTGGTGTCGCGGACGTTTGGTGTTGCGCCATGGTTCACGAGTGTCCAAAACGGACCATGGGCCAGTGTTCGGACATTCGGCGTCTCCGGCACGCGTGTCGACTACGTGTCGTCGACGCGTTCGAGCAGCGCGTCGATTTCGCGCTCGAGCGCGTCAAACGCGCCGAGCGTAAAATCAGGCACGGGCACGCGAAGCGTCTTCGCCGTGACCAGCGCCGCGCCGACGGCTTGCGCACGCGTCCGCGCGTCGCACAGACGTGGTTGCATCTCCGACGCGTCCGCGCGCGCGCCCTGGGCGTCGAGTTTCATTCGGGTCAACGCGTCGGCGCACGCCTGCGTCGCTGACGCGAGCCAGCACGCGACGTTATCGCTCGATTCGTCTCTCGCGCGTCTCGCTTTGGCTTTCAACGCACGATTCCGCGCCGACACGTCAATGGCGACGACGTGGCTGCGCGCGTACACGTTTGGTACGCCTTCGAGTTCGCGCATGAAATCGCTCGCGCGGGTAAGCTTTGACACGTATCGATCGATGGCGTCGGCGTCGGCATCTTTCGCATCCGTGTCATGCGCATCCGAGTCGTTCGTCATGATTTTTGTCTCCATATCTTCGTCGTCGATGGAATCAGCAATCGCGCGCAATCGCAACGTCTCGCGAGCGACATCCGCGCGCGCGGTTTCAAATCCATCCGCGAGTCGCGCGAGCGTGGCTTCAATATCGGCGTGAAATTCCGTTTCTTCCTCACCGAGTGCGTCGCTCCACGCGAAATACGACGTATCGTCATCTTCGACATCGTGAGTATTGATTCGTGAACGGATGGCGTCGCGCGTCGCGTCAAAGTTCCACCGATACGCGGCGTCGCGAATCGCGCGAGCAAACGCGTGCCAATCTGGATCGAGCGTCGTCGTCGTCGTCGTCGTCGTCGTCATGTCGTCTTCGTCTATGTGCACGAGTGCGGTCGTGAATAGCGGTGACGGGAGTGGTAACGACAATGTATCACCATCGCTTTCACTGAACGTCGTCGTCGTCATCGTCGCATCGCCGTCGATGTGCGCGCGCAACGACGCTACCGCCGATCGACGCGCGCCGGCGCACGCGCATTGAAACGCGAGCCACATCGAACGCGCGAATCGACGCATCTGCGCGTCTCTCGCTCGCGCCAACGCGCGCGCGGTGTGTGCGTATACTTCCTGTGGAGCTCGTGCGGGCGCGTGTGATTGGTCGGCAACGGCGTCGGCGTCGTTGGATCCGCGAGACGTTGACGCAATCGCCGAACACGCGTACTTCGACGCCGTCGCCGCAATCATCGGCCGCACGCGAGCCTCAAACTCGCACACCCCCGCCGCATCTACCCCATCACGTATCTCTGCGATCGCGTGCGCGATATCTTCCGCGCGAGTGCGCATCTCATCCAGCGCCAAATGCGTTCGCGCGTCCAAAAAGCGCATCCATCCATCCAAATCGTACGTCACCCATCGTCGCGTCGGCGTCGGCGTCGCCGCCGATACCCCAACGTACGCGTCATTGCCTGTCACGTCATCGCCATCGCCATCGTCGACGACATCGCGCGCGAAAGCGCGCGCAATCGACCACGCGCGCTCAATCGACGCTCCGCACCGCGCGCGACCGTCTCCAAACGTCATCGCGTGCGACGCCTCTTCCAGTGCTCTCGCACGACGCCGCATGCGCCGTCGCCGCGCGTGCAAACGCATGCACTGAAAAGCCTTCCACACGCGATGCTGCGCGAACGTGCGCATCGCGCGCAGACGCGCGACGACGCGCGCGTCGCGAATGAAATCCTCCCTCGCGCAAAAGTCAACCACCGCGCACGACGCGGCGTCCATCGTCGCCACGCCGCGCGCGGACACCGTATCAAAGTGCGCGACGCCGTCGGCGGTGGTATATATCGCACGCAATCGCGACGATGTCGCCAAAGGCGCGTAGTACGCCCATGGGTCCGTCCGCGCGATCACGTACGAGAATGAGTCATCGTCTGGAAAAGGACACGAATCGACATGGTGAATCATCACCGTCGGCGTCGGCATCGGCGGCGGCACCTCCGACGACGACGACAATCACGAACTACGCACGTCGCGATGAATGAATCCAACGCTCGCGCGCGCGCGCGTCGCGCAGTGTGAACGACGACGACGACGACGACGACGAAAACAGCGTCGTCGACGACAGAAATAGCACACTGTGGTCGGTCGGACACTGGTCCGTTTTAGAGT
>Ga0181602_10003328_pt1 | contig 12943 bp, 9 predicted proteins | sample 041ome_14_FD_148640 | JGI IMG/M metagenome (GOLD analysis project Ga0181602, IMG submission 148640) | Coastal salt marsh microbial communities from the Groves Creek Marsh, Skidaway Island, Georgia - 041408US metaG (spades assembly) | ecosystem: Environmental > Aquatic > Marine > Intertidal zone...
TAAAAACATATTTAAATTAAGTCCATACCAAGCAATGAAATATATTTCCTTATATTCCATATTGATATTAAACCTTTTATTTTTTCTAGCTTTTTTAAGAGCCGGAAGTATTGCTCAGTTTGCATGGATGCCGTTGATGGTGTCAGCTGACCTGTTCTTTTTAAGCAAACTCATGACTCCCGACGCGATTACAACATTAGTATTTTCAATTGGACTGATTGCTTTAATCAAAAAAAAATTAATCTTAGGCTTTATAGTTGTAGGATTTTCAATGCTATTTAGACCTGACATGGTTGTTGTTGTAGGGCTGCTTGGCTTAATTCCTGCGCTAGATAAAAAATATTATTTTGCAACAATTAACTCGTTGATATACTTAGCTTTATATTTTCTCATCACCTCAGGCTCAGGTCATTTAGGTTGGTGGGGCCACTTTTATACAAGCCTTGTTGCACAACAAAGCAATTTAGTAGATTTTAATCCCGAGTTCAATTTAAGCCAATATGTAACAATTGTTTTGGCTAACTTGGAATGGGTGCTGAACGATACCAACTATGTAAAGTGGTTTGGCATGAATATGCTATTACTGTTTGTTGGCGTATATCTTGTGTTCAAAAAATACAACGAATTTTTAAATATACTACTAATAATTTTATGTCTTTCCATTTTTATTAAGTTTGCCCTATTCCCCAAAGTCGATGCTCGTGTATATCTTGCAATTTTGACGCCAGCATGCTTTTTAGCTCTCTTAAACTTCAATCAGCTCTATGGCAAGAAGAGAAACTAGGTTTGGTTTTTAGTATAACGGTTGTAATGCCATCATTGAGAGGATTATGGCTAAGATAAAAAAATCAGAAAAAAGGTGGTAGCATTTTGGTAGTAAGTAGGTAAATATGTCTATACTAATCTTAAAGAAAAATGCATTATGATTACATCTACTGCAATATTTGATTCTACTGGCAATTCATTGCTAGGCAGTAATCAATCCGGGTAAGGCATGCCTGAATTGCCCGAGGTTGAAACCTCAGTCCAAGCCATTCAAGAATTTACTAATCAAAATATAGAATCTATAGAGATATATAATCCAAATCTTCGCTGGAAAGTTGACTGCAATGCATTTAAAAACTTGAGTGGACTTAAAGTAAGTAAGATTGACAGAAGAGCAAAATATATACTCTTCCATCTTAATCAATCACAAATACTTATACATTTAGGGATGACAGGAACACTTAGAATTGCAAAAAAAGAATCTAATTTTTATAAAAAGCATGATCATGTTGAATTCATTTTTCAGAGAGGAAAATTGATTTTCAATGATCCAAGAAGGTTTGGTTCAATGCACTTTATTACAGAACCATCAAAGCACTTCTTATTAGAAAAGCTTGGACCAGAACCTCTTTCAAAAGAATTTAATGGTGAGTACTTGTTTCAAAAGATTAAAAAATCTCTATCACCTATAAAGAATTCTCTCATGAATCAACATAATGTTGTTGGTATAGGAAATATTTATGCAAATGAAATATTATTTGATGCCAAAATTCGTCCTACAAGAAAAAGCAAAACAATAACAAAAAAAGAACATAATAAAATCGCTGCCTCGACAAAAAAAATTCTTAAGGTTGCTATTAAGGCTGGAGGGACCACGCTTAAAGACTTCTATAAACCTGACGGAAATAAAGGGTATTTCAAGATAGATCTAGCTGTTTACGATCGTGCAAATGAAAAATGTGTAAACTGCAAAAAAGAGTTAATTAAAAGAATTATCCAATCACAAAGGGCAACATATTACTGCCGAAAATGTCAGATCTAACTCGTTATTTTTTTTAATAAAGCAGCCTTAACATTAGGCGGAACAAAACGAGAAACGTCACCACCAAACGTTGCAATTTCCTTGACCAAGCTAGATGAGACATAAATTAAAGTATCTTTAGGAGTAAAGAAGATACTCTCAATATCCGGTGCAAGACTTCTATTCATGGTTGCTAATTGGAATTCATATTCAAAATCAGCAACAGCTCTCAAACCTCTAATAATTGCAATCGCATTGTTGTCTCTTGCCAAATCCACAGTTAATTTCTTCGAATATCCTAAAACTTCTATCTTAGAATTATCTTTAAAAATTTCTGAAATAAGCTCAATTCTTTCTTCTACACTAAATAAAGGATTTTTAGACTGACTCTCAGCAACCCCCAGAATGACTTTATCAAATAATGCAGCAGCTCTTTCAACAATATCTATATGCCCAAAGGTAATTGGATCAAAAGAGCCTGGATAGATTGCTGTTTTCATTACCGAATCATACTAAACATTCCTAATTCATCAAAATATTAGAAGATTATGTAAAATGATCCTCAATGGAGAGCAAAAAAAATAAAACTAGCAGCCTTGAGAAGATTCAAAAATCTAAAACTCCATCTGCGGTAGATGATGCGGCTGATGTGATGTCAAAACACTCAAAGAAAAAGAAAAAGTATCAAATAAAAGATAAAAAATTATCTTTTCCTCCGATAGATTATGAAAAACCACCGCACTATTAATATTAAATAAAAAAGGGGGCTAAAGCCCCCCTTTTTTTTAGAAGATTGACACTGATTAAATCAGATCATTGTTCATAACTTTATTCCAAGCTGAAATAAAATCACGCTCAAATTTATCCTTAGCATCATCACTGGCATAAACCTCAGCCAATGCTCGCAATTGAGAATTAGATCCAAATGCTAAATCAACTCTGGTTGCAGTTCTAACCTTCTCACCAGAAACTCTATCAATACCCTCGTAGGAGTTTCCAGTTCCATTTGGTTTCCATGCAACTGACATATCAAGCAAGGTAACAAAGTAATCATTTGAAAGTTTATCAGGGTTATCTGTAAAAATACCATAATCATTATTACTTATTCCTAGCGATCTCATTCCACCTAACAGAACAGTCATTTCAGGAGCGGTTAAGCCCAGCAATTGGGATTTATCCAGCATCATTTCTTCAGCAGGTATATTAGAACTTGAATCCAGATAATTTCTAAAACCATCAGCAACAGGTTCTAGAACAGCAAAAGAATCAGCATCAGTCTGATCTTGTGTTGCATCGCCACGACCTGGAGTAAATGGAACTTCAGCTCCTGATGCCTTCTCAATCCCTACATTTCCTGCAAGCACAATTACATCAGCAATTGATGCGCCGGTATCTGAAGAGATCTGCTCATAGGTTGATAAAACTTTTGCGAGTTGCTCGGGTTTGTTAGCTTCCCAATCTTTTTGAGGAGCTAGACGAATCCTCGCTCCATTTGCCCCGCCTCTAAGATCAGAGTTTCTAAAAGTTGAAGCACTTGCCCAGGCTGTTTCTACCATTTCCTGAATAGTAAGACCGGATGCAGATATGGCTTCTTTAACCGCACTAACATCATAATCAGTGTTGCCAGCTGGAACAGGATCTTGCCAAATAAGCTCCTCATCCGGAACTTCTGGTCCAAGGTATCTTCCCTTTGGCCCCATATCTCTATGGAGAAGTTTAAACCAAGCTCGTGCAAAGGCATCAGCAAAGTCTTCAGGGTTCTCATGGAAACGTTTTGATATTTTGTTATATTCTGGATCCATTCTTAAAGCCATATCAGCTGTGGTCATCATTGTTGGAACTTTGACTGATGAGTCTTCAGCATCTGGAGCTTTATCTTCATCTTTTTGATCAACCGCATGCCAGACTATAGCTCCAGCTGGAGTTGTTGCTTGCTCCCATTCATAGCCAAATAAAAGATCAAAATATCCATTATCCCACTGGGTTGGGTTTGCAGTCCATGCACCTTCAAATCCACTGGTTATGGTATCGCTACCCTTTCCAGATCCATATGAGCTAGTCCATCCAAAACCCATTTCTTCAATAGATGCGCCTTCTGGTTCAGCCCCAACATTTGAATCAGGGCCAGCTCCGTGACCTTTACCAAAGGTGTGACCTCCTGCAACAAGTGCAACAGTCTCCTCGTCATTCATTGCCATGCGTCCAAAAGTTTCCCTTATATCAACAGCACTTTTTAACGGATCAGGCTCTCCATCAGGACCCTGAGGATTAACATAAATTAAACCCATTTGAACTGCCCCAAGAGGATTAGCTAAATCCCTTACTCCACTGTATCTCTCATTAGTGAGCCACTCTTTTTCAGCGCCCCAATTGATATCTTCTTCAGGAGCCCAAATGTCTGGACGGCCTCCTCCAAATCCAAAGGTTTTTCCTCCCATTGATTCAATGGCAACATTACCAGCCAGGATCAATAAATCTGCCCAACTAATTTGTTTTCCGTATTTTTTCTTAATTGGCCAAAGAAGCCTTCTAGCCTTGTCTAAGTTTCCGTTATCAGGCCAACTGTTAAGAGGTGCAAATCTTTGAGCGCCTGTACCCCCGCCACCTCTTCCATCTCCAATACGATATGTGCCGGCAGCATGCCATGTCATTCTGATAAAAAATGGTCCGTAATGGCCATAATCTGCTGGCCACCAATCTTGCGAATCCGTCATTAGATCGTTTAAATCTTTTTTAAGAGAATCATAATCAAGCTTTTTAAATTCTTCAGCATAATCAAAATCACCGTCCATAGGATCGCCTTTTTGATCATGTTGGTGAAGAATGCTCAGGTTTAATTGGTTAGGCCACCAATCCTTATTAGATGTTCCAGTCGAGCTATTTGAAGATAGGCTTCCGTGCATCACTGGACATTTACTTTCTGTTTCGTTACTCATAGTTTAATTCCAAATTAATGTTAAATTTTTACCGCAAAAGCTGTGGTATCAAATAGCTTACAGATATTATATGTATTGGTAAATATATAAAAAAAGAATGTTATATTCGATTTTATAAATGATAATAAAAGCCAAGTTATGCTTACTCTTAAACAAATTGATTATGCTTTAGCGGTTGCAAGGAATCTACATTTTAAAAAAGCTGCCGAGGAATGTTTTATTTCACCCTCAACCCTTAGCAATGCCATTACTGAATTAGAGGCTCAATTGGGCGTAAAAATTTTTGAAAGAAGCAATAAGAAAGTTATCGTAACAAATCTTGGGCAGGAGATATTAGACAAAGCAAGAAAAATAAAATTAGAAGTCCACAATATTCATGAACTTGCTCAGCATAACTCAGAGGGTCTCAGCCACTCTTTATCAATTGGTATTATTCCCACAATTAGTCCATATTTTCTTCCAATTGTTCTGCCTAAACTTCAAAAGGAATTCTCTAATCTGAAATTAAAGATAGAGGAAGGTCAATCTCAAATTCTTACTAATAGGGTGAAGGAAGGTGATTTGGATATGGCTATTCTAGCTTTACCATATGATGTTCAAGGCCTCCTAAGCTTTAAATTTTGGGAAGAGGACTTTTTCTGGGTTTCACATAGACTAAATAAGAATGCTGGAAAATCTGAAATCAAAGCATCTGAACTAGAGCATTCAGAACTGATGCTTCTTGAAGATGGTCATTGCTTAAAAGATCATATTTTAGACGCATGTAATATTTCCTCTCCATCTCAATATTCCCTCAAAGCTTCAAGTTTAAATACACTTATTCAATTAGTGAAAGGTAAAATGGGAACAACTTTGGTTCCGAAAATGGCTTTAAAAGAATTGGTCGGAAACAAAAAAGACTTATCTATTTCTCATTTAGCTGAGCCTGGACCGCATCGTGAAATTGCTTTGATAGCTAGACCAAATTATGCAGGAATGGAAAGTGTTGAGCTGCTTATAGATTTCTTTGGTAAATCCTTAAAAGAATTCGATCAAGTTTAATTCTGCTCAGGGAGATCTAAGCTATCTGTTTTTTTCCATTTGAGTGAAAAAGTTCGTGAGATAAACTTAGTAGCCTCCCCCCTTATCTCAATCACATCAGAGTAAATAATACCCATGTCTAATTTATAAGGTTTGTCATCTTGATCAAACATGTGGCTTGCAATGCAATATGTTTCTCCCTTATAAATATTTTCCTCCCATTCACCTTGAACATTCATCACTTGATGCATTGTGCTTTTATAATTTTCAAGTTGCTGCATTGCTGCTATAAAATTTTCTAAACCAATAATCTCAAACTCACCTAGCATTGAAAATTCATCCCACATAATAGAGCTCAATGAAGAAAATTTTCTTTGATCAATAATGGATGCATAAAGATTGGATAACTTTGTTGGGACAAGGTCTTTGTTCATGATTTTTTTACCTCTGAAATCAGTTTAAGTACCTTGTAAATATCATCAGGCGCTTGAACGAAGTTGATTGGAAAAACTTCTATTTCATCCAAACCAGCTGCCATAGATTTTTCCAATTCATTCAATGTTAAATCTATATTAGGAACTCCGCTATCATCAACACATGTGGGAAGTTGGCCTCGAATCCTTGGTTGGTCCTGCCTACCCTCATTAACAAAAGCTTCAACTAAGATATCTTTTCCCTGGGAAATGAAATCTCTACTTGTTTTTATTGGAATCCATCCATGCCCAACCTTAGCAATTCTTTGTGCATTTTCATGTGTCATTTTTAACCCGAATAATAATGGCAAATCTTGACCTTGAGCAGGTTTAGGATGGCACCAAATATCATCAAAATGAAAGTGCTTTCCATGAAAGGAAATTGGGCTATCTTGCCAAAGAGACTTGCATATATCTAAAGTTTCCCAAAATATTTCAGCACGATCTTCAAAATTAACTCCCGCGGTATCAAATTCTTCTTTTTGCCAACCCAAACCTACTCCAAGCTCTAATCTACCTTTAGATATAGCATCTAAAGTAGCGGCTGTCTTAGCAAGTAATGCAGGGTTTCTTAATGGTGCAATTAAAATTGCAGTTGCCAATTTAATTTTAGTTGTGTGGGAAGCAATCATGGTTAGCAATGATAAGGGCTCATACCATGGGGCTTCAGATGGCAGGGGGAATTTTCCAAATGGATATTTATGAAGGTTTTTTCCCATTACCACATGATCTGTAACACTCACAGAGTCAAAGCCTAACTCTTCACCCATTTGAGAAATTTCAATATAAGATGAAATATCTCCTCCATAAAAGTTTTCCAAACCGAAAAGACCTAACACTAGCTTCATAGAACTATCCATTTATTATTTATTTGATTGTACGAATATTTTTTATCTAATGCACTTGGGCTGGAATCAGAAAAAAAACCCATCACTGCCCAAGTCAGCAAAAAACTTTTAAATTCTAGGGTCATATAGGAGTGTGTTTTAACTATAAAGGAATTAAGATTAACACATGACAAATATAGATCAGCTAATTAATACCTTAACTTTAGATGAAAAAGTTTCCCTGCTAAGCGGTTTTAATTCTTGGTATACCAACAAGATTGATAAAAAAAATATTCCCAGTATTAAAATGTCAGATGGTCCTAATGGGGTTAGAGGTGACTCAAATTCTGGTAAGACTTCAGCATGTTTTCCATGCGCAATATCCTTGGGTTCCACATGGGATCTTGAGTTAATTAAAAATATTGGTGTTGCTTTGGGCGAAGAAGCGCAAGCAAAAGATGTAGATGTTCTGTTGGGTCCAACCATAAATATTCATAGGCATCCTTTAGGTGGGAGACATTTTGAAAGTTTCTCTGAAGATCCATTTTTAACTGGAAAAATTGCAACCAATTATGTTCAAGGCGTTCAATCTAAAAACGTCGCAGCGTGTTTAAAACATTTTGTTGGGAATGATACTGAATATGAACGTCATGCAATCAGCTCAAATATAGATGCGCAAACTCTAAGAGAGGTTTATTTGCTCCCATTTGAAATGGGCATCAAAGAAGGTAATGCAAAAGTTGTGATGAGTGCGTATAACAAATTAAATAATATATTTTGCAGTTCTCATCAAGAATTGCTGATTAATATTTTAAAAGAAGAATGGGGGTTTGATGGATATGTTGTCAGTGATTGGGGAGCTGCACTGGAAACAATAGAAAATGCTAATGGTGGCTTAGACCTTGAAATGCCTGGGCCTAGTAATGTTTGGGGCAAAACATTAATTGATGCCATTGAAGCAAAGAAAGTTTCAGAAGAATTGATTGACGATAAGGTGAAAAGAATTTTAACAGTTGCTGAATTCTCAAATCGCTTTCAAAAACCTGAAATCAAAGATGAAGAAGCCATTGATCGACCAGAACATAGATCACTGTTAAGAAAAGCAGCGGCTGATGGGATGGTTCTACTAAAAAATGAAGGCTTATTGCCTCTTAAAAAGGATATTAAAAAATTAGCAGTTATTGGTCCCAATGCTAAAGAAGCTCAAATTATTGGTGGTGGTAGTGCAAGCTTGAAACCACATTATCAAATTCATCCACTCGAAGCCATACAGAAAAGATTAGGGCATGAAACAGAAATCCTTTACTCAAAGGGCTGTCATACACACAAATACCTTCCAAAAATAAATGAAAAACTCATGAACAACAAGAACGGCTTCTTGGTTGAATATTTTGATGGAAATACATTTAATGAAAACCTAATCTCAGAAGAGCGACTTATAGGGAGCAAGTTTTGGGTTTTCGAAGGCTTTGCTAAGGATATAATCTCGAATGAAGATAGGCCAAATATCTCTGTAAAATTTTCATGTGAATATTCACCAGATATCTCTGGTTTACATGAATTTGAAATTTTTGGCATTGGGCAATGCCGCTTACTAATTGACAATAATGAGCTGATTGATAATTGGACCAGCTCAGATCAAGGTGAGGCCTTTTTTACTTTTAGTTCTGCCTCAAGAAAAGGAGTTGCAGATTTTAAGAAAGGACAAACCTATAGAATTGAGGTCCAGTATCACTTTGAAGGCAGTTTTCCAGCATTGTATATAGGTTGCCAAGCTCCTGACCAAGTAGATATTTTTCAAGAAGCAGTTGAGACAGCCGCCAATGCAGATGAAGTGATATTGATTGTTGGAACTAATTCAGATTGGGAAACAGAAGGAAATGATAGGGCTGATTTTAATTTACCCTCCAATCAAAATAAATTAATTGAAGCGATATTAGAGGCTAATCAAAATACAACTTTAATAATTAATACTGGTTCTCCGGTTCATATGCCTTGGGCAAATAAAGCTAAAGCCATAGTGCAAACATGGTTTGCTGGTCAAGAATTTGGAAATGCTTTGGTTGATATTTTATCTGGAGAAGTTAATCCATCTGGCAAGTTGCCAACAACCTTCCCGGCAAAAATAGAAGATACGCCTGCATACAAAATCTATCCGGGAAATGATTTACAAATGAACTATGATGAAAAACTTTTGGTTGGCTATAGATGGTATGAAAAACAATCCATTAAGCCATTGTTTAGTTTTGGTCATGGACTATCTTATACGAATTTTCAATATCAAAACCTAGAAGTTACAGTCAATGATGGTGTTTCAGTCTCATGTAAATTTGAAGTTCAAAACGTTGGAGATATTTCTGGATTAGAAATAGTTCAATGTTACGTGAGCTTTGCAGAAGCTCAGCAAGATGATCCCTGTAAAACTTTACAAGGTTTTGCAAAAGAGGAAATAGGAGCAAATCAGATTCAAAAGATAGAAATCATACTTAATGCTAGAAATTTTTCCTATTGGTCAGTAGAAACAAATACTTGGCAAATAAGAAAAGGCTCATACAGAATTCATATTGGGTCGTCTTCAGAGAATATCTTTTTAGAGGCCAGTATTAATCTTGAGCAAGCGCTTGCAGTTCTTTAGTTGTTAATTCAATTTGAGTAGCTTGAATGGAGCTGTTGGATTCAAAAATCGTTCTTGGTCCAATCAGCGGAAAAATTAAATCTGATTTGTGCAATACGTATGCTAAAGCGATTTGAATGGGCTGCACATTCCTTTCCTCTGCTATATCAAAGCAAACCTGCCTTCTTCTTAAATTTTTTTCATAATGCCACACCCTCATTTCCTCATCGAGAGTGGGATTAGAGAAATGCTCATTAGACATGACTTCTTTTTTCTTAATAAAAAATCCTCTAGCTTGAGAGGACCAAGGAAATAACATTACGCCCTCCTCAATTAGATAGTCTAAGTAACGATCATTTACACCAACACAACCAGGCCATACAGGCTCAATCATCTCAGCTAAGCTAAAATTGTTGCTGAGAATAGTAAAAGGCTCTTTAGAATTTTTAATTGCATAATCGCGTGCATCAGAAAACCTACCCATCTCCCAATTTGATGCGCCTATTAAATTAATTAATCCCTCATTCTTAATTTCTGCCAGCGCATCAATAAATTCGTCCACAGGAATGTCTGTGTTATCTCTATGCAAACAAAATATATCAAGTTTTGAAATCTGCAGCCGCTCCAATGACTCTAGTACTTGAGGGCGAATATATTTAGGCTCGCATTCTGGTGTATGAGCAGCCTTTCCTAAAACTATGACATCCTCTTCAACTTTCCTGGTATTAATCCAGTCACCAAGATACTTGTCTCCCATGCCATGGTTGTAAATAAAAGCGGTGTCAAAAATTCTGCCTCCAGATCCATAAAAATGATCAAACATCGTATATGCATGCAGATCTGAAATTTGATTATCACACCCCATTGCTAACCTTGAGCCCATCTTATTTAGTCCAGGTAAGTCAGTGCTTTTAAGTTTAGTTTCTTGAAATAAATATGCTTGGGATTGCAAAATTGGTGAATTATTTATCCGGCTCTTTGGGCAATTGATCTTCATTTCTTGTCGCCACATGTCTAACCAAAACATATTACTTTGAGTTTCTGTGTGAGAAATAAGATCTGATTCAATTCTCTGCTCCAAGATGCAAGCAGAAGCATGCTCTATCTCTCTGGTAAATAAGCCCTCATTATCGATGCACTTAATCTCTTGGCTGCTAACACCTTGATTTAAAAGATGAATAGAGGAATTGCCTTCATTGAACTGCCCACAATGCCATGGATCGGCAGCTGAAATAGAATATTGACCACAAGATATAATAAGATTATTTGAAAAATTTTCATTAATGGCGCAACTTATTTTTGCTTCAATTGAATCACTAAAAACTATATGTGCATGTGACTGAAGATCAACGCCTGTCTCATCTAGTTGGCCTGTTGCAGATATGCTTTTTGGCTCTGCGAAAGATAGACCCTGCAAATGACCCGCTATTAATTTAGCCATTGTCAGTGGATAACATCCTACATCCAATATAGCTCCGCCGCCTAGATTGGGATTTCTTAATCTATGAACCTCTGGAACATCTGCTTTAAAACCAAAAGAAGCTTCAATCAAAATTTTTTCTTTTGCATCAGGTAGAAAGCTTAAATTGTTTAAGATGTTCCTTGTTTGCGGATGGCTTCTATACATAAAAGCCTCCATCAAGAATACTTTTTTTGAATTAGCAAGATCTAATAACACCATGCTCTCATAAGAATTCATTGTAAGCGGCTTTTCGCAGAGAACATGCTTACCATTTTTAATTGCCTCTAACGCGTAAAAAAAATGTTCACTGTGAGGAGTTGCTATATAAATAGCATCTATTTCTTTGGAGGAGATAAAATCACTCAATCGATGATGCGCCTCCAGATGAAACTTGCTAGCAAAACTATCTGTTTTTTGGGGATTTCTTCCAAAGACACTGATTAATTTAGAATTTGTAGTCCCCTTAATTGAATAAGAAAATGCTGTAGCAATAGAACCAGGCCCAATGATCCCCCAATTAATTTGATGCATTACCTAGTTTTCTTGCCTCAATTTCATTAATTAGCTTTTGATGAAAGCTTTTATCTATGGGATAAAAGGAAACTAAAATAAAGCTAATAAAAATTCCTGTTAAAGGTATCCAGGTCATAATAAATTTTAATCCGGACAATGTTTCCACTGACTGAACTTCATTGGGCTCAAAACCGATTTGGGTTAATGCCATCCCCAATAGAATTGCTGCAAAAGCTATTGCACCCTTTTGAGCAAAAGTCATGAAGCCATATAAAGAAGACTCTGTTCTAACTTTTGTTTTCCATTCTCCATATTCGATTGTATCTGGAAGCATTGACCAAAATAATACTCCCGTAGCGCCATTACCGATTCCTATGAACCCCAACACAAGCAGTAACTCATTGAGAGATGCAATGGGATAAAAATAAAAAATCAAGAATCCTACCAATAGCAATACCATTGCAGCCATCCAAGAATTTCTCTTCCCAATTTTTAGAGCTGCATATGCCCAAAAAGGTATTGCTAAAAGAGCCGCCCCACTGCTCACTCCCAGAATTAATCCTTGGTACTCATGAAGATCAAGAGAATACTTAACGTAATAAATTAAATTGTTATTAAACATAATAGAGGTCGAGCCCAGAATTAAAATAGATCCAAACACAATCCAAAATGGGTAATTCTGTGCAACTGATCTTGAGACCTTCGAAAAACTTGGGATCTGCGCTGAGCTAAAATTAAACTCTCTTTCTTTAACAAATCTGACGGTGATGCTTAAAATAAGAATAGCTGTCAGACCACAAACCATGCCAAGAAAGATAAAACCTATTGCTTCATCGCCGCCTCCAAACCACAAGACAATTGGGAAACCTAGCGCTGAAACTGAAAGAGTGCCAAAAGACGCGCCTATCATTCTTGCGGTGGTAAGCTTAGTTCGCTCATCACTGTCATCAGTAATTCTTGCGGTAAGAGAAGAATATGGAACGCTAACAATGGTAAAACATGTTCTATGAAGCAAATTAACTGTTAATAAAAAAATAAATAATGTTATGCCTTCAAAGGGAGGAACCCAAAAAAGTAATACAAAAGAGAGGGCTAATGGAATTGCACCATAAAAAATATAGGGTCGGTAGCTGCCCATTTTAGTCCTAGTTCTTTCTGCAAGATATCCCATAAATGGGTCTGTGATTGCATCCCAGGCTATACCAAGAGCATATATCCATCCTGCTAGCAAAGGAGTTATTCCAACCACATCAGTATAAAAATAAAGAAGGTATAAACCGACTCCACTCCAATATAGGCAAATTGCATAATC
>Ga0181602_10003374_pt1 | contig 12837 bp, 10 predicted proteins | sample 041ome_14_FD_148640 | JGI IMG/M metagenome (GOLD analysis project Ga0181602, IMG submission 148640) | Coastal salt marsh microbial communities from the Groves Creek Marsh, Skidaway Island, Georgia - 041408US metaG (spades assembly) | ecosystem: Environmental > Aquatic > Marine > Intertidal zone...
GCTCGAAAAAAAAAGTGTACAGAGTCGCTTCGGCAACAATGTACGCCAAAGCTGGAAAGTAGTCTTTCAGTTGTGTAAGCATCAACTCTCTGTAAAAAAACTGCCGAACTCGAGCGTAGGGGCCGTAAACATTTGGATTCAAATCGAGATTATTCTGATCTGATTCAAGCCCTACTGTTTTATGCGCAAAAGCGTGACCGCCAGAGGATATTTGCACTCCTTTGTGGACACATTTTTCCATGTATAAACGGCAGGTGCCGGCTGTTAGTAGCAGCTGCGACATATCTATAAAGGAATAGGCATTAAATGCGGGACCATCGTTACCTTGCTGATCAGCGCCAGTCAGGAGTCCCAGGTCAAGCCCACTGAGCAAAGAAGTTCTCCATATGTAACCAGACATATACGTGGTCGATGACAAAATGGTAAAACCAGAAAGGTTCACATACTTGCCATGCAAGCCTTCACCGATATTGTAGTAGTAGCGGGCGTTCTCGGTGTCATAGACCGCACATGACACTACATGGCAGTCTGTTCTTGTTTCCTCAAGGAAGTCTAGTAGTTGCTTGCTCCCTGCTGTGTCCAATGAGTCTTCGTCGGTCAACAGCATCACAAACTTGCTAGTAGCCTCTGATAGCAATTTGTGTACGTTGGCTTCTGGCCCTAAATTGACCTCGAAACTGTCGTAGTAGACATTCGGATGCTGGGAACAAAAGTGCTCAAGAGTTGGTTCACGACCGTTAGAGTTACATCTTACCCTGATTCGCGGATCGTCTACTAAAAGCACACTCTTGATGGCCCTGATAGCCGCTTCCGGACGATTAAAAGTCGGTATCAGCACTTCCAGAAGACATGAGTCAGTCATTGTTGGTAGCCGCTATTCTGTTGCCCGTGATTCTCGCCACAACTGTAGCACTATCAGGTCATCGTGCTGTACTCGCGTTGATACATATAGTGACCGCTGTTGGCTAGCGTGAATGACGCTCGTATGCATTAGGGCCTTTTTAGCGCGGCTGGCATGTAATCCGGCAATAATGGTTTTCACGGGTAGTGAATTTAACCCCTTACCCACGCAGTAGAGTGCCAAGAGTGTTATCGCTGACCACCGTCTGTGAGCACATCAGTAGCATGTGAACGTCGAGCAATGCTGGAGGTGACTTGGAAACTAATCTCAGGCAATTTTACCCTGTTGATCAAAGCGCCTTGTCAAAGAGTAAGCCCTTAATCTCCTGCAGATTCCTCGCAAACTTCAACACCGCCTCACTGGGGATTTCCCTAATGACCTCGCCGGAGCGCTCATCGGCGATTCTGACGATATATCGGTTGAGCTGTTCGTCGCGCGAGATAATGGCTTTGGTGGGAGACTGCGCCAGAGCGGAATTAAGTGTATCGATCGCTTCCTCAATGTCTTCGGCAACACTCGAAATAGATTGAAGCGTGCGCGCTTTATCGTTATCGGCTTCAGCAGCTAAATTGGTGATGGACTCCCTGAGGGGAGTGTTCACGGCAACCTCGGCCTTGGCAGCTCTGGCGGACTTTGCCTCAGCTGATTCTGGTCTGGCCATTTGCGGTGTTGGCGGAGCCACACTCGCTGCAATTTCAGAGTTTCCCGCTGATGATGACATTTCTGGTCACCTCCCGACTAAGCCATACTTTCTGACTTTGTGACAACATAGCATAGCATTTCATGATAACCAGACACGTCCCCGTTTGGGGTGCCCCGTCTGGCATGCTGTTGTTCTAATTCTTCGTAAAGCAGAGCCCGACGTGCTGACATACAACTGCCTACACCGTCGGGCTCCTTTTGGGCGTTCACCCATTTAGCCATTCCTCAGGTTGACTTCTCGTTCTCACTGCAACAGTGCGAGGACTGTCTGCGGCATAGTGTTAGCCTGCGCTAGCATGGCGGTACCAGCCTGCTGGATGATCTGCGTTCTGGCCAGCTCTGATGTTGCGGCTGCGTAGTCGGTATCCAGGATACGGCTGCGAGCGGCCTCTGAGTTGGTCTTGGTGTTGGTCAGACTATCTACTGCGTGTGTCAGGCGGTTGGACACGGCGCCAAAGGATGCGCGCTGCGCTGAGACATCGGCGATTACCACGTCGATCTCAGTAATGGCGGCGGCGGCCACCGTGATCGCGGAAGTGATGGTCGTGCCGGTGATGACTTTTGAAGCCAGGCCAGACAGCTTACCCGTGGTGTTGTTGAAGTTACCGAAAGATGTAGAGAGGGTCTGTGCCGCGGTGCCATCCTGGCCTATACCGAATGCCACGGTCGACAAACCTGTTGATGCCCCAGCCGATCCGTCAAGGATGTTGCGGCCATTCCACTGGGTATTGTCGGCGATACGATCAATCTCTGTCCGCAAGGCCGTGAACTCTGACTGGAGATAGGTCCGGTCGGCAGCAGCGGTAGTGCCGGTTCCGGCCTGCACTGCGAGTTCACGCATACGCTGAAGCATCGTCGTGATCTCGTCGAGCGCACCTTCAGCGGTATTCACCATGCTGACCGCGTCATTGGCGTTGCGTATGGCGGCGTCGAGGCCCCGGATCTGGGATGACATGCGGGTGCTAATGGCCAGGCCAGCAGCGTTGTCGCCCGCTGAGTTGATTTTTTTACCGGTGGAGAGTTGCTCCATCGCGGTACCGAGAGCCCTTTCATTTTTCATCAGGCTCGATTGTGCCAGGGATGCGGCGATGTTGGTATTGACTACAGCCATGATAGGCCTCCTTGTATCTGTTTACAGTGAACACTTTGGGCTGACATCTTTGCCCTTTTTCTGTCAGCCGTCGCGCTGATAACTGAGGTATCGGTTTGGCGGAAATCAACTTTAGGCGACAGCGGGATTTTTTTATAAAAAATGCATAAGTAATTGTTTATTAGACATTTAATTTTTAAAGCGAGGTTGGTATTTTTGCGTCGAGCGGTGATGAGAGCAGACATCGTCACTAGTACCCGTTACCATTTAGCGTGGCGTTTAGGTCTGTTCTAACTGGAGGGACACAGAAATTTATATTCCGGTAGTTGAGCCCATTGATCGCATGTGTGCCGAAGCGATAGAACTTGGCAAGTCGGGCGATATAGACGGTGCAAGAAAAAAAATGGATCGAGTCAGAACTATGCGTTCATGGCTGGCGCGGTCCGTGATGAGCCAAAAATCAGAATCCATCGAGAGTTGGGCGTCGGAAGCAGCAATATCAGAAGCTGAAGCCGCGGTTTATCTTGAGCAAGCTGTGCGTTTAAATCAAAGATTGGATGTGTTGCGAGAATGGATCTCGCAAGTTGTTTCGCAGTTCTCGACTGAAGAGCTGTTGTCCAGCAGCGCGGGCGTGCAACTATTTTTAGATCATTCCCTCCCCGGAGTTTGGGATTTCTCGCAAGATATTGCTGTGCTACATGGAGCGGAGCGGTCGGTCCTTCAGGCAGCGCTAGTCGCGCGAGGCCAAAAAAAAATTGTCGTGATTGATCCGGGTCGTGATTACCAAAATGACCAGCGAGACATGCCAAAGACTCCAAATGCTTCGACTCGCCAAGAATCCTCTTTTGATTTGGTGACGTTTAAAAGTGGCTCTTCGCCCGACACTGAGCAGTTTTCGGCACTGCTAGGTGAGGAGATTCCCTCGATCGCACTGATCGGCGACAAGCCAGATGCCGAGGTAGACCGAGACTTTGAGCGTATCTTCAAATCGGTGTCGGCCGTTCTCTTGGGGAAAAAATCAGTCAAAGAATGGCCGGTAATTTTCACCCACCAGTGGTTGGCCCGGCTTACGGATCTGGTAGGTATGCCCAGCGTGACGAGTCTGAAGTCGCAGTTCAAGGGGCAAGATATTCTTATAGCTTCGCCCGGTCCGTCTCTTTACCAGTCGCTATCTGCACTCAAGGATCAGCGAAATCAGTTTCTGGTTATATCCCCAATTCGATCACTATTAACCTTGCTTGAAGCGGGTATTACTCCTGACTTTGCGTTTCATGTGGACGCCACGGATTTTTCGCGCATTATTCCAAAGCACGCAGGCCTGTCGCAGGTTCGGTTGATCTGCACCGACTACGCGCATTCTTCCGTTTTCGCAGCCGGATTTGGCGAGGTTTACACAGTGCCTGACCCCGCAATGGTTGGAAATTCGATAAGTGATGCTTGCCACGGTGCAAGTGTGCCGGTGCTTCAAGGGGGTTGCGTAGCCACTTGTGCTGTCGGGTTGGCTGCCCAGTTTGAGGTGAACTCCATCACTTTGGTCGGCCAGGACCTTAGCATTTCTCGCGGAAGATACGTGAGGCAGGCAGAGGGGAATATTGGTGGTGGCGACGTCGACGAGAGCGATGATGACTATCTTACCTGCCAGGGAATCGATGGAGAGCGACTGAGGACGCAGGAGGACTATCTTTGGTTCATCGGCGAAATGGAAAATGCCGCAAGGCTTTTCTCACCCGGGATTCGTTTAGTAAATTCTACCGCCCACGGTGCCTATTTGGAGGGATGGGAACACAGCGTATTGGAGAACCATCCCTTTACAAGTGGCAGCGAGAAACGCCGGCCCCCCAAAAACTATGGCAATGTTGACGAAGATGAGATTTCTCGCCAAGAGCGCATTATTTGTGCGATCAAAACTGAAAAAGAAGTGTTAGAGGAGGCAGCTCGTATCTGTTCGAATCTCGCAGCGCTTCTCGGCGACCTAATCGAAACGCAAAGTAATGATGTGACCGACGTAGATACGGCAGAAGAGCGCCTCTCCGAGTTATTATCTGCCAGGGGATCCATCTTGCGTTTTTATACTTCCAGATTTTCTATGGCGCTTCAGGCCGCCTCTAAATCTGTTACCAACTTGACCGAAAATCTAATTATCTCTGCGGAGTATTATCGCCTTATCGGGCCGCGAGCAGAAAAACTTGCTGGACTGCTAGAGGCGTCTTTAAAAAAATTGCAGGGCGAGTTGATGAATGAGGGCAGAACAATTGACTAGCCAAGACTGCGCAGTTTGCAAACTAATCCGGACCTACCTCTTCTTGGCGGTCCCGCTGCTGGCGCTGGTTGGCGCGCGCTCGATGGAGGGGGGCGATAAAGCTAGCCTGTGGTTGGCGCGGGTTGAGTTGATCGACCTGCTTGCGTGGGGCGCATTAGCGGCATTGGTTGCTATTACGCTTTACCGCGCATATGACGAGTTTTACCTGCCGCGCCGTCGTCTCAGAGCCTTAGAGGCCGCCAAGGAACGTTTTGACAGCCTTGTGGATGAGCCGGAAACTTCGAGCGAGGGTGCAACGGCCGCACCGCAAAAAAATAGTGACTAGCAAGCCCAATTGCTGGCAGTGTCGGTATTTTAAAATCACCCACCACAAACCGTTCCCCTATGCCTGCGAGGTGATTGGATTTAAGTCGCGCCAGTTGCCCTGCTTGGAGGTGCTTCGCGTTGATGGCCGGGAGTGCCGGCGCTTTGCGCCCAAACTAATGCCTGCCGCAAAGTGAGTGGGCGTGGTGAGAACTTAGCGCGGCGGTAACCTTGCCCGCCCTTTTTTACCGCTGTTCCTTACTCTTTCACCAGCAAAAACGGTTGCGGTATGTCGCGTGACTGCCTGCAGAAAACGCGACCCTGGTAGCTGTAAACCGAGCAGCGGAACTTGTCCTGATGCAACCCCTTCGATCCGGTCCAGAAATTTGCAACCTCAAGATCAGGGAATACATAGGGGTTGGCGGCGGGGTTGATGCATTCACTCTCAAGGAGGTCCGGGGCTTCGCCCTTTTCTGGCAGGCGCCAAGGCTCGCCCGTTTTTTCGGCCACCTCTGCTGCATAGGCCATGGCTTCGTCCCACGTGAGCTTGAGCGATTCGCCGCGGCATCGATAATTGGACATGCGTTGGCCCACGGCGCACTGGGTTACTTTGAGTCCGGTTTCTTTGTGCAGCGCGATACCATCGTCGAGTACCTCATACCCCGATTTATCGAGCCGGCTCTCAAATACGTCGCCACAGTCGGGCATATTGCGTTGGTCACTGCAGCCCGCCATAACGGCACAGGCCGTGATTACTAAGAATCCCGCACAACGTGTTTTAGTGTCCCACATTATTGGATACCCCTCTTGAGGCCAGATTACCCGCTACTTTTCTAAGAGTCCTCTGCCCGCTGGCCGCCGGCTGCACCTGCGCGTTGGCTTTTTAACTTTCACGCAGTGTTAGCGACTCAGTAAATGGACGCTTACCTGCACAAGACCACTGTATGCGTCGCAGGTATTCCTAGCAAGGAGGCATATTGCGTCGCTACCTTTGGCCGGATGTGGGTTATTCACCGGTAACCCCCTGATTTTGCACCCTACATGCGCGAAAAGCAGACTCTTGCCGGGCGGCCGTCGGGCGCCGCTGGCACTCAGCCCAGCCCGACGTTACTGGTTATTAGTGTTTACGCGCTAACAGGCTGTTTTCACGAAAGCACAGTGCGTCGTAATCGATTGCCTCCGGTCGGCTTAAATAAATCAAATTGCGGAGAGGTCAAGGTTTCTTTTCTCGTACCGATATCGCCTATGAGGGTTCAGCAAATTGACATTATTCGGGTGGTGTAGCAATGCCGAAAAGGTCGCTAGGACGCGATTGGCGTGTGTTGCTATATTAGTGGTCAATTGTGTGACCCAATCCGTCTTTCGAGGAGTCCATCATGGATATTGCAACAATTATTGGCTTGGTGGGGGCCTTTGGCCTCATTTTCATGGCCATTTCCGAGAATGCCGCGGCCTTCGTCGATACAGCCTCACTACTCATTGTGGTAGCCGGTTCCATCGCGGTCGTCATGGCGAGATCTTCCTTGGGCGAGTTTCTGGGTGCCGTGGGCGTGATGGGAAAGGCGTTTTCCCGAAAGATCGACGACCCTGTGGAGTTGATTACCCAGATCGTTGAACTGGCGAATATTGCTCGAAAAGACGGCATGATCGCCCTCGAGGGACAGGATATTGCCAACCCTTTTATGGCCAAGGCGGTGTCAATGCTGGTAGACGGTACCGACGGCGACATCATCAAGAGCTCCCTCAACCGCGATAACGACATGATGAAGGTGCGCCATGAGATGGGCGCTAACATCTTCAGGGCCTGGGGTGAAATTGCCCCGGCTATGGGCATGGTCGGTACGCTGGCGGGTCTAGTTATTATGTTGGGGAACATGTCGGACCCTAAGGCCATTGGGCCCGCCATGGCGGTAGCACTGCTGACCACTATGTATGGCGCAATCCTGGCCAACGTCATTTGTCTACCAATTGCCCAGAAGCTCGAAAACGCGTCGGTGCTGGAAGCTAACAACAATGATCTCATCATCGAGGGCGTGCTCTTTATGCAAGAGGGCGGCAACCCGAGAGTGCTGGGCGATATGTTGGCATCATTTATCTCGCCGAAGAGTCGCGAGAAGATTGCTGCAGCCTGATTTCGACGCATGGTATGAGTTGAGATAACACCCCGTGGCTGACGACGACATCAAACCTGACGCAGAGGAATCGGCAGAAGAGCTTGAGGCCGTTGCTACAGAGACTGCAACCGAAGGCGACCAGGGCGCTGACGAAGCGGCCCCGAAACAGCCTGAAGAAGTTGCTGCAGAGCAGCCTGCGGATGAGGTTCAAGCACCCGCAGAGGCTGATGCCGTTGCAGACGATACCGCTGAGGCCGCCGATGCAGAGGCAACAGACCCAAATCTGAGCGATAGTAACGACGACGGCGCAGACGAACCCGACGCCGAGAATGGTGCCAGTGGCGATGGGAACGACGCTGTCGCGACGGAATCGCTCGACGCGGCCGGGGATACTGACGGCGATTTGGACGCCGAATCAGATGACGTAACTGAATCAGCCGAGTCAGCCGAATCAAATGACGCAGGGGACTCGGCCGAGTCCGACGGCTCAGTGGGCTCAGAAGAGGAGGCAGACGAAGAGGCCGTTGATGAGGATCTGCCGCCACCGGGCCCGCCAAAGCCAGAGGAGCCTGAAGACGACTGTCCCAAATGCGCAGGCGGCGGCGCCCCCGCTTGGATGGCGACCTTCGCTGACATGGCAACGCTGTTGATGGCGTTTTTCGTTTTGCTGTTGAGCTTTGCCGAGACAGAGGTGCCTAAATTCAAGCAGGTAGCTGGCTCGCTGAAGCAGGCCTTCGGTATTGAAAAGATTGTGCCGAAGGTCACGATCCCCATGGCGCGCAGTATCGTGGTTGAAAACTTCACTCCCGCCGTTGCTGAGCGCTCGGTAATGGACGTCAAAGAGCAGCAGTCTGATTTTGTCCGCGGCGATTTCATTGAGAAGAAAACCGAAGAAGGCGAATACGAAGACCCGATTGAGAGCGATTTTCAGCAGGTGCAGGAAGCACTGGAGCAGGAGCTCAATAAGGGTATGGCCGACGTGCGGATCGAGAATGGCGAGATCAAGGTCACCTTGGTCGAGTCCGCCTCCGCGGGTGGCAAGGCCGGCAACGAGGGTGAGGGCAAAGGGGGGCAGGTGGCCCAAGAGACGCTGGATGCTGTTGCCAAAGTGGCCGAAGTGTCGGCCACGCTGAGCTCCAAGGTCGGTGTCCACTTGGCCGATCAAGCGCAGGGTAATCGGAGCGGCGCCAGCGCAACCCGTCGCCAATCTCGCACCGGAGACGGGTCGGGGATGTCAAAGTATGACCGCCTGCGCGCTGACTTGTCAGACGAGATTGCCGCTGGACTGGCGGAAGTCGAAAAAGACGGCGACAAGATTATTGTCAGGCTCGCAAGCCAGGGCAGTTTCACCTCCGGGTCTTCAGATCTGAGACAGGCCTTTACGCCCACGCTGACGCGCCTGGGTAATAGCCTCGCGCAATATCCCGGCAGCGTGATGGTTGAGGGGCACACTGATGACGTGCCAGTGGCTTTCAGCGAGCGCTTCAAGTCTAACTGGGATCTGTCCGCAGCTCGTGCCGCATCCATCGCCGATTTTTTGCTGAACTCGACTAACCTCGAGGGAGGCAATGTGCAAATCGCGGGGTTTGCCGATACGCGCCCACTCGACACCAACGATACCGCGACGGGCCGCGCCCGAAATCGCCGTATTGAAGTGATCGTGGACGATAACTGAGTGATAGGGGGAGCATAGTCGTGGCTGAAGACGAAAACGTCGACGTCGAAACTCCCGAGGGTGAGGCACCCGAGGCCGTCGAGTCGGAGGCGGCAGAAGCCGCTGGACCCGAGGCTGCCGCGCCTGAAGCCCCTGAGGAAGAGGTTGATATCGGGCCTCCGCCCGAGCCGCCTGAGGAGCTGCCGCCGGTTGAATGCCCAAAGTGCGCGGGCGGTGGTGCGCCCGCCTGGATGGCGACCTTCGCCGACATGGCCACGCTCCTGATGGCGTTTTTTGTACTGCTCTTGTCCTTTGCGCAAATGAACGTTCCGAAGTTCAAAGAAGTCAGTGGTTCAATGAATGACAGCATGGGCGTGCAGCGGGTGGTGCCGGTAGTTGAGCCCCCCACGTCCGATAACATCATTGCGAGCCAGTTTATGCAGGCCAAGGTCGAGCCCACTGCACTCAGCACTATCAGTGAGCAGACTACCGATGAGGAGCAGCCACCGGACCCGGAACTGAAAATCACCACCAAACCCTCCAACGACCCAAGTTCTTCGGACCTGGAGAAGGTCAGAAGCGCGCTCAAAGACGAGATCACGCGCGGTCAGGTAGAGGTGACCGAGACCGATGGCAAGATCAGTGTTGCCATGACCTCTGATCAGAAGGATGGTGAAAATCAGGGCGCAGAGGGGTTAGATACCGGACAGCGGCTTGATGAAGATACGGTCGCTTTATTTGCCAAGGTCGCGCAAGCACAAGCCGAGGTAGTGTCCGAGGTGCAGGTGTTGCGGTCGCCCTCTACAGAGCAGCAATCCTTCGACAGCGCGCAAGGCTCTAATTCCCAGGAGGGTGAGGATGTCGCGCAGAGTGAATACGAGCAGATTCGCAGCCGACTGACGACAGAAATTGCCAACGGTCAAGTGAACGTTGAGCGCATAGACGACGAGGTAAAGATCAGCCTCGCTGATCAGGGCGCTTTTGTGAGTGGCAGCGCGGACCTTCGTACAAGCTTTTATAGCGTGTTGTCCAGCGTCGGTCAGGCCCTAGCCGACAGTCCCGGCCAGGTCACGGTCGCGGGGCATACCGATAACGTGCCTGTCGCCTTCAGCGAGCGCTTTCAGTCGAATTGGGATCTGTCAGCTGCGCGTTCCGCCTCAGTGGCCGATTACCTGGTAGGCGAAGGCTTCATTGAGCCCGGTGCCGTGACGGTGACCGGCTATGCCGATACCGTGCCGGTCGCTTCCAATGACACGGCAGCAGGGCGCGCGCAGAATAGACGTATTGAAATCACGGTCAAAGGGGGAGCTGGATGATGTCACGTCACACGTCACACGTGCTTGCAGGAGTCATGCTGGCGATATTGCTCGTCGCTTCAGGAGGCGCCGCAGCTCAGACCAAAGCTCAAAAAGCGTTTTTGGAGCGGGTGAAGTCGGTGTCCACTATCGATGACGCGAAATTATCTAAGGACGCGCTGGTGATCTGGCCGTCTCCCGACGTGCAGTCTGGCCTCAACTACGAAGCGATGGGTGAACAGCTATGTCAGGAATACAAGACCTACGGCTATCTGGTCATCTGGTTTATGGATTCCTCCAAATACCGCCGCGATACAGAGATGGCCATGTTGCAGAGTTACATCTGCGTAGAAGGTGCCTAGTGCAAAGTCATATCAATAGTTTGAAGACCCCTGCAGCCCTAACCCATAGACTTCGCTATTTGGGGCTTGTCTTCGTCTCACTGTTGGTTAGCTGTGGCATCGGTTCGGGTGACAATGATGCGGGCTCAGGTACGGGAGCTGACGGTGGAACCGGCACGCCTGCCGACGAGCTCGCTATCGAGATCACGGGTCAAACCAAATACCGTGCCGATGAAGGCGTCTCATTAAGCTACACCCTCAGTGGGTCCAGCGCTGATAGCGCTACTGTCACCTATGACGGGCCTGTTGAACTCACCCTCGATATCGATGCTAAAACGATCACCGGGACGGCGTTATTACCCGGCACCTATGATGTGAATGTGACGGCTACCGCCGGCTCGGCCACTGCAGAGAGTGAGATTTCGTTGTATATCGACGCCAACTTTGGCGGGCGTTATGGCGGCGGCGGAGAAAGCGAATACTCGCTGACGATGGGGCGCAGCCAGGTCACCGAGACCGACGACAACAATAACAATTACGTGCTGACGAGAGCAGGAACGCTCTATTGGCATTCGCAGGGGACCGACGAGGACGAGAATACGTTCGTCAACCTACTCTGCGTGGCGGATGTGGAGGTCAGTGGTGACGAAGCCGCAGGCGCCGGGCAATGCAAAGAAATTGTCGAGGGCCAGCTCACGGTGCGGACCGTCTCGGGCCTGGTGGTGACCTATAAAGAGACAGGCGCATTAGGCCTCACGTATTCCTATGAAGAGACCAGTGATACTTTTGATATTGATTTTGCGGTCACGGGTGAAGCCTACGTCTCCCCCGACCTTGATATATCAGGCATCTACCGCTCCCCGCTTCTGGATAATCTCGACTACCTGCGTGTAACGCAGAACGATCTGGTAGGGGACAGCTACAACCTCGAAACAGCTCGATGTGGCGTTACCGCCACGCTGTCCCGCTACGATACCGAACTCATTACGGCGACGGAGGGTGACGGTTCTATCATTCCAGCTGAGGCTATAACTATCGATAATTGTGATCTATCCGATCAGGATGGTTATGCGGTGTCAGTTGGCGAGGCGACGGGGTCGGGGCAGTCCGGGCTGATGCTCATTTTGCAGAGCGGCATCAGTGACAGCGTTGTTCGATTTGATCTGTATACCCGCCGCGGCAGCGAATACTCGGACCCCCTGAGTAAGTTGCGTTACGTTCGCGTGTGTTACGAAGGTGCCCCGACCTCTCAGGCCGTTGAATACGATGTGACCGAAGCTGATTGTGAGGCGCTCACACCTTAAACCGCGTTTCGGCTCTATTTTTCTCTCTTTTTGCCATTTGCCTGTATTGCTGGCTGAGTTCTATGATGTCCAACGAGCAGACTGTGAGGCACTGTCTGGGGGGACTAGCGCACGATGAAGCTTTTTGGTTTTTTTGGTAAATCGTCAGATGACGAGGAAGTCGCCAATGCCGAGGAGGCGACGACGCCTGATATACCCGGCGAGCGTGACCTGCCCGAACCAACACCCTCCTCACAGTCCCCAGTAGCCGCTGATAGGGGGGCAACCATGAGTGATGTAATCAAAGCCGTGACGGATCAGTTTGCGCTGATCAATGTTGATAGCGACGCAGATTTACGCGCAGTCGGCGCAGCCTTGTGCCAGATTCCCGAGGGCATGTCGCCGCTCTCAGAGGGCTTTACTTGCTTCCGTCATGAAGTGCTGCACGCCATATTGATGGCGGGTGAGGTTGAGGGCCTCACCGAGCGAGCGATGATTTTGGATAAATGCCTCACCTCTATTGCAGACTCCCCAGATCTCGCCGAACACGGGATCGCGCTGCAGATTTTAGCTGAGCAGCTGAGAGAGGGCTTCCTGACTGGTGAGGCCGCCAACAGTGATACCGCTGCGGCGAGTGCAGACAGCGACGTTGCAGAGACTTCCGTTGCGTCCTCCGACTCATCGCAAATGGGCGTCGCGTCAGACGCCGAGGCGTCAGCTGATCAAGCGGGCGCAGCGTCCGACGGTTTCTCGGGCGACGATGACAATCAGAGTGCTGCCGTTCAAGGTTCTTCAGAGTTTGTTCCCTCTGAGCCTGCCTCAGCGTTGACTGACGCCTCGCAAATGGTGGACACCAGTTCGGAGACTCCAGTCGGACTGTCTGAGGATGACACA
>Ga0181602_10003388_pt1 | contig 12805 bp, 11 predicted proteins | sample 041ome_14_FD_148640 | JGI IMG/M metagenome (GOLD analysis project Ga0181602, IMG submission 148640) | Coastal salt marsh microbial communities from the Groves Creek Marsh, Skidaway Island, Georgia - 041408US metaG (spades assembly) | ecosystem: Environmental > Aquatic > Marine > Intertidal zone...
AGCAATAAAGAGTATATGAATGGAGTTAACCTTGCCGATTCTATACGGGGAATAACATTAAAAAAACGAGCTTTTTCAAAAAAGGAAATAGCGAACACCCTAAGAAAATATCTTGACTTAAGGGAAAGATACCCTTTAAGGGAACAGACTGATATGTTTATTTATGGTTATTGGTTTTCTCGTACAGTATTCATATTCTAAAAGAAGAGTAGCTATGCAGAAACAAACGACTTGTAAATTTGATACATAACCTATTAGTTAAACTCTGCGACCTATTCTAAAGTAATTTCTGAAGCAGACAGCTCCTTATAATCCTTATACTCTTCTGTATCCCCAAACACGATAACAGTAGGAGTGGTAATGGTGTCTTCTACCGAGTTTTCCTCGACACTTGTGTCCTTAGGCAATACATAGGGGATTACAGCCTTAAGCAATGCTATCCTTTGATTAGTAGTTAGTTCTTGTATATTGATACTTTCTATAAGCCTATTAGATAAGTCCTTAATCTTATCCTTCATCTCTTTATCTATGCTTTTACCTCTCTTCGATAACTTACCATACTCATTACCTGTTTTAAACATCTCGACTGTTATTCTATGTTATTATTAATCTTATTCAGATACTAAGACTCGAATAATACTCCTATATATACTGCTTTCTTGAGTTATAGACCTTCTGAATTAGACACACCTCCCCTATGGTGTCAAAGGAGGTGCGATACTAACGAACTGCTTCCTTTGAGAATGAGCCTCCCGTTATTAGACATAGAGTTACAACCACACGAACAATACTCTAATTTGTAGTTATTTAAGCGAACTTCTTTGTGCGTTCCGCCCCCTGTAAGGTATCCTACTTCACTACCCGCCCTTTTCCAACATTTATCCTGAAGGACTTTACAGTACTTATGAGTTTGCCGGAAAGTGTTGAGCCAAAGAACAAACCCACTAATAAATGCTGTACCAGATGAATTGCTCACCTTTTGGTTTAACGAGGGTTTGAAAAATTTGTCAGTTTATAGCCCTAATGTTTTTCAACATTTTCTGTTGGTATCTAACCTTGGCCTTTGATGTCGCTATGTTCCTGATTGTTATCTGCTAGGCTGTATTTTGTACTTTAATGTTATCAATACATAGTGTAAATGAAAAACCTACTCTACACCCTGATAGCAATGCTAGCGCTAGCGTCTTGTTCTAAAGAAGAGGAGGTGGTTACACCGCCTGCTCCTAATAAGTATACCCTTACTATAACCGCCGATACAGGAGGCTCTGTTAGTTCTCCTGGAGGAACGTATAACGAAGGTTCTAAGATTACTGTAACTGCTACTCCTGATGGTATGTACCTGTTTAAAGAATGGTCTGATGGATCTACGCTGAACCCTAGAGAGATCACCGTCACGTCGAACCTTACCCTTAAGGCTAGCTTTATTAAGAAGACTTATCTGCTAGCAGTGACTGTTGAAGGAGAAGGAACGGTAGCAGAAGAAGTTATTGTACAGGGCTCAACCACTGAGACCGAATATAATGCAGGGACTACTGTTAGACTTACGGCAACCCCTAACGAAGGATGGGTATTTGCGGGATGGAGTGGGGATGTAGAATCGGAGGAGCTGGTTATAGAGGTGCCAATTGAGAAGGGCACGTCGGTTAGTGCGCTCTTCAAGAGAGACTCCTTTGAACTAAACATCACCATTGAAGGAGAAGGAACAGTCAAGGAAGAAGTGATCGTTCAACCAGGACAGCACGATTACGAAACGGTGGTCAGGCTTACTGCGATTCCAGCAGATGGTTGGAAGTTTGCTAGCTGGAGTGGAGATGTTGAATCAGAGGAAGTAGTTGTCGAGGTTGAGCTGACTTCTGAGGTTAACATTGCAGCTAACTTTATTCCTAAGGTAATTCTACCTCTTGTTTTTATTAGGTCTTCAGGGTTTCCTGCAGGTATTGAAATAAATTGGAATGATCACAGAAAAAGCTCTACTAAGCCATATTATTTTAATCAGGATAATATACCAGATATAATTACTTCTAGCAGACCTCTAGGTACGAGCCAAGATCCAGAAATTGTTCCATCGTTGGTCATTTATGATTATAGGGGTACAAAGATTATAGATTACAATATTAAAGAGGAATTTAATCCTCAGATGCGAGACTCTTTAAATAATCTAAATATTGACAAAGGTGATTTCAATTCTGATGGAAAGGTTGACTTAGCCCTATCGTTTATGGGAGAGTACGATAATGATCAAGAAAGGTTTTACGAAGGTGTAAATGCTTACTTGATGATCTCAAATGCCTCAGGAGGTTACGATGTGTCAGAAATTATAGATGCACCAAATGATATACAATTCGGAATAACGGTTCTGGATGTAGATCAGGATGGGGATTTGGATGTGGTGAATGATATGAATAATGGGCAAGTATATCTTAATAATGGCGAGGGGCTTTTCGAAAAGGACTCTATTCAGCCTTTATATATTTCTGAAGGTATCCACAGAATGGACTGGGATAAGGATGGCAAAGATGACCTGGTAAACGTTGGGCCTCACAATAAACTAATAACTGTGGTTAGCTCCAATGGGATACAACGAATTCCTTTCGAAAATACTGGTTGGGATTTTTATTTCACTGTTGAGGGTTATAGTGAAGAGTGGAATGTTGAGCGATCAGCGGTTCTAGATGCTGACAATGACGGTGATTGGGATATTGTTTTCGGTGGTTTTTATAATGCAAACCAGCGCCAATATAATGAGTTCAAGTATTTTGAGAATGTTGGAGGACAATATCAATATAGAGAAGGATTTATTGAGCATAATTATAGTATTAGAGAAAGTAATGGCAAGTTTTTCTATAATAATATGCTAGAGGTTTGGGTTGAAGACCTAGATGGAGATGGAGATCCTGATTTATATCATCCCACATATGGAGATTGGGGTGAGCCAGGTAATGAAATTGAATCGGTTTTCTGGTGGGAGAACACCCCAGAGGGCTTCAAAATGAACTTTAATTTTAGACTAGCTGATTGGAATGAATATTAAGACAATAAACCTACTCTACATCTTGCTAGCAATGCTAGCGCTAGCGTCTTGTTCTAAAGAAGAAGAGGTTATTACTCCTCTAATAGTTCAGAAACCTACACCGGAGCCAGAAACCGTGCAGTACACCGTAACTGTGACCACTGAAGAGGGAGGGACAGTATCAACGGAGGGAGGAACATTTGATGAAGGAACGGAAATTACAATAACTGCCACCCCGTCTGAAGGATATGTTTTTTATGGTTGGGATAACAACTCCATTCAGAATCCTCTAATCATCAAGGTAAGCGAAAATGTTACCGTTAGCCCCAAATTCATTTCAATACTTGAATTCTTCGCTGAAAGACAGTGTGCAATTGAAACATTAGTACCCGAAATGATAAAAGAATACACCTTCACTCCTAAAGCACTAGACCGATTGATTCCTCTTAGATTTAAGGTAAACTATTGATTGTTGCGTAAACTCGGATTGTTTGGGTTTGCGCTAGTTGCGTTCGTTTGGGGCTTCCTATTTACACTAATAATTCAGGCTGTTATCAATTGAGTGCCAAATAAGTGCCAAGATTTATACCTTTGATAGAAGTTCTTTCCAAAATGCACTAAAACAAAAAAGCCCTGCGAATGCAAGGCTTTTACTGGTAAGAAGTTTGCTCCCCCTCTTGGGCTCGAACCAAGGACCCTCTGATTAACAGTCAGATGCTCTAACCAACTGAGCTAAGGAGGAGTGTGGCCTAACTATATAGGCGGGTGCAAATATACATTTTTAAGTCAAATTCGAAAAAACCTAAAAACTTTTTTTACTATTTAAATAAAAATCTGAAAAGGTCATTTCCGTTGGCGAATACTACTAACGTTAAAAGAATAGCAAAACCGATAAGTTGACCGTATTCTAAAACCTTCTCGCTTGGTTTTCTTCTTGATATCATCTCGTAGAGTAGGAACATTACATGCCCACCATCTAGCGCAGGAATGGGGAGAATGTTCATGAATGCAAGAATAATCGAAATCAAGGCTGTTGTTGACCAGAATGCTTGCCAATTCCACTCAGACGGAAACATACTGCCGATAGCGGCAAAACCCCCTACGCCTTTGTAGGCACCTGTAGCAGGATTAATGATTTTTTTAAATTGCTTAACATACGAGCCTAGAGTGGTTACCCCACGATTAATTCCTGCAGGAATAGCCTCGAGAAGCCCATACTCTTTGGTTTCAATCGATAGGTATCCGAGTTCATCTAAATCGAGCGCTGATAATGCGCCTGGTTGAACACCTATCGTAGCACTATCGCTTACGATAATTCTCAAATTGGTTTCAAATGCTTCGTCTTTTCTTCGAACAGCGATCTCCACTTCTTGACCGGCATATTGGTTAATCGCTTCTTTGGCCTCGTCGTAATAATTAATCGGTGTTGTACCGATTCGTGTGATGATATCTTTGGCTTGAAGCCCTGAAGTCGCATTTTGAGAATTTTCGGGAATATCAGCTACAACAAAGGGCATACGATAAGTTAGAAAGCGCGCCTTGTCTTCTTCATCGATTAGGGTAGAGATGAAGTCTACCGGAATAGGTAGGGTGAGAAGTTCCCCGTTTCTTTCAATGGTGAATTCGTTTCCGTTAATTAGTTCTAGAAAAATAGCTGAGAATCGCTCCACAGGCTCTCCATCTACAGCGATAATTTTGTCGCCTGTTTGAATACCTACACGAGAACCTATTTCCTCTTCTACTACCCAAACGCCACCTTGTACCGAATCATTTTTAATGTACTGATCGCCATAGGCATAAGAAAGGCCAATATAAATGATGACCGCTAGAATGAAATTTACGGTTACTCCACCAAGCATGATGATGAGTCGTTGCCAAGCGGGTTTTGAACGAAATTCCCATGGTTGCGGGGGTTTGGCAAGCTGTTCTTTGTCCATCGATTCGTCAATCATTCCGGCAATTTTTACATATCCGCCGAGTGGGAGCCATCCGATCCCGTAAACCGTCTCGCCAATCTTCTTTTTAAAAAGGGAATACTTGATATCGAAGAATAAATAGAATTTCTCTACCCGGGTTTTAAATATTCTAGCAGGGATAAAGTGCCCAAGTTCGTGAAGAACGATTAAAAGAGATAAACTAAGTATAAATTGAATGATTTGAACGCTCATATTTTGTAAAATAAGACACAAAGTTACCTATAATGAGCGAAAGAATTCGCTCTGCTTAGTACCTTTGTAGTATGCGCTCATTCTTTAGCCATTACAAGCGATTTTTCATCTTCTTTGCTTTGCTCAGTTCGGTGATCATGTATTTGATTTACAATGCACTCCAACCGGTAAAGCGCTTGCCAATTTATCAACCCAACATGGTTAATGCTGAGCTTGTTGACTCAACCTTGCAGCATGTGAAAAAGTACCATCGCATTGCCGATTTTAGTTTGATTAATCAAAATGGGGATACGATTACTCAAGAAAACTATCAAGATAAAATCTATGTAGCTGATTTTTTCTTTACTACCTGTCCTACGATTTGTCCAATTATGACGGCGAATTTGGTTGAGGTGCAAGTTGCTCTGGCTAACGATCCTGAAGTGCTATTACTTTCTCATTCGGTAACTCCCGAAATCGATTCGGTTGCTCAATTAAAGAAATACGCTATCGAGAAAGGGGTGAATGACGCTAAGTGGAATTTAGTCACTGGTGACAAAAAGCAGATTTATGAGTTGGCGCGCAAATCGTATTTGGCAGTTCAAGAAGATGGTGATGGAGGCCCCTTTGACATGATTCATACCGAGAATTTTATACTAGTTGATAAACAACGAAGAATTCGAGGATTCTATGATGGTACCAATGAAGAAGAAATGAATCGTTTACTTTCAGATATAGAGATCTTGAAAAATAGCGAGGAAGAGAAGTAGGTTGATTAAAAAAAGGTAAATTTGCTTCTTTAAATTTATTCTAAATAAGAACAGTGACTAACCTCCTCGAATTAAAAATCGGTCAAAAAGCAATTATTGCAGATAGTATCGACGAGAGACTTCCTGTGAAATTAATGGAGTTAGGCTGTCTTCCAGGTAATGAAGTTCAGTTGCTTCAGATTGCTCCTTTAAATGATCCTTTGTATTATTTAGTAGCAGGTAATCGCATTTCTATACGTAGAGAAATAGCTGGCTTAATTTCTTTAGATCTATAGCAATGAGTAGTCCTTTGAAAGTAGCGCTCATTGGTAATCCAAATACGGGAAAGACTTCTATTTTCAATGCACTTACAGGGCTTCGTCAAAAAGTGGGTAATTACCCTGGTATTACCGTTGAAAAGAAAACAGGTGCGTGTTCTTTTGGCCCTGACTTGAATGCTACCATTTATGATCTGCCAGGAACTTACAGTTTGAACACCACTTCTTTAGACGAGAGTGTAGCTGTTGAAATTCTTTTAAATCGAAGAGATCCCGACTTTCCTGATGTAGTCGTGGTTATTGCTGACGTAGAAAACTTAAAGCGTAACCTTCTACTTTTCACTCAAATTAAAGATTTGGGTCTTCGAACGATTCTTGTGATCAATATGTCTGATCGTATGAAACGCTTAGGTATTGAAATTGACGTTCCTTCACTTGAATCATCTCTAGACACTCGAATTGCATTACTCAGTTCACGAAACGACACTGGAATTGAAGATTTGAAAGCGATACTTTCTGATTATAAGTCGATTTCAGACCAGCCTAGTTTAGATATTACAGATATTGACAAGGCTTATTTTGAAAATTTAAAAACTACTTTCCCAAAGATTGATGCATACAAGCTATGGCTTGCGATTACTCAAGACGTCAATTTTATGCCTATTGAGAAGAAGGTAATCCCAGATCGATCTGCTTTCAGTACCAAATCGAAGTCAGAGCTTCAAAAAATGCAGCACAGAGAGACGGTTCTTCGCTACAAGTATATTAACAATGCACTTAAAGAGGGGTACCAAAAAGATCTATCCAAGGCAGATGGTATACAAGGGGTTTTAGATCGAATTTTTACCCACAAGATTTTTGGTTACCTCATCTTCTTCGTGATTCTTTTTACCATGTTTCAGGCGATTTTTGATTTCAGTAGCTATCCGATGGATGCTATTGATCATTTCTTCGCTTCTGCCAGTGAATGGATTAAGGCAACTTTACCTTCAGGAGTACTTACCGACTTATTAGCCGAAGGTATCGTTGCGGGTATCGGAGGGGTAGTAATCTTTATTCCTCAAATCGCATTCCTATTCTTGTTTATCTCGATACTCGAAGAGAGTGGATACATGTCTCGTGTGGTTTTTCTAATGGATCGCATCATGAAGCCTTTTGGCCTCAGTGGTAAGAGCGTAGTACCATTAATGTCAGGTATGGCCTGTGCAATCCCTGCAGTGATGGCTACTAGAACCATAGAAAATTGGAAAGAACGACTCATTACCATCATGGTTGTGCCATTTACCACTTGTTCAGCTAGGTTACCGGTCTATCTTATTATAATCGCGCTAGTGATTCCTGAGGGTCGATTCCTGGGTCTGGGCTATCAGGCATTGGTACTTACTGGACTATATCTATTAGGGTTTTTAGCAGCCGTCGTTGCAGCTGCCTTATTAAATAGAGGATTAAACATTGAACGCCGCTCGTTTTTTATGATCGAGATGCCAACCTTTAAACCACCTCAGTTTAGAAATGTAACTATTACGGTCTTTGAGAAGACTAAGAGTTTTGTTCTTGAAGCAGGTAAGATTATTCTTGCCTTGTCGGTAGTTATCTGGTTTTTAGGTTCGAACGGATACAGTGATTCTTTTAAAAACGCAGAATCTGAGGTCATTCAACAGATTCAGCAGCAAGGATTAAACCTGAGTGATGAAGAATTGTCTCAGAAGATTTCGAGCTACAAATTAGAGCACAGCTACATTGGTGTACTAGGTAAGATTATTGAGCCTGTGGTAAAACCTTTGGGTTATGACTGGAAAATTGGTATCGCTGTGATTACTTCATTTGCGGCGAGAGAAGTTTTTGTGGGAACCCTTGCAACTATTTACAGTGTTGGCGAAGAAAGTGAATCGACAATTGTTGGTAGAATGGCGCTTGAGACCGACGAGCTCGGTAAACCAATTTTTAATCTCGCATCAGGAGTTTCAATTCTACTTTTTTATGCATTCGCTATGCAGTGTATGAGTACCATCGCTGTAGTTCGAAAAGAGACCAACTCGTGGAAATGGCCCATGATTCAGCTTGGTTATATGACCCTTTTAGCCTACTTATCTGCATTAATTGCTTATCAAACGCTGATCTAATGGGTGTTCAAGAATACATTGTATTAGCAGTACTAGCCGCGGCGATTATTTATTTAGCGTTACGCTTTACCAAAAAAAACAGCGGCTGCGGAGATGATTGTAATTGTCACTAAAAACGCTCAATAATCAATTCAACGCTTTTTGTATTTGGTACCTGATAGCTCGCCTTTTTAAAAGATGGGGGCCCAAAGAGTCCCATTTTTGATACCGAGAAACCAATGGGTTCTTTAGGAATACCTAGTCGATTTTTATCCATTTTACCGTTATTGTTTTCGTCGATGAAGGCAACGAACGCATAAGTTCCTTCTTTAACCGCGTTTAATTTAATCTTTGGATTGTTTTGAAGTTCAGAGATGTCATAAACGTTTAATTCACCTTTTTCTCCTAAGAAGTCGTCCTTGTTATCATAGATCACAAGGTAAAGTTTGCCTGTCGCGTTTTCAGGAAGGGTAACATTTATTTCTACCGGATGATTAGTAACCGCTAAAACAGAGACGAGATATAGAAGGATGAATTTCACAGGATTACCAATTTCTGTACCTATCAAACCATGCTACCACATGCGCTACTTTAGTCATTAGATTAGAAGGACGGTTAGCTATGCCATGACTCGCTTCAGGGATTTCTACAAGTACGGTTTCTTTTTTGCGAAGCTTTAGTGCGTGATAAAGCTGTTTAGCCTCGCTAGGCGGGGTTCTAAGATCTTCCATACCTACCATTACAAGCGTAGGTGTTTCGATGTTACCGACGAGTGATATGGGTGAAAAATTCCAGTAATTCATTGGATTTTCCCAGACTTGGCCGGGATATCTAGTATTGGCATATCCGTAATAGTTATCAGCTACTAATAGTTTTGAAATCCAGTTCATCACTGGTTTGACTACTGCGGCAGCTTCGAATCGATTGTTTTTACCAATCATCCATGCAGACATGATGCCTCCTGCACTTCCGCCAGTAACAAAGAGCCCGTCTTCGTGAGCGATTCCCTTTTCGATTAGCGCATCGACTCCGTCCATCACATCGTTGTAATCTTCACCGGGATAATTATTTAGTAGAAGATTGGCAAACTCTTCTCCGTAAGACGTACTTCCTCTAGGGTTAGGGTAAAATACAATATACCCCGCCGATGCAAATAGCTGCATTTCGATAGAAAAACGATCGCCGTAATTGAGAATTGGCCCCCCATGATTTTCAACCATTACCGGATACTTCTTTGAAGCATCATAGTTAGGCGGATAGACCACCCACCCTTGAATATTTCTACCATCTATCGATGAGTTGTACCACACCTCTTCAACTTTTCCAAGAGTTTTTTGCTCGAAGAGGGCTTCGTTCAAATTCGTTAATCTTTTTGTTTTACCCTTTGAAACGGTGGCAAGATCGGCCGGATGGTCTGGTGTAGAATGAGTATAGGCTAAGGTGCCATTATTGGATACACTAAACATTCCCGATCCGTAGGGACGCCCAAGACTTGTACCTCCGAGATTATCTGCTAAGTGCGTGAGTTTTTTGCCCAGTGATAGGTGGGCGATTTTTCCATTGCCGTGATGGTCATAGCTTATGTATAGCCCTTGGGATTTGGCATCCCAAACAATCGCACTTACATCAATGTCGAGATGGTCACTGATAACTTCTACATCTGAGCCATCGAGATTCATAAGATGTATTTGGGTATTCTGAAAAGCCTCTCTTTTATCCGTATACCCGAGATAAGCAATTTTCTTTCCATCAGGAGAAACGATGGCGCTGCGATCAGGACCATCCCGATGAGTGATCGCAGTTACCTCGCCACCACTACTTGCAACGGTATAGATTTCAGAGTTTCTAAAATCGTACTCCCAGTCTTCACTGCGATTTCCAGAGAAAAAGAGTGTATTTCCGTCTGCAGACCAGCTAATGGGTCCTCTGTGATTATAACGACCTTCAGTCAACTGTTGTACAGCTCCTCCTGAGGCACTTACCTTGAAAATATGTGCAAAACCTGGTGGCATGTATCCTCTGCCATCTGCTTCATGCTTTAATCGATCGGTAATTCTAGGTTTAGCTGCCCATTTAGCTCCTTTGGGAGCAGCAGGAATTTTGGCTACGATAGGTGGAGCTTCGGGAACAAAACTGCTAAAAGCAATTTCATCACCATTAGGAGACCAGGATAAATTGCTAGGGCTTTGGTTGAGCTGAGTGATTCTTGCTAGACTTTGTTGAGCTACCCAATAAATATAAATTTCAGAGCCTTTAGCTCCACTTGCGATAAAAGCAATTCGATCACCATCCTGCGACCATCTCGGGCTCGATTCTGATTGATCAAAAGGGGTTAGTTTATAATGAGCGCCTGTTTCAATTTCATAAATCCATAGGTTTCCAACTGCGCGATCTTCGATGAGATCAAATCCCATTTTACGATATACAATTTGCTTGCCATTGGGAGAAATTTGTACGTCATTGGCGTATTGCAGTTGAAAGATATCTATCATTTCGAAGGATTCTTGTGCCGAAACGCACAGGCCAAATGCGGTAAAAACAAGGAATAGTATCGATCTCATAAAATGCGTGTTTAAGCTTCTTACAAGTTATCGAATTTTTGGCAGAAAACACTTAGCCTAAGGTAACGTCAAGGGTCATCATAACGACGAATCCAATGATGAACCCCATCGAGGCAATGTCGGTGTATTGGTCCCTTTGAGTTTCAGGGATTACTTCTTCTACCACCACAAAAATCATTGCACCCGCTGCAAATGCTAAGGCATAGGGAAGAATAGGTTCAAAGGACATTACCGCCCATGCTCCCAATACGGCAGCAATGGGTTCTACTAGTGCCGAAGATTGACCGTATAAAAAGCTTTTGAATCGACTAAGGCCATGTCTTCGAAGGGGCATGGCAACAGCAAACCCTTCAGGGAAATTCTGAAGACCAATACCAAGTGCTAATGTTACTGCTCCAGCCACACTAGCTCCTTCAAAACCTGCAGCTACCCCTCCAAACAAAACTCCAATAGCAAGTCCTTCAGGAATATTGTGGAGGGTGATGGCAAGGGTAAGAAGCGTGGTGCGCTTCCATGGAGTTTTAATTCCTTCCTTTTCGTCTTCCTTAAAATTAATATGTATGTGAGGCAGTACTTTATCTAAACCAAAGATGAAAACTGCACCTAGTGTGAAACCAACAGCGGCGGGTATAACTTTAATAAACCCTTCGCCCTCACTCATTTCTATTCCTGGAGCTAATAAGCTCCAAAAACTAGCGGCAACCATTACTCCGCCTGTGAATCCCAACATACCATCTAGTACTGCTCGATTCATGGTTTTAAATAGAAACACGAGCGCTGCACCGGCAGCAGTGACCCCCCAAGTAAATAGGGTGGCATAAAACGCTGCACGTACGGGACTGAGTTGTTCAAAATAAGAGAAGATCGCTTCCATTAAATTTGTTTTGGTGTACAAAACTAATGGATTTCGATGAATTGAAACACTATCTTTACTAAAATGAGCTATGATTTTGCGATAATCGGTGCAGGTGCTGCAGGTACCTTGCTAGCGGTAGAGCTAGTTAATCGGCCTAGTTTATTGGCTAAAAAAGTGCTAATTATCGATCGAGAGGGTGGAGATTACCGCGATCGTACTTGGTGTTTTTGGGCTGAATCTGGTCACTCTCTTGATTTTCTAATTCAACATAAGTACACTCATATTGCTGTTAGCGATAAAGATGACAAACAGTACGTATCAATTAATCCTTTCACTTATAACCGAATAGAAGGCGTTGACTTCCACGATCACTTTAGACCCATTCTAAAGAATCATCCCCAAATTGATTTTGTTCAGGATGAGGTTGTAGGTATTGATAGTAAAAAGGATGTGGCTCGAATCCACTTATCTTCAGGTGTGTCCAAGTTGGCTAAGATTTGTTTTGACTCTAGGTTCACCTATGATCGGCTTAAAGGTTCTAGATATCCTGTTTTACAACAGCATTTTATCGGTCTTGAAATTGAAACAAATGAGGCTGTTTTTGATTCAAGTAAGGCCGACTTTATGGATTTTAGTGTTTCGCAGAAGGGGAATACCCGGTTCATGTACGTACTTCCGACTTCAGCGACTCGTGCTTTATTTGAGTATACCTTATTTTCTCATAACCCTCTGAAAGAATCAGAATATGAGCAAGCTATTCATGAGTACCTCGCTTTGAAAGAGATTACAAATTATAAGGTGATTTCTCGAGAGAAGGGGAGTATTCCTATGAGTTCGCATCCGCTTTGGCGACCTTTATCTTCCCGAGTATTACCTATCGGTCTCAATGGCGGATGGGCCAAGCCCTCTACGGGTTTCGCCTTTAATAGAAGTCTGCAAAGGGTAAAGCAAATTGCTGATTGTGTAGAGAAAGAACCTGAGAGACTTCCTAGGTTGAAGTTTAAGAATCGCTTTTGGTTGTATGACCTACTATTACTAGATCTGCTTGATCGAAATAACGGAGAAGGGTCAAAGCTATTTCTACGACTTTTTGAAAAACGTA
>Ga0181602_10003390_pt1 | contig 12801 bp, 9 predicted proteins | sample 041ome_14_FD_148640 | JGI IMG/M metagenome (GOLD analysis project Ga0181602, IMG submission 148640) | Coastal salt marsh microbial communities from the Groves Creek Marsh, Skidaway Island, Georgia - 041408US metaG (spades assembly) | ecosystem: Environmental > Aquatic > Marine > Intertidal zone...
TTTTTTACCAAAGCGACGCTTCGCGCCCGTCGACGTCGTCGCGCCACGACGCGACGCGCGACGCGCGCGCGCGACGCGCGACGCGTCCGCGCGCGCGCGGCCGCGCGTCCGCGCGCCGCCGACGACGCGTCCGGGCGTCCGCGCTCGAACGGCGCGACGATGCGCGCGTCCGGGCGCGACGTCGCCGTCGACCTCGCCGTCGTCGACGCGCTCCGGCGCGCGCCGACGGACGACGAGCGCGCGAGGTGGCGAAAGTACGCGCGCGAGGACGTCGCGGCGCACGCGCGCCTCGCGGACGGATGGATCGTGGTCAACGAGCGCGTGTTCGACATCACGGCGTTCGCGACGACGCACCCGGGATTCGACAACGCGGGGCAGGTGTCGACGGCGCTGGCGATCGCGCGGGCGCTCGGGAAAGAGGCGAGCGATGAGTTCGAGGAGATTCACAGCGCGCGGGCGTGGACGCAGCTGAGAGATTTTCAGATCGGGGTGGTGACGCGCGAGGGCGACGCGGAGGCGGAGGCGGAGGCGGAGGCGGAGGCGGAGACGGAGCGCGAGACGACGACGCGCGCGTCGCCGGTGCCGGCGTGGTTGGCGAAAGACAGAGACTTTTGGGTCAAGTACGCGGGCGGCGCGAGCGAGGGCGTGTTGCGATATCTCGAGGCGAACGGATGCCCGCAGGGGCGGTCGGAAGAGGACGTCGTCGCGGAGGTCGCGCTCTCGACGCGCGACGCCGCGTCGGATAAGGGCGAGAAGCCGCGGCGTGGACGGTGGTGGCGGCGAATCGTGGGTGGGGCGATCGTCGCCGCGAGCGCGCGTGGAATCGTAGGCGTGTTGTTGTAGAAATAAAGTGCTCGCCGCGCGTTGAAACAATTTTAATCAATCGAGTCTCGGGACGTCGTAGCCCGCGTCGCGCATCGCGGCGAGGCCGCCACAAACGTCGACGACGCTCGCCGGGGCAGCGGTGGCGACTTTCGCGTCCACGAACCATTGCGCCGCTCTTTGGCTGTTGTTGCCTCCCGCGCACACGAAGCACAGACGGTATCCTTCAACCGCCGCGCCCACGGCGCCGTTCCACGTCTCGACGTCGAGCGTTTCTATTGGTAACGAAATAGATCCAGGTATGTGCGCTGCGTCGTACATGTGCTTGGGACGCACGTCGACTACGGTGACGCCCTCATCTTTGACGTACGTCGTCGCCGCTTTCGCATCCACGCGTCGCCAGCCGCCGCCGTCGCGCTCCGGCATTTCTCGCGCCCCAAACTTCGGCGGCGCGTTCACATCAACGCCACCGCGTCTCGCTTTTCTTCCGCGCATCGGACACGGCGTCGACGATAAGAAAGCGTCGTAATCGTACGTCGCGACGTCGAAGCGTCCGTCGTGAGACGTCAACGTCGAGCAACACGCGCACGCGGCGTCTCGCTGTTCCCGCATGTTCAACGTCATCGTCGGTCTCGCGCTCAACGCGTCGAACGTTAACATTTTTCCTCGCATGGACTCCCCTACCCCAGCCAGCGTTTTCATGGCCTCGAGCGCTTGAAAAGTACCCACGATGCCAGGCAGCGGTCCGAGCACGCCAGACGCCCCGCACGTCCCGGCGTCTCCCGACGCCGGCGGCGTCGGAAACAAACATCGATAACACGGTGCGGGCGCAAACTCCCCAAACGATTCATCGTCATCATTCCACGCTCGCGTGCCACACAGCACCGTGAGCTGCCCTTCAAATCCCACGCACGCCGCGCTCACGAGCGGAATCTCCGCGCTCGCGCACGCGTCCGACAACAAATACCTCGTCCTCGGATTATCGCTACAATCGCACACCAAGTCGTACCCCGCCACAAGTTCCATCACATTTTCCGTCGTCGCGAACGTTTCTCGCACCACGACTCGAACGCCATCGTTCAATCCCTCGCACCGCGCCGCCAACGACTTCGCCTTCGACGTCCCGGTCGCCGCCGTCGAGTGTCCCACCTGTCGATGCAAGTTGCTCAGCTCCACCGCGTCCGCGTCGCACAATCCGAGCGTTCCCACGCCCGAGGCGGCGAGATATATCGCGCACGGGCACCCGAGGCCACCGCAGCCGACGACGAGGACGCGCGCGGCGCACAGCGCGCGTTGGATGCGCGCGCCGTGGGGACGCAGCACCAAGTGTCGCGCGTATTTTTCCACGCTTCGCGCGTCGTTTCGAGGGTTCAGCGCGGTGGCGTAGTCGCCGACGATGTGGTACTTGCGCGCGGTTTCGGTTTCGGCGGGCATGACGCGCGCGCGTCGATGCCGACGGCTTGTGGGGCGAAGCGACTTTTGGCTGCGCTTTTCGGCGCGGGAGCGAGGTACAATAGATTATATTGACGTATTACACGTATTGATGCGGCGCATTTCGCGGAAACGATCACTGCGTCGCGTTCTTCTCGAGGCGACTCTTCAAATCTTCCGAGCGCACGGCCGTGCCCGCGTGAAACGCGTTGCCGCCTCGAAGCGACGGTTCGCGGCTCGAGCAGCCGATGCCCAAAAGCATCCCAGAGGATGAAATTCTCTGAATCCCACGCGTCGAACCTTCGGGCGTGTTGTCCGCGCTCGTCCCGGGTGAGCGCGCGGCGGCGATGACTTCCTCCAAATCCTTCGCCAAATTCGAGAACGATTGATTTCTTTGCATCACCGGTCGTTCGAGCGCGTCGTACGACTTCGCGTTCTCCGGCGACGCCGGTTCATCCGCCGACGCCCCCGTGGCGTCTCTCAGCGCGTCCACGAACTCTTCCCACGTCATGCGCACGTCTTCGATATCTAAGTAATCCCCATCCGGGTCTTTTCGCGTTCGAACGCGTCGTCGTCGTCAGTCGGTCCGTCGCGTCCCGCTCGCCCGTCCTCGTCGTCGTCCCGTCTCGCGCCGTTTTGCGTCCCGTCCCTCGACCGCGCGCCCTCGGTCCCGACGCGCGTCGCGCTCGCGAAAATTAAGCGTGTCGCACGCACCGTCTCGAAACATCCTCGTCAGCGTCGCGTGATGCATGCGCACCATCTCGAAACCTTTCGTCTTCCGCTCTGAAACCGTCGCATCGCTGTACCGCGACCAAATCTTCGCGAGCGCGCCTCGATCTTCCGCGCCGCCGCGGTACAGGTGCGCGACGAGATCTATCACGGCGAACGAGCCGTGGTCGTCCTCGAGCGCGCGCGACATCGCGAGCGCGCGCGACGGAGTGACGCGCGGTGCGGTCCGGTCGACAGGGCGAAAGGACGCGAAGCGACGTCAGAGGATGTCGCTCGCGCGCGGCGCGTGGACGCGCCCGGGCGCGCGGCGCGCGAGCGCGACGCTCGCGGCGATCGCGCGCGGCGATCAGGGCGTCGAACGCGCGCGCGAGGACGCGGTGAGCGCGCTCGGGACAAAAAGTGCACCGCGGCGAGCGATGGAGGAACTGACGCGCGCGGGCGAGGGCGCGCGGGCGACGTCGCGAATCGATCCGCGAGTCGCCGCGCGCGCGATGACGTCGCGAACGGCGAACGTCGCGCCGGAACTCGTGGATGCGTTCGGGCGAGGGCATAATTACCTGCGCATCAGCTTGACGGAAAAGTGCAACCTGCGGTGCGGGTATTGCATGCCCGAGGACGGCGTGGATTTGACGGCGAAGGATGAGTTGCTCACCGCGGATGAGATCGGGAGGGTGGTTAAAATATTTGCCGCGGCTGGGGTGGATAAAGTGCGGCTCACCGGGGGTGAGCCGACGCTGAGAAAAGATTTGGAAGACGTGGTGCGACGGGTGAGCGGGACGCCGGGGGTGCGCGAGACGAGCGTCACGACGAACGGAGTGACGCTCGCGAAGCGGTTAGACGCGCTTAGAGCGAACGGATTGACGCGTTTGAATGTGTCGCTTGATACGCTCGTGCCGGCGAAGTTTGAGTTCATGACGCGGAGGAAAGGGCACGATCGGGTACTGGCGAGCGTCGACAAGGCGTGCGAACTCGGATTTCAGAGCGTCAAGGTGAACTGCGTCGTCATGCGCGGGCAAAACGACGACGAGCTGCTTGATTTCGTGGCGTTGACGAAAGACAAGCCGATTAATGTGAGATTTATAGAGTACATGCCGTTCGACGGCAATAAGTGGAGCACGAAGAAGATGGTATCGTACGCCGAGATGCGCGCGAGAATAGAAGAGGCGTACGGCGCGTTGACGCGCGTCGACGACCCGCGCGAGGAAGTCGCGAAGAACTTCACCCTGCCCGGTCACAAAGGTTCGGTGAGCTTCATCACGAGCATGACGAACTCATTCTGCGGCGGATGTAACCGCTTGCGCATCATGGCGGACGGTAATTTGAAGGTTTGTTTATTCGGCAATTCAGAGGTGAGCTTGCGAGACGCCATGCGCTCGGGCGCGTCGGACGACGACATTTTGCGCGTCATCGGCGCTGCGGTCAAGCGAAAGAAGGCCGCGCACGCGGGCATGCACGAGCTCGCGGCGCAGGATAATCGCGCGATGATCAAGATAGGGGGTTAGCCTGTTGCGCGAGATTTCCATCGTCTCTTCGTCTTCGTCTTCGTCTTCGTCTTCGTCTTCGTCGCGCGCGCGCGCGCGCGTCCCCACGTTCTCATTTCGCGTCCACACACGTCAGCGCGCGCGACGCGCACGCGCACGGGTTGGGTTAAACACGATCTCCTCGAGCGTTCCTCGCGCATCCGCGCGCGCGGCGACGCGCGCGGGTCGAGCATCCACGCGAAAAAGCGCTTTTCGCGGGACGCGAAAGGTCACGACGCCCTCGCGCGATGACGTCCGCGGGTGAGTACGAGATTCGCATCGCGGACGACGATGATGACGCTCGCGTCGTGGACGCGGGCGCGCGCGAGAAGCGCGGCGAGACGACGGCGTCGGAGCTGCGCGCGACGAGAGGGCGCGTCGGCGGGACGGCGGCGGTCGTCGGCGCGCGCGCGGAAAAGTTTTGGCGCGAGTTCGGTTGGCGAGAGGCGAGCGGCGCGCTTGGAGATCTCGGGACTTTTTTACCGCTGCTCGTCGGGATGTCGATCGAGTGTGGCGTGGACGCGGGGACGACAATCGTGTTCACGGGATTGTACAACGTGCTCACGGCGTTTCTGTACGAGATACCCATGCCCGTGCAGCCGATGAAGACGATCGCGGCGGTGGCGTTGGGAGAGTCGCCGTTGAATGTCAACGAAATTATGGTCGCCGGTTTGTTCGTGTCTTCCATCGTGTTGGTGCTTGGAACGACGAGATTGATGGACACGTTTAATAAAGTGACGCCGCTCGCGGTTGTGCAAGGCATGCAAGTGGGACTTGGATTGTTGCTCGCCAGGAAAGGGTTTTTACTCGCGGTGTACACGTCGAGCGATGCTAGTGTGGTGCGAGGGATGTTTGGCACGGATGGCCTACTGGTCACCATCGTGGCCATGTGTGCGGTCATGTATGTGTGCTCGCCCGAGTATCCGGCAATTCGCGACGAGCGAGGCGAACTTGAGGCGGATGGCGAACGTCGGAAACGCATGCGTCACTACATTCCCATGGCGCTTATTCTCGTTGTGCTCGGTATCACCATGGCCATGACGAAAGATGGCGCGCTGAGCGGATTGAAGTTTGGACCAGCCACGCCAAAGATTTTGAGCGCGTCGTGGTCCGAGGCAAAGCGCGGCATCGTAAACGCCGGCGTCCCGCAACTTCCATTGACGACGTTAAATTCAGTGATCTCCGTGTGTGCACTGAGCAAAGAATTGTTTCCTGATTTTCCCGCGTCGCCGAGCTCGGTGGCGACGAGCGTGGGGATGATGAATATCGTCGGGTGTTGGGTAGGCGCGATGCCGTCGTGCCACGGCGCTGGCGGTTTAGCGGCTCAGTACGCTTTCGGTGCTCGCGGCGGAGGATCGATCGTGTTCCTCGGCTTGTGCAAGCTTGCCCTCGGTTTATTATTCGGGAGCTCATTAACGAAGCTCTTGGAGCACTTTCCGAAGACTATATTAGGAGTCATGTTATTTTCGTCGAGTTTGGAGCTCATTGGCATGGGCTTGAAGACGAAACCCGGATGGCATCAGCACCAGAAGTATCTCGTCATGGTGACCGCTGCGGTGACGATCGCGACTAAGAGTACGGCGATTGGTTTCGCCGCGGGGATCGGGACGCACATATTGATGGAGGTGCAGCGTAGACTCGAAGTGGGACCGTCCGCCGAAGGCGGGCAGCGATAGAGCGTAGAGTTGAATTTGTAGTATGACAATTTGTTGATCAATTTCGCGCGTCGCCCCAGACGTCGGCTGTTCGTGAAGAGTTTGCAATAAGAGTTATGTTACACACTACGTAGAGGTGATTTTTTATAAACGATGCACTCTTGCGACGCGAGAGTAAAAAAGAATTACGCGGAGGCTTCAACCGCATCTTGCTCGCGCTTCCAAACCGGGCGCTCGTTGCGAGAGTTGTTGCAGAACTTTTGGACCGGAGCGGCGAGACCAGCTTTGATTTCTTCCGGAGTGAACTCGTTGTGAATGTAGTAGTCCTCTTCCGTGGCCGTTTTGGATGCCGGGAAGAACATGGAGCCCCACATTGGGAAGTGAATCGGGATGACCAAAGCGGTGACGCCGATGACGGTGTAACCGAGGTACTGGAGACCTTCGTACGTCTCAATGGAATCCTTGGTGAAGAAGAGGGCGGTGGAGATGGTGGCACCAGCGTTACCGCCAGCACCGATGAAACCAGAGACGACACCGAGAGCGCGGCGGGAGATGAACGGCACGATACCGTAAGAAGCGCCTTCGGACGCCTGCACGCAAATGGAGAAGAACACCATGAACGCGATGGTGGCGCCCAAGTTGTCCTTGGAGAGACCCATGAAGATGCACAGCACACCTTCGAGCGTTTGGGTGAACCACAAAGTCCAAAGACGTCCTCGCATACCGAAGCGGGTAGAAGACCAGTCAGAGATGATGCCACCCACGGAGCGGGCGAACAAGTTCATCAAACCGTAGCAAGACGCCAAGACGCCTGCGACAGAGAGGGAGACGCCGAATTGATCAAAGAGGTAACCGGCGACGATGTTGTTCATCGTGAGTTCAACGCCGAAGCAGAAACCGTAGGTGGCGACCATGCACCACATGCGGTAGTTCTTCATGCCGATCAAGTTGACCTTCATGGAGGACTTCTTTTCGAGCGCGCCCGAAGTCGTGAGCACCTTGTAGTTACCATCCGGCAAATCTTGGCCGAGGAACATGACCATCAAACCGACTACGGTGTGGCACATGCCCGGGAAGATGTACGCCCAACGCCAGGCAGTGAACGCACGGCTGTTGGTCGCCGAGTAGCAGATGGCGTAGATGCCCGGCATCAAGAATTGCGTGACTCCGCCGCCCAAGTTACCCCAGCCCGCGGCGGTCGCGTTGGCGAGACCGACGCACTTGCTGTTGAACATGCAAGACATCCAGAACTGGCACGCCACGAACGTGGCGAGACCCAGACCGATGCCCAAACGGCAGATCAGGAAACCATCGAAGCCTTGCACCATGGCCATGGCGAAGCAGAAGGGCGCGGTGGCCAAAAGAATAACCGACAAACCGAGTCGCGGGCCGATGAGGTCGCACACCGTACCCATCAGCACGCGGCAAATAATAGTACCCGTCACCGCCGCCAAACCAGCGTTCCCGAGCTGCGGCTTCGTGAGACCCAAGTCTTCACGAATCACCGGAATCATCGGCGCCGCCGCGAACGTCGAGACGAAAGAGATGAAGAAACCCAACCAGGACATGTGGAAGGACAAGTGGTGCGGGCGATCAAAGCTGAAGATGTTCAGCTTCATCGCCTTGTGCTCGCTGTGGCCACGTACGACGGCACCGCGCGTTACACGTCAGTCTCGCGGGCATGAAAGCATGAACAAATATATCTTTCATCGTTATCGACGCGTTCGAGCGCCGCGTCGCCATCGCGCGCGACCGCACACGCGCTCGATTCGACCACGTCGTTTCGACACAACCGCGACGCATCGTCGTCGCTTTAACCCCCCCCCACGTTCGCGCGCGCCTCGAACCACACGCACCTGTCCACGGGGACATTGAATTCTTTAGTGATCGCCATTTCGCGCGTGCGCTGTCGCGATTCGAGGTCGCGGCGTGCTCGCTGACGCGCTGTGGAGTGACGCGCGGCGTCGCACCGCGTCGCGTCCCGTCGCGACGACGCATAAAACATTCACGAAACCCTCATCGTGTTTTTACGTATTCAAGGTAAAAATACAACTTACACGCGTACGCGTAATAGTTAATAAAATAAACCCGGTCGACGCGCGTATATAAACGATGTTTAGCCGTGTGACGCTTGGATACGAAGGGTCACCAACGGTCGCCCTTTGGCGACGCTTGGCGTCCCGAGACGCCGAGCGTCGCGCCGATGTCGACACTCCTCGACGCGCCCGCGACGACGACGACGACGCGCGAACGACGCACGAACAACGATGGTTGAATTGAAGAAGCTCTTGATCGGTGGTCTCGCCGCCACGGCGATGCTCGCGGACGGCGCGCACGCGTTCACCAAGTACAGCGAGATGTCGTCGAACCCGCTCGGCGTGACGACGACGATCGACGGCGGGGCGTGCGCGGCTGGTTCGGTGCGTGTGCGCGCGACCGCGCGAGAAATAACGCATTCGGGCGCGCGCTCGACGCGCGAGTGGACGCGTGGGTGGCGTGGGGACGACGCGCGGGCGGAGACGACGCGAGGGCGGATAAGCGTTCGACCGGCGCGAGTGTCCTTTGGGGGTCGGGCGCGGCGACGCTGGCGATTTCGTTCGTGATTCGAAGACTGACTTGATTATTTGTTTTTCACGTTCGTAGAAAGCGCAGGGTGGTTTGAGCTCCATCAAAGTGGCGTGGACCGGTGGTTCCGGGACGTCGGGGAACACGATGATGGTGAAGTTGTGCTACGACGACTCCGAACTCGCCTCCAAGCCGTGGCGCAAGAAGAAAGACATCGTCAACAAGAACAAGCGATGCAAGCAAACCGTGGTCGAGGCCGACTATCTCAAAGCGGGCATCCCCGTCACGGGCTCGCCCGCCCCGACGACTGGTCACGTCGACATCCCGCTCCCGTTGAACATCGCGCCGGCCAAGTACTTTATCCAAGTCTTGGAATCGGACTCCAGCGGCTACGTGCAATACGGCGACGATTCTACTTGCACCTTCGAAGTCGTCACCTACGACCGCTTGCCGCAAGCGCTCGTCGGCACGATGAGCTTCTTCATCGCGTTCTCTATCATCGTCGCCACTGCCGGTACGATGTACGATTACAAGAAGCAAAACGCCGCCGCAGCGCAATATGCGTAAGCGCGCAGCGCGCGACTTTCGACGCGATTAACTTCATCGGGAAAACAAATTGTAGATAGATGAACCGTGCACACGCGTCCTTATTACGGAGACGTTGCTTGTAATTTTCTTATTCCTCTTCTTTCCTAACTTATCGAGTCTCATGTGCGCAAACGAACGCCGCGCAACATGTTTTAGACGTCGACTGATTTTAAATGACAAACGACGTGAGCTGATGAATTGTGAGTAAACTATGTAGTTGTTCGCTTTGTCTTAAAAGAAAATTCGAGAATCTGTAGAGACATTCAGTGCGTCCAACGCGGGCACAACGGCTTTCTCAACCATCGCCGGCGGGCCGCACACGAGGACCGCGGTGTCGTCGGCGGATGAAAACAATTTGTTCATCAAGCCACCTCGCTTCAGCAAGTCACACTTCTTGATCATTTCCTCTGAAACGTATCCAACCTCGCCGTTCCAGTTTGATTCATCCTTGTCGATCGCGTAGTGCACCGTCAAGTTTTTGTGCGCGCTCGCGAGCTCATCGAGCTCCTTCTTCAAGAGAATATCCGCCGAGGAGACGTTGGCGAATAACAAGTTGACCCGCGTCGTGTCCCCGACATCGTTGAAGATTTGGCGAATGACTTGAAGCATGGGGGTGATGCCAGTACCACCGGCGATCATGGCGATGTTCTTGCATGATTTCTTTGCCACAGAGCCCGTCGCCGGATTGCGCGTAGAAAATTCGCCGCGAGCACTGTACGTCACCAACCCATTCGGTCCTTCGAACGCTACGGTAGATCCCACGGCCACGGCGTTGAGCTTTTGCGTGAGCGCGCCTTGATCATAAATCTTCACGAGAAGATCCATGAAACCCTTGTCCGCATCGCGCGTGATCGGAGTGTACGGACGAGACACGCCGTCGATGGTCACCGTCACGTGTTGCCCGACGGGAAGTCCGAGGATGTGCTCCGGCGACGGGAGTTCAAATCGAAGGCGTACAGTGTTCGACGTCACTTGTTCCTTCTCAACGAGCTTCAATTCAACGGTTTCGCCGTTCTTCAGCGTCGCGAGCGTGCCTTCGGGGTACTCCACGACCGGGCGAGCGCTCGTGGGCGTCTCTTCCTGCTTCATCGCTTCAAACTTGGACTTTGGCGCGCTGCACGACGGACAGACGTAGTCATCCGGCAACTCGTCGAACTTCTTCGTCTCTTGATAAATGTAACCACATCCGGTGCAAATGTGCGTCGCCTTACCCATGGCTTTAGGGACACCCTTGGTATACTGCGCAGATTTGTTGATTTTCCAGCGCGACGCTCGCCCCGGATTCGGCGTCGGCGTCGCCTTGCGCGTCGCGCCAAACCTCTCAATCATAATCTGTTCCAGAACCGGCTTCAACTCTGAGCACGGGACCTTTTCGATTTCTGGCGCTTCCTTCAAGTGGCCGTTCGGCCCGACGGTACCACCGATGAAGATGTTCACCCCTGGTACCATGCCCTTCTCGCCCGTCGGATTCTTCACCTGCGCGCCCATGAGGCCAATGTCCGCCACTTGCACCGGAGCGCAAGAGTTCGGGCAACCTGTCCAAATCATGCGCACGTCCTTCGACAGTTCTAAGCAACTTTCCAAGTGTTCCGCCATTTCGAGCGCTTGTCGCTTCGTCTCGATTTGCGCGAATCCGCAGAACTGATTTCCGGTGCACGCCACCATGTTGGACACAAGTTTGCCCGGGAACGGCGTGTACTCTTGAAACAAACGCTCTTGGAGAATGGCGTCAATCTTATCGTTCGGCACGTGGGGAATGATAAAGTTTTGCTCGACGGTGAGTCGAATCTCACCTTCGCCGTACTTGTCCGCGAGATCAGCCATCTCCGCGAGATCTTCCGGTTGCATACGTCCGCCCGGCACGGCAGCGGCGACCCAGCTCAAGCCCTCTTGCTTTTGCGCGTGCACGCCGATGTAACTGCGTCGCGGAGACTCTCGGTCGATGAGATCCACTTCGGCGCCGCGCGCCAAGTCTCCCGTTGGCATGCGCGACGCAACTTCGGTGCGAAACGTTTCCAAACCCATCTCGTCGATGAGCCACATCATGCGGCACTTTTGGCGGTTGCCGCGATGGCCGTAATCGCGAAACGTCGTCAACACGGCGTGCGTCGCGGCGACAAGCTCGTTCTCAGGGATCCACGCATCGAGAGAGACCGACTCCGCTGCGCGCTGAGAAGATATGAAGCCACCGACGATCATGTTGAATCCGAACTTGCCATCCTTCATCGCTGGAATGAAGGCCAAGTCGTTGATGTCCGGATGCTCGAAAAAGTCGCTGCTGCCGACGACGCACACGTTCCACTTACGCCCCAAGTTAGCGATGGCTGGATTCCCGCGCCCACCACCGGTGACGTAATCTTGAATGGCGAGCGTGTAAGGTCGCGTGTCGACGATTTCTTGCGGATCAAAACCCGCGAGCGGGTTCCCCGTCGCGTTGCGCACGTTGTCCAACCCGCTTTGCAACGAGCACATACCGAGCTCTTCGAGTTTGCGCAAGATTTCGGGCGCATCCTTCAACTCAACCCCACGAAGCTGAATGTTTTGTCTCGTCGTGATGTCGCAGCACCCATCTTCGCCGTACTTTTTAATCACGCTCGCCAAATATCGCATCTGCGTCGAGTTAATGAGTCCGTTCGGAAGCTTGAGTCGCATCATGTATCGCCCGTAGTGTCCTTTGCGTCGATGAAACAAACCCGCCCACTTCGGTCGTTGATCGGTCTCGTCCGGGTCATTCAACGCCTCGTCCCAAGCCTTGAAATCCGCCGCGCTCGCCTTGGCCATCTCCTCGATCCCGTTCATCCCGATCAACTCTCGCATCGGATCCTTCGCGAGCTTCAACTTTTCAAAGGGATTCGTCGGTTTTCGCCACTCCTCCTTCACGACGTAGTACCCATCCGCATCTCGCGCCACGTGCGCGTCCGGCTTATCCAACTCCGGAAAGTTTGCATATTTCGCGATCGTTTCCTCGTTATGCGCCCTCAGGCTCGCCGCGTCCTCGGCCCGCCACTTCGACGCGTCGCCCGCCGACGCCGACGCCGACGCGTCGCCCGCCGACGCCCCCTCCGGCTCCGCCACCGCCCGCGGCGTCCCTCGTCGCGCGTCCCGCGCCCGCGCGCCGCGCGTCTCGCGCACCGCGCGTCCTCCGCGCGCCCGCACCGCGCGCCGCATCGTCGTCGCCGTCGTCGCCGTCCCCGTCGCCGCGTCCATCGTCGTCGTCGTCGTCCCGCGATCCCTCGCGCCGCGTCCTCGCGTCGCTCGACGCGCCCTCGCGTCGCTCGACGCGCCGCGCGCTCGAGCGCGTTCGCTCGCGTCCGGAGGTCGACGCGCGCGCGCGCGCGACCGCGCGTCGCGGTGTGCGGACGCGCGGTCGACGCGCGCGCGACTGTTTGCCCGCGCGAGGTAAAAGCGACGCGAAGCGTCGGCGGTCGCGACGCTTCGCGACGCTTCGTCTCGCGACCCGTCGCCGGCGCGTCGGCGGATCGCGCGGCGCG
>Ga0181602_10003417_pt1 | contig 12748 bp, 16 predicted proteins | sample 041ome_14_FD_148640 | JGI IMG/M metagenome (GOLD analysis project Ga0181602, IMG submission 148640) | Coastal salt marsh microbial communities from the Groves Creek Marsh, Skidaway Island, Georgia - 041408US metaG (spades assembly) | ecosystem: Environmental > Aquatic > Marine > Intertidal zone...
AAATAAGTGAATAGTTTTATTTTTAAAAATAGAATAGTGGAAATGATTGTGAGAGTTGTTATGAAAAGAAATAAAGATAGAATTGATAATAAGGTTGAAGTCGTGTGTATTGATGGAGTGTTTAAAATGAAGAAAGAACCAAAGGGTAAAAAGATAAAATTTTAAAAACTTGTGATTGGTAGGGTTAAAATGATTGTTGTTTTGAATGATAAAAGAGTGAGGATGAGCTAAAAGACCATTAAGGTCGGGAAGAGGAATAGTGTTGTTGTGCGACATATGGTGTATGTGTATGTGTGTATAATAATATAAAAAGGGAAAATAGTAATCAATTTGTAAGAACTTTAAATAAAAATCCCCCGATAGGGGGGGAGTGGGTGGTGTAAAGTGATTTCTGGTTTCGTAACTCATTTCTGGATAAGGGGTGTGGGTAATAAATATATATAAAACTCATATTAAAGTATTGCGGTGGGGTTATGCAGTGGAGAGTATATAATATATATTGTAAATATACACTATATAAATCCCGGAGGGTTCTATACTTTTTCATTTTTTTATTAAAGTATTTATTGAAAAGGTATAAAGCGGGGGCTTCGCCCCCGGCAAAGAAAGGTTCTCCATATTCTAAAAAAAAGAATAGAAAAAATGGTTGGGACGTATTATTTGTATGTAATCGAGTTGATTTAAGAGTGTCTTCGCAGTGAACATTGAGTGTATATAAAAGATCGAAAAAATCGATTCATATGAATAATACTTTTATAATTAAACATCAAAAAACGAATCAAAGCAATTCTATATACAATATGTGCGACACTAATACAAAAATATTAATTGGAGATACGCGTAGAAAAGTGTTTACGGGGACAAAAATCACAAAACCAGATGATAATAAATGCATATTCTGTGATTGGGTATGTAAGAGTGGAAAAAAGTCAACATATGCAATGCATATTAGCAGATTACATCCAAATGAGTTAGGAAGACCAGAGCGTGTATATAGCTGTGAACTATGCAATAAGAGTTTTGTAAGTAGGTCTGATTTAAATCATCATCATTCGAATTATCATGAAATAATATGGCATCATTGTTCTAGTGACGATTGCAAATATAAATGTAAAACCAAAGGAACATTAATAACACATCAAGTAACCATACATCAAAAAGACATAAAAAATATATGTAAACTACTAGGAAAATGTATTACGTGTAATAAGGAAAACCCATCTACATACCATATAGGCATTTGCCACCCAATTAATCAGTATTAATAATATCTTTTTTATTGTGCTAAAAAAAAATCTAGAACAAAGGTTCTCCACATTTTAATAAAAAACAATTCAATATATATTTATTATAAATGTTTGTTATATCTTTGTTATAAATTCTATAGTAAAAGGTTTTAAAAATAGAAAGTGGAGAACCTAATCCCCGGAGGGGTATTTTTTTAAAGTATTTATTGAAAGGGTATAAAGCGGGGGCTTCGCCCCCGGCAAAGAAAGGTTCTCTGCAAATATATTTTATCAACTCATACCATATTATCACTATAACACCTCACATTAAAAATAATCACATATATTTTTCACCATATCTTCACATATATTCTTAGTATTACACACATATTTCACATTATTTACACATTCTTCCTTACTTCGATTACTATAATACTCTTGCATTTTACGATTACTTATATAATTCTTATACATCTTCTTTAATTCAACCTTCTCTATTTTTAATAAATACATCTGATCAATATATTGATAAAATAATTCATCATTGTGTTCATCATTATTTTCATATATTAATCTATAACTACGACATAACAACAACGTATTCTTTATTTCCATCTTCTTTATTAATATATCTTTATATATACCCTCTCCACATACTTTGTGAATCTCATATAATAAACTATTCTTCTTATTGTTTTTCAACCCCATATATACATATACTTATATATGGTTTCAACACTCATTTATGGTTTTAACACTCATTTATGGTTTACATATATATTTTATTTAAACCATTTAAAGATATAATACCCGGAGGGGTGGGCTGGGACCATTCAACGGAACTATTGCAGGGTGACGCAGTACAGAATATAGAGTCCCCCTCTCAACACAACAATCTCCACAACAATCTCCACAAAGGTCTCCACAAAGGTCTCCACAACAATCTCCACAACAATACCAATAACAATCTCCACAACAATACCAATAACAATCTCCACAAAGGTCTCCACAACAATACCAATAACAATCTCCACAACAATCTCCACAAAGGTCTCCACAACAATACCAATAACAATCTCCACAACAATCTCCACAAAGGTATCCACAACAATACCAATAACAATCTCCACAACAATCTCACAACAATCTCACAACAATACCAATAACAATCTCCACAACAATCTCACAACAATCTCACAACAATCTCACAACAATCTCCACAACAATACCAATAACAATCTCCACAAGAATACCAATAACAATCTCCACAACAATCTCCACAACAATACCAATAACAATTTCCACAACAATACCAATAACAATCTCCACAACAATCTCCACAACAATACCAATAACAATCTCAACACAACAATTTCCACAACAATACCAATAACAATCTCAAACATTTATTACTCCAAAGTCGACAGCATATTCCAAAAGCAAACACTCAACATCTTTTGGCATATTATATTTGTTTATTAAACACTCAAATACTTTTTGTAGTTCTTCCGACAATACGTAAGTATATTGTTCCTTTCTTAAATTCCATATACAATTAGAATAATGAGGAGAAAACAAAATATTACCAGACAAATCCATTTGTTTCAACGTTCCGGTAGATACACGAGGAATAATAGTATTATGTTCTCTATTATTTATAACATGAACAACACTATTTTTAAATGCGTCAAACCAAGAAGTAGACATCATTTGTAAAAAATAAATAATTGTTTTTATATTAATAATGTCTTTTCAAGGTTCTCTACTTTTCAAGGTTCTCCATCTTTAAAAAAATATTCTATAAAATTGAAATATATTTGGCAAAACACTTATTATAAACAAAAGCAATGCAAAAACTATTCACAATTCCTCTTACTAAGGGCACTGTAATCAAACGGCCTTCGGCCTTTTGTAAAACACCTTATGTTGCAGACGTTTGCATCGAAAATGCAACAGAGACCACAATGGCACACACAGCAGCACTGGGATGTTGTGGTTTGGCCGATAAAGAAGCAACAGTATTAATGGAAACAAATACAAATCCAAAAAACAAGTGCACACACAAAATCCGTGTAAGTCAAATCACAGAGCGGGATCAAACTTATTTGGTGGGTATAGATCCAAAAACCGCAGAAAAAATAGTAAGCAAATCACTAGAATACAATTTGATAACCACACTGAAGGACCATAAAAGCGTAGAAGCAGAAAAGAAATTTTTAAATTCCCGATTTGATTTTGCAGGAATAGATGCAAACGACAAACCTTTTATCTTAGAGGTGAAAAATGTACCCTTGGCGGATTATGTGGATTGTTTGGCAAAAGAGAAGAAGCATATGGACTTTTCGCATATACCTATAAACAATAAAATCGCCTATTTCCCCGACGGATATAGAAAAAAGGTCAACACAACGGTAAGTCCCCGTGCATTGAAGCACATACAAGAATTGGAAGTCATGGTATCACAAGGTTATCGTAGTATATTGTGTTATGTTATTCAACGCACGGATGTAAGTTCGTTTCAGCCGTCAAACATTGACCCTATATATAAAGAAGCGGTCATCAAGGCCCACAAGAGCGGAGTGGAAATCATAACAATTGTAGCGTCTTGGGATAAAGAAGGAAATGTACATTTTGTAAAAGATGATCTTCCTATAAATATTTCATAAAATCCCCCCAGAAATATCCCAGTCATGTTCTCCATATTATAAAAAACAAACCCAAAAAGATAAAAATAAAAAGAGCTATATGTTTTTTTATGTTTTATACGTTTGATATATTTTGTAGATTTAGAAAATACAATAAATAAAATTATATATGCGTTATATATAATGACAAAATCCCTCTGTCAAGGAAAAAGCGTGAAAAACCCCAACAAGTGTAAAAAGATGAAGGGTTGCAAGGTAGCCAATGGTACAAAGCGTACTTATTGCCGCAAGACAAAAAACAATAAATCAGGAACCAAGAAGGCCAAAACATCGCGCAAGACGGTAAAGCGCAGATCGGAGGTCAATCGTTTGAAAGGACTAGGAAAGAAGACGATTGCTGCCCTTAAAAAATTGGCATAAATAAATAACAATGAAACAATGGTAATGAAAGGTTCTCGACATTAAAATATAATAACCCTATAATTTATTATATTTATGGAGCACATACATATTTTTACAAAAATATATGAATTAATGGATCATTTTGAGAGTTTATGTCATGAAAACGTTCCGTCGGAGAAAAAATACAAAGAAGACGATGATTTTTTTGCATTTATATTTCAAAATGTGAAGGAAGTGGACCCGCAAAAACAACCAGAAAACCAACCAGAAAACCAACCAGACAACGAGGAAACAAACCCACCAACAACATCAACAACAATAAAAGAAGAAGAGTCAAAAACAAATGAAGAATCAGAAACAAACGGCAATTTAAATAATGAACCGGTAAATGCGTCAACAACACTACCAGAGGAGAGCGAAGAAAGCATAGTAAATAAATACATCAAAAAGTGTTATAAAAAAATAGTATTAAAATGTCATCCGGACAAAAACAAGAAATCACAGGATGCGTCATCAATATTTGTGCGATGTCAGGAATATTATGATAATAGTTTGCTTATAGGATTGTTGTATATATTTTATTTGTACAATATGCGACCCCCTGAGCCATTAAACACGCTTGATCCAAACAACATAAATAATAAAACAAATGCATTATTAAACAGAATAGCAAAGGAGATTTACATCATTCAAAAAAAGATATTAGCATTAAGCAAGTAATAATATATTATTATAATAAAAATATAATAACTACTATATAGGTATATATAGTAGTAAATGAATAACGTGAAACATACAGACAATCACAAAGATGATTTATATGAAGAATTAAATAATCACATAACGGATTCTGCAATTTATGTAAAACAATTGTTGGACAATTCGAGTAATTTGCAAAATAGTGTAATAGTAAATAATGTAATGCGTAGTTACAAAAAAGAAAAGGCACCAATAATGATAGAGTGGGTATTAACAAAAAGCATAAAAACCTTAACCAAAGACAAAATCCGTACCTTATGTATGTAAATCTATAAATATGTTTCGACAATATTAAAGTAAATGCAAGGAAGATTCGTGAACAAATAGTTTTTCTAAGCTGTGTGTTTCGGAAGGTTTTGCCGATTTTTCATTAAATCGTGTTTTTTTGCTTTGTGCAGCGCTGCGATATTTCTCGGTGTTCCAAATTTCGACAAAATCGTTAGGTGCAGTAGTTTCGGAAATGACAACAAGATTATTTTTGCTCCAGTTGCGCATAATATCCCAGAATTCTTCGTTATCAAATACATCGTATTTTTTTGTACTGGTTCTGTATTTAATAGGAAATTTCGTGACAGCATAAGGAGGGTCACAATAAACCATCATATTTTTGGGTTTAAGTTTTCGATAATCTTTATTGGTAAACTTGACTTTTTTAATGAGGGGTGCAATGCGTCGCATACTGTTGCCCATTTCTTTGCAGAAATCTTCTTTTTTGCCGTTTAAATATTTTTGTGAATAAGCGCCAAAGTAGCGTCCTCCGAAGCTCATACCAAATCCGACAAATGCTTTGTATGCATTGGGGCTTTCAAGGAGTTTAGCGTCATTGTATTGTTGTTCGCTAATGGATTCAGGAATTTTAAATGTACCGGCTTGGACTTCTTTCCACATTTGAATAAGATCGGGGTGATAATCATTTGCCATAAATTTTTTGGTGTCAAGGTGGGTCATATTTTTGTAAACCCCTAGGGATCCACAAAAGGGTTCCAAGTAGCCGTTTAATTCATTTTTGTCCCATAGTTCATTAAGAACAGGTGCAATATGTTTTCCAAGACGTTGTTTTCCACCTAAATATTTCATTTAATATATAATTAGTGTAGTTTAAATAAAACGAAACAAATCGGAATAGTTTGAAAATGAAAAAAATATAGATAAAATTGAATAAAAATATATATATGATGAATATAAATGCCAACAATCATGTCAAAAATCGCCGAAGAAAGTAACGATCCGCTATTACATTTACACGAAAATTATGGAGTATCCATACATTATTTGTGGGAATTGTGTGGAAACAGTGATAGTTATAGATCACTTATAAAAAACACATTGGAACATACAATGCCAAATATAGATGATGAAATAGATGTAGATTATTATAGTTCGGAGGAATTGGATGATTGGATAAATACGAGTGAAGAAGTAATAAAATATAATTATATGGCTGCAATGAAAAAAATACAAACAGAAAGAAAAAAATTGGAGGAATACAATAGGCGCGAAAAACAAAAAAAAGAATTTGACTTAGAAAAAGTGAAAGATTTGTGTAATGATATGCAGCGTCATATATTTGAGTATTTGCCATATGATGTACAGGCGGGTGTGTATATGCATAATTGGTCAAGTATAAAAAGGAGGTTGAATTATATTACAACATCAGAAAGTTTGCATTCTATTTGTAAAAAAATAGAAAAGAATTATTATGAAAGGCCGCGACGGCGTGCAATAAACAATCACGTAAAAAAATTTGAACCGGGGCATAAAACTCGTGCAATGAGACAAATATATAGATTATGGGAACGAGATACAAACCCAATGGAAACGCAAATATGTGTTGATTTTCGCAACTTAACATTAAAATCAGTAACAAAAAAGGCACGAATGCATGATTTGGAGTGTTTAATACGTTTATTAATAAATGCGGGAGCTTCACGAAAGGGTGGATTATATAAAAGCGCGGAAAAAATGCATTACACAGGTTTAAAATTAGTGAACTTGGTGCGATATTTGATATTATAAAAAGCTGCAAATATTATGTAAAGAGTCGTTATCTATTATAGATTGATTATCTTTGATATATTGAAAAATATAAATGCGCATAACTATAGATTTACGTAATTGAAGTAAATGTTTTTTTGATTTTACAAAGGGGAACCAAGGTATGATCTTGTAAAGACGTATTTTGTTTACAATTTGTTTTTTATTTATATGTAAATTCATTTATATATAAACAGTTACATATTGTAATGTTTGGAAATATGACTACGTGGAATGATAAACATAGTGGACATATAAATAAATTAATAATATTTATATAAATTATAAAATTAATGGAGGTAATAATTGCCTCTGTAGTAGGTGGTGTATTTACATTAGGGGGTGGTTACAAAGCGTATAATTATCGATTAAAAGAATTATCATTAAATGACAATAAAGTAGAAGCAAAAAACATTCATAAAACATTAAACAAGTTAATCGAATGTACTACACAAATAAAAATATATACAAAGCGAAATATTGGTTGTTATGTGCGAATGAAAGATACACAAATTAGTGAAAATAAACATAAATTATATGAAAAGGCAATAAAGGCAAATAATATATATTTAATAACTTATTATCACTATTTGTCGGTGTGTTCTCAATTAATGGAAAAATTAGGTTGTAATCCCTTGTATAATCAAATAGTAGGAAATAGCATAAAAGGAAACAATGTAAAGTCGGTATTACAAAGGATTAGAGAAATTGTTATAGATTTGTTTGAATTAGATTTACATGAGTTTCATCATAGTGGAAAAGTATTATTTGAAGAACAATCAGTGGAAGGTACAAATGAAAAAGAAATAAATATAATAGATTTTGAAGATTTAGAGGTAACAACAGATTTTTGTTGTAATGAGAATCGGTTAGAAAAATCAGAATTAAAGAAAAAAATACAGGGGACATTTGATAAAGTGTTAGAAGAAAACAGAGAAGATGATTCAATGCAGAATTTTTTGAATAATAAAAAAAATAATACGGAAGAGTTATGTTGTAAAAAACACATAAGAAAAATATTATTGATGGTGAAAGTATACAAGAAGTGTAAAAAATTAATTGAAATGTATGAGAGTAAATTGACAACATTTCATTTACGGGCGTGGCAATTTATCAAGCGAAAAATATGGGCAGGTAAAGATAGTTATCAATACATAGATAAGTATATAAAAAACATAGAAGGTATTGAATGCAATCATGGAGTGAGTAATGAACCTACAGACGATTATGGTTGTATAAGGTTATGAACAAGGTTCTCCACAATAAAAAAAACAAAGACAAAAAATAAAAAACATATGAAGGACGCGATTAATAAAAGGCGAATTACGATTTGTCTATTTGGAAACATTATAATAAATACAAACAATAGTTTTTATTATATATATCTTATAAAATGATAGATTTAGTTATAAGGGCTAATGCCGAGTGTGGTTAATATTTCTGCTAAAAAGGAAACTTTGAGTGGGTTAAAACCAACGCCGTAACAGGGGGCACCATAAACAGTAATATAATAATTATATACGGGAGCAAGTTGTACAGATTGAGTAATAGTAAATTGTCCGGAAGACGTAGTATCTTCAACGATTTCTTTGTTTGCTTCTGCCAAGATTTGGTTGACTTTTTGTTGGAGCATAGATTTTTCGACAAGGAGGGTAACATTATCAATGTGTAGATTGACAGCGTGAAATGCGGTAATGAGGGTTTCTTTTGCCAGAGTAACAAAAAGGGAGAGAGCTTCGTCTGTTATAATATTTTGTAGGTCGGTGACTTGGTCATAAAGGTTAACATATGCAGTGTGAGAGCGGTTAATAACAACATAATTTTGGGAAGAAGCGGGGTCTCCATAGTCGGTTTCGATTTTGCGAAGTAATTCCAAATAACTGTCTTTAATAAGTTGTAGGTCGGCACTATTAACAACGCGGTCAACAAAGGTAATACGGTCAATATATTCAATGCGGTCTTGATAAATGACGCGGTCCAAATATTCAATGCGGTCAATATATTCAATGCGGTCTTGATAAATGACGCGGTCCAAATATTCGATTCGATCAACATATTGTATTATGGTTTGAGTAACAATTTTGATAACTTCTTCAACAATATTACGTGTTTTTCCGGAAGAAGAACTAAATAAATCAATAGGATTATAAATGAGTCGTGTACTACCGGAGGTTACATTATTTGTAAATAAAGATTTGGAAATCATATATAGTGACAAAATAAATTATCCTGCATAAGAGAACAAACAAATATGTGATTTAACTTCTGGGTTGGAAGTGATAATTTCATTAAAACTATGGTGAACAACATAATTATTTTGTTTTAAATAAATAATAAAATGTGGAAGATCATCAATCGTCATATATTCTGAATTAGAATAAACATTTTTCATTATAGCGTAAATGCATTCATTTGGTTTATTTACAAATTCGGATAATTGTTGGGTTTGAACACGTTGTACATATTGTGCAATAGGACCGAGGGGAATACAATTTAAGCATAAAATATTTGAATATTGTTTTGTATATGGGTTTAAGAAAGGTTTTTTATATAAATAAACAAAACTATTTGTAACGTCCATTATAAATATATATATAGAAATAAATATAAAGAGAGCACACCAGTATATAGTGTATATGGTAGTGTAAGTGTTTATCAAGTAGTTTATATGTGTGTATAGTAGTGTTTGTATATGTGTGTATGTCATTTCTCTCGTAGCTCAGTTGGTTAGAGCGTGCGACTGTTAATCGCGAGGTCATAGGTTCGAAACCTATCGAGAGAGGGTGCACGGATGGCCGAGTGGTCTAAGGCGGCAGACTTAAGATCTGCTATCTTCGGATGCGTGGGTTCGAACCCCACTCCGTGCATTTGCTTCTTTAGCTCAGTTGGTTAGAGCGTTGTTCTTATACAGCAGAAATTAATGCTCTTAGCAAAGCAAAGGCCGGCGGTTCAAGTCCGCCAAGAAGCAGGTTGGGACATAAAATAGTTCGCCTCCCCGCGGTGTGTCCTGGGTTAAAAGCTAAATGAACTAATGGGTATTGGCAAAAAGGGTATCGTGGCAAAGTATGGTTATGCATAACAAAAGGGTATTGGCAAAAAAGGGTGTAGGTAAACTGGTCTCATGGTCTAATGGTTATGACTGCGGACTTTGAATCCGCCAACCTGGGTTCGATTCCCAGTGGGACCTTTTATAGCATGATGGCGCAGGGGAAGCGCGTCGGGCCCATAATCCGAAGGACGAAGGATCGAAACCTTCTCATGCTATGGGGTGTTAGCTCAAATGGTAGAGCGTGCGCTTAGCATGCGCGAGGTAGGAGGATCGATGCCTCCACACTCCAGTTATTAATCCCGCATAGTCCAATGGTTAGGATATGGCCCTTTCAAGGCCGAGGTCGGGGTTCAATTCCCCGTGCGGGAATTCTCTCATAGCTCAGTTGGTTAGAGCGTGCGACTGTTAATCGCGAGGTCAGAGGTTCGACCCCTCTTGAGAGAGATATATGTTTATATAAACATTTGGTGTTTATATAAAAAAACAGATTTAGAAATACACGGCAACATATATGCCATAAGCGGTAAAAACGTTATATAATATTATATATTCTAATTGACTAAAGCAATAAATCGCAGAAGTATCATTAAGATAACAATAAAAAAGAGTAAATGCGGCGCCAGGAAAAGAAATAGTAATAAGTTTATTTGCAATAGTATCGATAAGTTGATTAAATGTATTTATGTACATAATATTTTTGTTGTAGTTATATAAAAATCAGATTTTATATATTATTATTATTATGAATAAAGTGGAAAGTGAAACATCTATAAAAAGTGGAAATCGTGAAACACAATTAATGGGTTTTTGTAATATACTAACAATAATAATATTATTTTGTTGTATAATAGGATTAGCACTTATATTTATGTTAAGTTTTTGAGAGATTAACGTATTTTGTAATGATATAAAATATAAATTTAATATATATTAAATGAGTAAAATAGAAATAATAGGTCAGGGTTCATATGGTTGTGTATATAAGCCATCAATACAATGTGATGGAACAATAAAATCAGATAAATATATATCAAAAATACAACTGGAGGAGCAGGCAACAGAAAATGAAAAAGCAATTGGACAAAAAATAATAAAAATATCGAAATATAGTAAACATTTTTCACCTATTGTGGAATCTTGTAAATTAAACATATCAAAATTAAAAAAAGAGGATTTGGATAAATGTCTGTTATACGAAGACAATAGTGACTCACCATTTGAATCAAATAAAATAAAATATGTTGGTAAACATACTTTATCCCAAGCGTTGTATATTTTATTAAATAAATATCCGAAATTGTTTATAAGATTATTAATAAAGACAAACGTAGATTTATTGAAATCAGTCCACTTGTTAAATAGTAATAATATAATACATATGGATATTAAAGAAGATAATATAATGATAAAAGACAAAGACAGTAGTCCAATAATGATAGATTTTGGAATTTCGTTTGACGTAACGGCATATGAAGATAAAAAGACCTTTTTTACATATGGTTATGATTATCCGCCGTGGTGTTTTGAAATTACATTAATAACTTATATAATAAACAAAATCGAAGATAAATGGGAAGATGCAATAGTAAACGAAGAAGATGTAAACAAAGTAATCGGTGATTATTTGAGTTATAATAAAGTATTTATAGGGGAAAATGATATTATGGAGCCATTATTAAAGGCCTTTGTAAAGCCGTATATTAATAAAAAGTATAAATTATTGTATGATGAATGTTTTAAGAGTGTTCAAACGTGGGATAGTTATGGATTATGTGTAATGTATTATCGAATGTTATCTTCTTATGATTTGATTAGAGATCCATCATTGCAAAATTATGTAACTATTTTAGAATCCGTTATTTTTTGTAATCCAGCGGAGCGCATATCAACAAAGGAAATAATAAAAAGTATAAAAAATGAATTTAATATGGAAAGTATAAAAGCAAGTAAAAAACAAATATCCAAGAAAATTAGTTCAATGGGAAAAAATAAACAGGAAAAAATAAATAAAAATGTAAAGAAAAGTTATTTGGAGGATTTGGAACAAACAAAGGTGTATCATGAATTGCAAAAGAAAAATGTAAAAAATTAACATTTATTGTCGGCAGGAGTGGGTGCAGGAGTGGAATTATTGATTTGATTTACAAATTCATTATAACAAGCCATAAAAATCGTATTGTAATCAGTATATTCTAATGTAGTAGTAATAATATTATAAAATTTTGTTTCGAGAACGTATTTATCAATAACAAATGTAGTATTTAAATCGACGGGTCTTCCATGAATGTTACAAAAATCGTTTTTGAATTTTTCCATTGTAGTGTTATTTATTTTGGGTATTTCAGAGTTAATAATAATATCGTCTAATGAAATGGCGTGCAACTTAAATTCATTAACATTATTATCAACAATTTTGCTAAAAATATAATATGCGAATTGCGTTGCTGCATAATCAGTAAATCCTACGTACATATTATGCACAGGTATCTTATTTTTCTTCAATACAAGTGTTAAACATTTTGAAATGGAATAAAGCAATTCGCTATTAATTGTAGGTTTCCATATATCATCATTGTCACTGGGATTAATAGTATTACAATAATTTTGTAAAAGAACAATAATACGAGCAGAAA
>Ga0181602_10003426_pt1 | contig 12718 bp, 8 predicted proteins | sample 041ome_14_FD_148640 | JGI IMG/M metagenome (GOLD analysis project Ga0181602, IMG submission 148640) | Coastal salt marsh microbial communities from the Groves Creek Marsh, Skidaway Island, Georgia - 041408US metaG (spades assembly) | ecosystem: Environmental > Aquatic > Marine > Intertidal zone...
TTTGATGATAAAACTTCGTCGTCGAGTTTATTATTTAACGCGCGGCGGCGGCGTGTGTGTGTGCTTTGCACTCTGTTATTTATGATGAGTATTGAGGCCTTGGTGAAAAGGGAAAAAGAGAAAAAAAAGTCGTCGCTTGGTTCTCGAGTTCTCGAGTTCATTTTTTTGGTTCATGAAACACAACACACGCACGACAAAAACCACAAAATTCGTACGCGCACACATCAAATCAAACCGCCTCATCAGCGCATCACATCTCGCGAAGATCAAACGTGTGATTAAAGTTTGGGTTCGCATTAGAAACGATTAAAATGGCGCCGTACATGGGAACCATCTCCAAACCGGAGAACGCGTTGAAACGAGCGGTAGGTTTTACGATTTCTTCTTCTTCTTTCAAAAACGCAATCGCGCCGCTCTGTTTGCTGCTGTTAAAAAGCACAAAAACTCACCACATTTTTCATCTTCTCTTTTCTTACGTAACAGGAGGAACTCATTAACGTTGGACAACCTTTATCGGCGCTGCAAGCGTTGCACGATGTCGTCACGTCTCGAAGACACCGAACGTGGTCGAAACCTTTGGAGGAAATCATGTTTAAATACGTAGAATTATGCGTGGACTTGAAGAAAGGACGATTGGCCAAAGATGGGTTGATTCAATATCGCATAGCCTGTCAGCAAGTAAATGTGCAGAGTTTGGAGGAAGTCCTGAAGAAGTTTCTGGAATTGGCGACGAAGAAAGTGGAAGACGCAATCGTCGCTGCCGGTGGTTCGACCGATGAGTTGATGCAAGTTGCGGATTTAGAGTTAGAACACACTCCAGAGCAAGTCATGTTGAAAGCGTACACGATGACGCCAGAGGAGTTAGAAGCAGAAGACAACGTCGAGTCGCCAACGCCGTGGTTCAAGTTCCTTTGGGAAACGTACAGAAACTGCTTGGAAGTTTTGCGAAACAACAACAAAATGGAAGCGTTGTATCAGTTGGTGGCTATCGAAGCTTTCAACTTTTGCGTCAAGTACAAGAGAAACTCGGAATTTAGACGTTTGTGCGAAAACTTGCGCTCGCATCTCAATAATCTTTTGAAATACAAAGACCAACGCGATCGACCGGATTTGAATTCAAGAGAAACGCAAGATATTTTGTTGGACATTCGATTTCAGCAACTCGAGGCGAGTTCGCAGTTGGGAATGTGGAACGAAGCGTTTCGATCGGTTGAAGACATTCACGGGTTGATGTTTCTCTTGAAGCGCTCGCCTCGACCGACGTTGATGTCGTCTTATTTTGCCGCGTTGACCAAGGTATTTTTCGTTTCGCAAAACTACCTCTGCAACGCTTACGCGTGGATTAAGTTGTATAACTTATCGAAAGGGTATTTGAAAAACTTGACCGATGAGGATTTGAAGTCGTTAGCGTCTGCGGTTGTCTTGTCCGCCATGTGCATTCCGCCTTACGAGAAAACGCCCTTAGGAAATATTGATGTGGGCGCGAGGCACGAACGAGACTCGAGATTAGCCTCGTTATTGGGATATCAATTAGAAAGTATGCAAGAAGCGAAGAATATCATGTCCAGAGAATTGATCATCAAAGAAATCAAGCGCTCGGGAATGGTTGATAACTGTGCCGAGGAAGTGAGAGATTTGTTCAATATCTTGGAAGACGGTTTTCATCCGCTCGACTTGTGCCAAAAAGCCGAGTCGAAGTTGAAAGCTTTAGAGTCTGTCACATTCAAACTCTCTGCTGAAGTCTCCGTGAAATCCATCGAAGTTTCCGATTTCATTCCGTTGTTGAAAACTTTGTCGGTTTTGCGAATGTTCAATCAGCAATCGAAGGTGTACCGAACGTTGAAGCTCGAAAGAGCGAAGAGCTTGGTCCCATTTCTTCCATATTACGAAGTTGAATTGGCGCTTGTTCGAGCCGTGAAATCAGGGTATCTGTCCTTACGAATCGATCACCAACAACAGATGATTGTTTTTGTTGGCGATGACATCCAGGAAAAGTCCGTGGACGATTATCTCGTCCGAGTTGCGACGACACTTCGCGATGCCTGCCGCGAGTTGACGCCGTCTACGACGGCGGCTTCTGATTTGGACTCGATGAAACGCAAGCGCATAGAAAACGCGGAAGCGATTCGAAGCGCGGTCGAACAAGAGCACAAGCGAGCTTTGGCGAGGAAAGTTATCATCGAAAGACGCAAGGAAGAAGCTGAACGTCTACTCGCGGAGCAAGAGAAGGAAGAAGAGGAAAGACGATTGGCGGCGCAACGCGCTCACGAAGCGGCAGAAGCCAAACGCCTCGAAGTGGAATCTCGTCAACGAGAAGAAAAACGCATTCGCGCCGAAATGGAGGAAAAAGAAAAGGAAGAGGCCTTGGCGTTGCTCGCGGAGCAAGAGAAGAAGAAAGGGAAGAAGATTTCCATCAAGTTGGAAGAAGGTCAAACTTTGGACAAGAGAATTTTGATGGAAACTGCCATCAAAGAACAAATTTCTGAACGTCAACAGATGGAAAAGAAACTTTTGAAGGTCGCCAAAACCATGGATCACTTGGAAAGAGCTAAGAGAGAGGAGATGGTGCCGTTGATTGAGCAAGCGTACGAAGGGCGAAAAGTTGACGACGAAAAGTTTTTCCACGAACAGCAAAAGTTGATAACCGTGAAAACAAAAGCAAAGTGGGAGCAAGATATTGTCGAAAAGAAGAGATTGCAAAAGATGACGGAGACTCAAGCTGCGTTCAAATCTGCAATCATGTTAAGACGCGCGGATGAAATCGCCGCGGCGCAAGCCGAGCGAGAGCGCAAATTAGAAGAGCAGAAGAAGCAACGCAAGGCTGAGCGCGAGATCAAGCGTAGAAAGGCGTACATACGTCGTCTTCAAGAAATGGAATTGGAGGCAAGAGATGAAGCCGAAGCTTTGGAACGCAAGAAGGCCGAAGCTGAGCGTGAAGCTGAGGAAGCGCGAAGACCGTCGAGCAGAGGCGGCGGGGATTCGGACAGAGGAAGTGGATTCGTTCCGCCACATCTTCGCGACCGAGGTGATCGACGTGACGGCAGAGACGACCGAGATGACCGCTCCGGCGGAAGTCGATGGGGTAGAGGCGGCGGTAGAGATGACGATAGACCTCCGAGTCGGGGAACCGACCGATACGAACCTAGAAGAGGAGGATTTGGTGATCGCGACGATAGGCCGCCGAGCCGAGGAGACGATAGATGGGGCGGCGATAGACGAAGAGACGATCGCCCACCAAGTCGTGGCGTAGGTGGTGACAGAAGGGATGACAGAAGGGATGACAGAAGAGATGACAGAAGAGATGACAGAAGGGATGATAGAAGGCCACCGCCATCGCGCGATGAGGGGAAGTCGAGATGGTAATAATCTCGTAAAAATTCATCGTCAGTTGAAAATAGTTCTCACATCAAAGTTGTTCACGTGACCACTTTACTACACCATACTAAAATAAACTACTGCGTATTCGATGTTAATCTGTTGGCATTATCAGAGCGCTGCCGGGTATTCTCCGCTCCAAATCCTTTGCAAAATCGAGTGATTGCGTGTGAAACGTTACCAATATTTTTTGTCCCCCGTTGTCGTCCACTTCTTCCACGTGCTTTTGAATGTTCATGTTCGAGATAGAAGTACACTTATAATAGCTACGAGGATATTTGCTTCCTTTAACAAACTTTTGTCCGTACTTGCGCCACCGCATCTCATCGCTCGTTTTCCCATCGGTTGTGAGAACGACGACTCTAAAACTCGCCGCGTTCTCCTTCGAAGAGTTGCCTCGCAAGTACACCAGAGTCGCGGCATCTCGAGATGTTGTTCTTGTCGTAGAAACTCCTGCCATTCTCTCTTCTCGTTGGTCTGGTTCGCCTTCGTCCTTTTCTTCTTCTTCTTCTTCTTCTTCTTCTTCTTCTTCTTCTTTCTCAGAGAGCGTTTTATTGCTATCGTAAAAATACAGCAAAGGCGAGAAAACTCTTTTGCTCAAAGAGTCTTCTTCTTCTTCTTCTTCTTCTTGGTCTTCTTGGTCTTCTTCCTCGTCCTCCGAGGAGGAAGAGGCGCACAAAGAAGAAGGCTCGTCCTCCTCGTCCTCGTCATCGTGGAACGGCAAGAGTAAACTAATCCTCCCTCGTTCGTCTTCGTCGTCTTCGTCGTCTTCGTCGTCTTCTCTTTGGTGTTGTCTTCGTCGTCGTCGTGTTCGGTTTTGGTGGTGTATTCTCCCGGTCGTCGGCGACTGCAAACACGAAGAAGAGAAGGAAGAAAAAAACCCACACGCGCTGGTCGTGGAGAAGTTCTTCGGAGAGAGAAGAAGCACGGGAGAGGAAGAAGAAAAAGATCCTCGTCGATGCGCTTCTTCTTCTTTTTCTCTTCTTGTTGTTCGCAGTCTCTTTCTCTCCTCGTCGATCATCGTCGTAAAAATCATAGGTCGTCGTCGTCAACACTCTGCGCGCAGAGAGAGAGAGAGAGTGTGTGTGTGTTGTGTGTTGTGATATTTTTTTCTCTTTCTTTCTCTCTATTTTAGGTCGCAGAAGCGAGTCAAACCACCCAAAATATCTTCCTTCCCTAGAAAACAGACTTTAGGAAAAAAGAGAAAAAAACTTGTCTTCTTCTTCTTTCTTCTTCTTCTTCTTCTTTCAGAGTCAGTCAGAGGGGGGGGTAATCTTTTCTCTCTTTACTCTCATCGTTATAAAAAAAGAGCGTATCTTTCTTTGTTGGGAGAGGAGGAGTTTTAACTCTCTTTTAAGAGAAGAAGCGCTCGAAGAATCGTGCTGCTGCTCTTGAATTATCCGTGTAAAGAAGAAGAAGAAGAAGAAGAAGAAGTACAGAGAAAGAGAAGTGGACCGAGCGACTCATTCAGAAGCAGAGAGAAAGAAAGAACGAGACAGAACGCGAAGAAAGCAAAAAAAATCTCTTTGTTTTTGATCGACGACAAAACCAGACAGAATCGCGCGCGCGCGCGCGTACTTTCTTTTGAAGAGGAGTAATTTTCGCAGCATCAAAACCATCATCGTCGTCGCGTCGTCGTCTTTTTAGTCGTCATGCTGAAGAACGTGAAGAAGCAGTTGTCCATGGTTGGACGAAAGAACTCTTTCACAAATCAGCAAGGACAAGGAGAAAAAGGAGGAGAAGCGGCACCTTCGTCCCAACAAGGGGGAGAAACTACCACCACCACAAACAACAACGAGAGCGGAGGAGGATCTCCTGGAGAAAGAGACCGATCGTCGCTGACGGCATCGTCCTCGAACTCAAACAAGAAGAAAGACTCGATAACGACGACGACGACGATGACGAAGGCGGGTAGTAGTAATAAGAACAACATCGCTCCTTTAGAGGAGTTGTACGATAAAAATCGACCTCTGTTTCTGTTTCGAGACGTGCCGGCTTCGGACCGACAAAGTTTATTTCGTAAAAAGTTACAGTTGTGCTCGTACGTGTTTGATTTTACCGATCCAACTTCGCACGTTCGAGAGAAAGAAATCAAAAGACAAACGCTGTTAGAACTCGGAGATTACGTCAATCAAGACAACACGGCTAAGTTCACGGACAAGGTGTTTGACGACGTCATGTATATGCTTTCGTGCAATCTCTTTCGAGCGTTGCCGCCGAGAAGCTCGGAACAAACCGGGAACGCCGCTGGAGAACATTTCGATCCCGAAGAAGAAGAACCAAAGTTAGAACCAGCTTGGCCGCACTTACAAATCGTCTACGAGTTTCTGTTGAGGTGCGTGGTGTCCAACGAAGTCGACGCAAAGATTGGGAAAAAATACGTTGACAACGCGTTTGTTTTGAAACTTTTAGAATTGTTCGATTCGGAAGACCCGAGAGAGAGAGATTACTTGAAGACGATTTTGCACAGGATTTACGGAAAATTCATGGTGCATCGACCTTTCATTCGAAAGGCTATCAACAACATATTCTTTAGATTCATATACGAAACGGAAAAACACAACGGCATCGCAGAGTTGTTGGAAATTCTCGGATCGATCATCAACGGGTTCGCGTTACCTTTGAAGGAGGAACACAAGAAGTTTCTCGTCCGCGCTTTACTGCCTTTGCACAAGCCAAAGTGCATGGCGATGTATCATCAGCAATTATTATACTGCGTGACGCAGTTTGTGGAGAAAGATCCGCGTTTGGCGGATCCGGTATTGAAAGGATTATTAAAGTATTGGCCGGTGACAAACTCTCAAAAGGAGGTTTTATTTTTAGGCGAGTTGGAGGAAGTTTTAGAGTTGACGCAACCGCAGGAGTTCACCAAGACGATGATCCCGTTGTTTCAGCAAATTTCGCGATGTGTCGAGTCCAGTCACTTCCAAGTTTCTGAACGAGCGCTTTTCCTTTGGAACAACGATTACATCGTCAACTTAGTCGCGCAGAATAGACACGTGATCGTCCCAGTCGTATTTGGAAGCTTGGAAAGGACGGCGATGACGCACTGGAACGCTTCCGTGAACGGTTTAACCATCAACGTTCGTAAAATGTTACAAGAGTTGGACCCGGAGTTATTCGACGACACGCGTTTGAAGTGGCACGAGAGCCAAGATGAGTTGCAAGCGAAGGAGGAATACAAGAACAAGTGCGTTGAGATTGTGGAGAAGCTCGCGAAGTTGAACACCGACGGTATCAATAATAATAATAATAAATAGACGAGCATATTGAATCATTTTGTTGTTGTTAATATATATATATATACTAATAAATTGCTGCTACATTTCAAATCACATCGAGAGAGAGAAAAGTGTGTGTGCGAATAATACTAAGAGATAAATCTTGTGGCGGTGTACGTTGTTGTTGGAGACTTAAATGAGAGTTGGAGAGTCTGGAGTCTTTTTCGCTTATTTTTCCAAGAATTTCCATGCACAAAAACACACGTCAGAATATTAATTAAAAAAGGATATGATGATTACTTTTGTCGCAGATGCTTCGTGCGCTCGCGCTGGTGCAACGTCATCGTCGTCGTCTTCATCGTCGTCTTTTTCTGCGCTCCATTTGAGTCTTTGTCTTCGTCGTGGAGGTGGTGGTCGCGGTAAAAAGAGCGCGACGATGAAGTTGTCACGACGTTGTATCAGAGGAAACGCATTATCATCAACAGCCAACAACAACAAGAACAACAACGGAGGAGGACAGAGCGAAATAAGAGTCATCAACAAGAATAATTACGACATGGACCATCCGATGTATTCCTCTCGAAGACTGTACGATACTCCCGACTGCCGAAACTTACTCGTCGTCGGTCCAGGCGTGTTAGGTTCCTTGGTGTGTCAAAAGTGGTTGGAGATGTTCCCGGCGGCTATCGTAGTCGGTCAAACGAACTCGACAAAGAATCACGAAAGTTTAGAAAAGCTGGGAATAACCGCGAGAACAGAGGATACTTTCGAACATTTTGATCCCAAAACGTACCCGTACGTCGTGTTTTCGGCGCCACCGAGCGGTTCGGACGATTATCCAGGAGAAATCAAAAAAGCGTTGGAAAAATGGAACGGGAAGAACGAGTACTCTGGATTCTGCTTCACGTCGTCGAGCGCGGTGTTTCCAGACAACATCGATTGCGACGACGATACGGCGACGTTGAAGCTAGGCGCAAATCCACGCGCGGATCGATTATTAAACGCCGAGAATGTGGTTTTAGAACACGAGAATAGAAGAAAAGAAAAAGAAAATAGTGACGACGCCGTCAAAAAAGAAAAAGAAGAAGGAAAGAATGAAAATTATCAAAATAGAGCAGCCGTGCTGCGTTTAGCCGGATTATACCATTCGTTGAGAGGTGCGCACACGTACTTCATGAAAGCAGGTACCATCGAGTCGCGTCCAGACGCGTTGGTGAACTGCATACACTACGAAGATGCGGCTGATTTAGTCGTGAAAGTATTGCTGAGAGAGGATGCGCAAAGAAACGTCTTTCTAGGATGCGACGGTCACCCCATCACTCGAGAAGACGTCGCTACTTGCGCTTTAGAATCTGGATGTTTTGATAATGATGATGATGATAGCGAGGACGGACAAAAGCATAGCAAGCCTGAGTTTACGAAAAGTGAAGGCCCGGTTGGTCGTCGAATGACTTGCGAAGGCACTCGGAAAGCTTTAGGTTGGGCGCCGAAGTTTACTTCGTTCCGAGACTTTTTCGATAAGGAAACGAACAAAGGCAAGGACAGTTTCGCAGAGGAAGCGTCTCCGTTCGGCTGGAACCACTCCTCGAAGACGAGTTAAAACTCTTAATACTAATACTATAATATCATTATTAGTATTATACTTCTTCGTTCTCTCTCTCTTTTTTTTTATTCCTGCGTGGCATCTCTTTGTCCAAAAATCAAAAAATTCCAAGGTTGTTCTTCTCCTTCACACCACGTATTTCGCAGAAGGAAAGCATCACTTTTTACGCACACACAGCACACAATTCCAATGTCTGCTATTCAATTTTCATCCCGCGCTGCCGTTGCGCCGAAGATTTCTTTGAAGAAATCTTCGAAGGTTTCCGTGAGAACCGGCGTTCGCGCGCAAGCTGTCGCAGCGCGTAAGTGTTAGCCGTCTCGTTTTCCGAATGTTTTTTTATTATTTTAGCGCGATTTTTCGTCGATTTTTTGTAGGCGAAAGGAAGGACAAACAAAGGGGAGAGGAACATACCGCCGTACAAAAAAGGAGAAATTCGGAGTAATCATCCCGCTCTTTGCGTGCGATTCTTGGGTGAAAAAGAAAGCGGAACGCGGATAAAACGGACGGAAATTACGCGCGAAGATATTCTCTCGCTTTGATTTCCACGTTTTCACCTCTGTTCCGCGTTCGCACGCGCAGAAGCGAGCGCTGTTTCCGATTGCTTTTTTTGTTCTAAAATCTCGCTTTTATTATCCATTGTTGTTGTTGTTGGAAGTGTGTTTCTTGCACAAAAGAGAAGGAAAAAAAGGAGAACAAAAACAGGGGGAAAAAGAGGAAGAGGAAGATAACGTTTTGGTTTTTTTAATGGCGGAGAAAAGAAGAGGAAGATTAGAAGAGGATAAATAAGAAAGAATTCTCATCCGTTCTCTCGTCTCTCGTCGCGCTCGATCGAAGACAGACGAACGAAAGGAAAAATGTAAACGAATAACTAACCGGTTTTGTTTTCTCTCTCTCTCTCTCGTTCCTTTCATCATCGTAAACAGCGGCTGGTGTTTCCGCCGATGCCATCCAAGACTCGATCAACTCCATCCGATTCTTGGCCATCGATGCCATCAACAAGTCTAACTCTGGTCACCCAGGTTTGCCCATGGGCTGCGCGCCGATGGCGTACGTCTTGTACAGAGAAGCGATGAACCACAACCCGAAGGACTTCACGTGGCCGAACAGAGACAGATTTGTCTTGTCTGCCGGTCACGGTTGCATGTTGCAATACTCTTTGATGCACTTGACTGGCTACCCGTCCGTCACGCACGACGACTTGAAGAACTTCAGACAATGGGACTCCATGACCCCGGGTCACCCGGAAAACTTTGTTACGGACGGTATCGAAGTCACCACTGGTCCGCTCGGTATGGGTTTTTGCAACGCCGTTGGTTTGGCGTTGTGCGAAAAGCACTTGGCGGCGAGATTCAACAAGCCGGATGCCACTTTGGTTGACCACTACACGTACTCCATCATGGGCGACGGTTGCAACATGGAAGGTATGTCTGGCGAAGCTGCGTCTTTGGCCGGTCACTGGGGCCTTGGCAAGTTGATCGTCTTCTACGATGACAACAAGATCTCCATCGATGGTCACACCGACATCTCCTTCACGGAGGATGTCTCCGCGAGATACGATGCGTACGGCTGGCACACGCAACACGTCGTTGACGGTAACACCGACATCGACGCGATTCGCAAGGCGATTGAAGCCGCGAAGAAGGACCCGAGACCGTCTTTGATCAAGGTTTCCACCTTGATCGGTTACGGTTCACCGAACAAGGCCGACACTCACGATGTGCACGGCGCTCCGTTGGGCAAGGACGAAACCGAAGCCACGCGTAAGAACTTGAACTGGAAGTACGGTGAATTTGAAATCCCAGAAGCCGTTCAAAAGGCCATGGACTGCAGCGCCAAGGGTGCGGAATTGCAAGCCGAATGGAAGAAGGTCGAGTCCGCGTACGCTTCCAAGTACCCGGAAGACTACGCTGAGTACCAATCCATCACCACCGGTAAGTTGCCGGCTGGCTGGGCTGACTCTTTGCCGTCGTTCACGCCGGAAGACAAGGGCGTCGCGACCAGAATTCACTCCCAAACTGCCTTGAACGCTTTGGGTGGTGCCATTCCGGGCTTTGTTGGCGGTTCCGCCGATCTTGCTCCGTCCAACATGACCTTGATGAAGCAATTTGGTGACTTCCAAAAGGACACGCCGGCGGAACGCAATATCAGATATGGCGTCCGTGAACACGGTATGGCGGCTATCGCCAACGGTATTGCGTTGTACGCGCCGGGTTTCATCTCCTATTGCGCGACCTTCTTTATCTTCTCCGATTACTGCAGATCCGCGATGAGAGTCGCCGCCTTGTCTGGCGCCGGCACCATCTACGTCATGACCCACGATTCCATTGGCGTCGGGGAAGACGGACCGACTCACCAGCCGATTGAGCACTTGGCCTCTTACAGAGCCATGCCGGGTATGCTTATGATGCGTCCGGCCGATGGTAACGAAACCATGGGTGCGTACAAGATCGCCGTTGAAGGTGCCGCCAACAAGAGACCGACGACTTTGGCCTTGTCCAGACAAGTTGTTCCGAACTTGGCGGGTACCACGAAAGAAGGCGTCGCAAAGGGTGCGTACGTCGTCCAAGGTGAAGCCGCCGGTAAACCGGTTGACTGCGTCTTGATGGGTACGGGTACTGAATTGGAGTTGGCGTGCATTGCTGGCGAGAAGCTCGCCGCGGAAGGCAAGAAGGTTCGTGTCGTCTCCATGCCGTGCTGGGAATTGTTCGAAGAACAAGGTGATGCGTACAGAGAGTCGCTCATCCCGTCCGACTGCAAGTGCAGAGTCTCCATCGAAGCTGCCTCCACCTTTGGCTGGGCTAAATACGCGGTCAAATCCATCGGCAGAGATGGCTTCGGCGCCTCCGCCCCGGCCCCGACTATCTACAAAGAGTTCGGCATCACCGCCGATGCGATGGTTGCCGCGGCGAAGTCCTTGATGTAAATTTTTGTTCGCGAACAGCAACAAAAGCAAAAACATTAACAGTAACAGCGTGCGTAAATGTGGTGTAGAGAGGGATAATATTATATATATATAAAAGATAAATACTCATTCTATTTTAAGAACACGCGCGCGAGAAACTTTTAATAAGATATTTTTTATGCGTCCCCCGCCTCCTCCTCCGGAAACAACGCGTCGACGAACGAAAGCGGTTCAAAAACTTGTAAATCTTCCATGGTTTCTCCAACGCCGACAAATTTCACCGGAATTTTCATCTCGTCGACGACGGAGATGACTGCGCCTCCTCTCGCGGTGCCATCCAATTTTGTTAAAATAATCCCGGTCACGCCCAATTGTTGACCAAACTCTCTCGCTTGATTCAACATATTTAAACCAGTCGTACCGTCCAAGACTAACAACACTTCGTGCGGCATCGAGGGTTCTCTTTTTTTAATCGAACTCTTCACGCCGACGAGTTCGTCCATCAGATCCAAGTTCGTGTGCAGTCTTCCTGAAGTGTCCGCTAAAATAACATCGATATCACCCATAGCAATTGCTTCATCCACCGCCTTGTACGAAACCGCTCCAGGTTTTGTGTTTGGCGGACTCTTTGACATAATCGCCCCCGTGCGATCTGCCCAAGTTTGTAACTGCTCCGCAGCAGCCGCACGAAACGTATCACCCGGCACCATCATCACTTTCGCGCCAGCGTTTTTATACCAGTTCGATAACTTTCCAATCGTCGTCGTCTTCCCTCCGCCGTTCACGCCAATGATAAGAACGCAAGTCGGAATCTTCTCGTCATCGGAAACGTTCATTTTCGTCGGATCACCTCCATCGTTAACGAGAATGTTTACGATGGTTTCTTTTAGCGCTCGCTTACAATCCTCACCAGTTTTAATCTTCCCGTCTTCCACGAGCTCGCGGATGGTATCTAAAACTTTTCCCGCCGTCTTTGGTCCAAAATCCACCGATAACAACGTCTCCTCCAAGTCGTCTAAAGTATCGTCCAAATCTTCCAATCGCCACAAGCCTAAGATTTCGTCCATATACGACAATTTCTCTCTGGTTTTTGAGGTTCCTGAAATCACTCTGTCAAAGTCCGATTGCGTCTTCTTCTTCAAAACAGACGTCAACTTGGACAAGGAAAAGCCACCACCACCAGAGTGCATAATCACGCTTTTCCCACGAGAAGTTAACGAAGATTGGTTGAGTTTATTACTTCTGCGGCTCGCGTTAAAACTATACTCCTTATTATTGAGATTATTCTTATTATTCGTATTTATTTCTCTCTTTTCTGCTCCTGCTTCTTCTCCTCGTCCTCGGGGTTGCGTCGCACAAGCGGCGACACTAATTTCTCCTCCTCTTCTCCGATGATATCTGTTGGTATCTTTTATCGACGGGAAAGCTAAATTTTTCTTTTTCTTTTGTTGTTGTTGTTGTTGTTGCTTTTTCATCGTCGCTGACAGAGACGACAGAGAAGACGACAGAGAAGAAGTCATTGTCATCATCTTTTCGCGACGATGGTGCGTAGTTTATAAGAGTCTTGAAACCTTTGGGTCCTATGATAGTATTTCAAGGGGGTAGGGGTGGGAGGAG
>Ga0181602_10003433_pt1 | contig 12706 bp, 7 predicted proteins | sample 041ome_14_FD_148640 | JGI IMG/M metagenome (GOLD analysis project Ga0181602, IMG submission 148640) | Coastal salt marsh microbial communities from the Groves Creek Marsh, Skidaway Island, Georgia - 041408US metaG (spades assembly) | ecosystem: Environmental > Aquatic > Marine > Intertidal zone...
TAACATAACTGTATTGGGTATAGCACCAAATACTGGTGGTTCTGCTGGTGGTATGTATGTTTACACTGACCAAGGTAGTACATATTCACCTGGTTGGAGAGAAGTTTGGACATCGGCAACTGATGGTGCTGGTTCTGGATTAGATGCCGATTTATGGGATGGGTATCAATTCTCAGATTATTTAAATCAAGCGGTAAAAACAAATAGTACCCCAACCTTTAGTGGTGTTTATACTTCTAACATTGGTATCAATGATGGTGGATTTGATGTTTACATTAACTTTAGTGATGCTAACCCATCATTTAGAGGACAAGGACATGGTGGACAATTCACATTCTATGGTGATAAATCAAATAGTAACTCACTATTAGTATTAGGTTCAATTGATGCAGCTAAAATAGTAGATGCTGGTGTAGCAATGTATTCACCGATTTATTATGATACCAATACTTCATATTATGGTGATTTTGCTGGTAGGTCTATATTAAACTCATTACAATTAGGTACTTCATCATCTGATACATCTAATCTAAAATTAGATGTTCAGGGTAATATGGCCATTAGAGATTCAAATGGTTTATACTTCGGCGTAAGTACTAACAACTATAATAGCTGGACAACGAGAATATACGCAAGTGGTAGTACTCAATACTTTAACGCTCAACAATTTATATTTAATAATCAAGGGTATGGTAGTTCTACATTTGCAACTATAAATGCAAATGGTGTATATGCTCCTATTTTCAGAAACTCGGTTGATAGTTCATCAAGATGGGAAGCAAACTATATGGTATTGAGAGGTTCATCACCTACTCTTTATCTAAGAGATACAAACCATCGTTCAGCTATGGTTCACGTTAACTCTAACATATTCTATGTGTTAAGAGGTAATGGTAATGATTCTGAATCTTGGAGTACATATAATGGATATTGGCCACTAGAAATCAACCTTACCAATAATGATGCTACATTTGGTGGTAATGTTACTGCAATTTACTCAATGTATGCGGAACGATTCTATGATAGAAATGACCCAACATATTATGTAGATGCTGCATCAACTACAAATTTATATGATTTACAATTAACAGGGTACAAACACACATATCTTTATATTAATCCGGGCAATGGTCGTGAGGCAATGGTTAGGTTTAATGGTGGGCAAGGAAGTACTTGGTATATTGGTAGTAGAACAACTACACAATTATTAGGTTCACAAGATGCTCATCATATCTATTCACAAACCGCAGGTAGAACTGTTGGTGGATATGATACCGCCGGTAACCACTATGCATATGGTTCATCTCGTGCTCCTATATTCTATGATTCAGATAATGCATCATATTATTTAGACCCTAATTCAAATTCAAGATTATACGATTTACAACTTAGAGGAAACTATGTAAGAACATACGCACACTCTGGTTCAGATTTTACTTCAGGTACATTAGTACAAACTGATATACCATCATCAGCAACCAATGGCCCATCTTTCGTATTAGAAGCAACTGGTAAGAGTTATAGTACTGATACTCCATTCTCATTTATGGCTCAGGGTTATCTATACTCTAATACCATTATTAATGCTAGTGGTGTTCATTTTGGTAAACCAGGTTTCACTCAAATGAAGATATTCAACAATGGTGGAACACTTGCATTCTGGTGGCCAAGAGTATCGTATTGGAACTCATTTGCTGTTCATGTTAGAGATGCTGGTGGAGATGATAGAAACCGAGTAACATCTATCACAAACTCAACCGAACCTGCATCTTCTAAAAAAGTAACGGTTACTATGAAAGTATCCGCTGTATATAATCAGAATATTAACACAGGTGATTTATACGCAACTCGTTATTACGATTCTAATAACGCTTCATTCTATACTGACCCTGCTTCTACATCTCAAATGAACTACATCGATGCACATCGATTCAGAGATAGAGATAATACGGGATATTACTTAGAACCTGCTAGTGGTGGTACTTTATATGGTAACAATGGTTCGTTAGTAATTCAAGGTGCATGGCCACAATTAAGAATTGCACAAAATGATGGTACACCTGATGCATCAATCAACTTCGATGCTGGTAGTGGATATAGAAAATTCAACATTGGACCTGGTGCTGGTGGGGCAGAAGGTCAAGAATTTGGATTCGCAATTTATTCTTCTACAAGAGGTACTCATTATGGAACTCCTCTTAGAATTAATTCAAATACCGGATATGTTCAAATTGGTGATAGAGATAACCCAGCATATCCTTTAGATGTTAATGGTACGGCATTATTCAGAAGTACTCTGATAATGAACAACGCTCAACAGATGCAATTTTACACTTCGGGTGGAAACCTTAGAGGTTATATTCAGGCAACTGATACGAATGATGCTCATTTCATAATTGCAACATCTGGTGGTGAGGATATTACCTTTAGAGATGGTGGTCTTGGTGGACAAACCAATTTCTTAATCAGAGGTGATGGTGATACATTTACAACTAGATATCATTACGCACAACGGTTCTATGATTCAAATAATGGTGCATATTACTTAGACCCTAATGGTACTTCAAACTTATACGAAGTTCAAATCAATAGAACTATAAGAATGATGAATTATGGTATTGGTATTACCGGTACATATTCATCATATAGATTACAAACCATCTTTAATATGGATGACCAGTATTCTATAAACGATGCTGGTACTGCAACCCAAAACGCTTATGGTTTATATTGGTCTCACCCGAACGCAGGTTCATTAGGTGGTGCAAACAATTTGAATGACCACGGTTTATTGATTATCAATAATGGTGGGTTTAGAGCGGCAATCTCAAGTAGAGCAGTATTTAGTAATGATGTTAGAGGTACTGTATTCTATGATTATAACGATACTGGATATTATGTAGACCCAAATACAACTGGAACATCTGCAAGATTACGGGGTAATCTTCATGTATCAGTTGGTAATGTAACTGGAAATGGTATTATCCTTGCGGATGATGGTGATATTGTTGATAACAATGATGGATATGGAGCATTACGATTTAGTTATGGTATCTATGTAACTTCTGGTAATAGAAGTGGTACATACGGAAGTTGGAGACATATTCTTCATTCGGATGGTAATGCATATGCTAGAACATCATCCAGAGCACCAATTTTCTATGACCAAGACAATACTGGTTACTATGTAGACCCTAACGGAACATCTAATCTAAATGGATTAAATGTTGGTGGTTGGGCAACTCAACAATTCTTAGATATAAATGTATCGGCTGGTAACTGGTACACAATCGCTACCAACCCTGGTAACAGAGCAATGGCTACCTTCCATGTTTGGGATTACAATAGTGGTAGACATGGTTCAATGAAGTTCAATGCTGGTATCTCTTATGGTGGAGCTGCTACGATTACTATGTTAGGTAAATCTTGGTATAGTGGTGGTGGTATATTTAGATACATCCGAATTAGAGGTACATCTACTTACTCTACTAACTATCTACAAGTTTATGCGGATAGTAGTGGTACATTCCGTATCGCTATGACGGATAACTTCCAATCAGCTGGTTGGACTTTAACAAATGGTGGAACTGGTAACCCTGGTTCATCTACTTTTGCAGAAGTTGACCCAGATGCATACCCAGGTCTTGTTTCGAATAGAGAAATTGCTAGTTACTCTACAATGTACTCAGCAATTTATAGAGATATTAATGATAGTGGATATTACTTAGACCCTAATTCAACATCAAATGAAGCTTTAAGAATTAGAGGAGGTGCATTGCATGGACCTAATCCAACTTGGGGAGCATATCTTGCGGTTGGTACAAATGGTCATTGGAGTGGTTCATATGCGTCTGTTGCAACTACAAATGGTAACCTACACTTAGATGCACGGTCTGGATATGGTACATATATTAACTGGTATGTGGGTGGAACAACCTATATCAATGGTACATTACAGGTTAACTTTATTTATGATAGGGATAACACTGGTTACTATTGGAATGGTGAGGGTAGAAGTAGAATGAATGGATTGGAACTTGTTTCTTCTGGAAACAATGTTTCTGGTACAGATGCTACTCTTTGGATTCAAGGTACAAATGCTGATTGGGCAATAATCGTTGATAAGTATTCTTATGATTATGGGTTTGATGTTAGATTAGCATCATCACACTCGTACTCATATAGAGCACTACGGAATGGTTCTGAATACTTCAGAGTTGGTACTGATTTAATGTACCACAATGCTAGTATGAGAGCACCAATCTTCTACGATTTAAATGATACTGGATATTACGCTGACCCTCGTTCCTACTCATCTTTCAATGATTTTAGAGCAACTGAAATCTATGCTAGAAACTGGTTCAGAAACGATAATAGTGGTGAAGGTTTATACAACCAAGCAACCGCAATGCATTGGTATTCGGATACATCATCTAGATTTAGATTATATTCAACATCATCAACTTCACAAATCCTATTCACCACATCTGGTAACAATGCTAGAGGATATGTTTACGCTACTAACTCAAATGAAATTGGTTTCTTAGACCAAGGTGGAAGTTGGGCAATTAGACATGCTAATGATAATGGTACTTATTTCTATTCCGATAATGGAACTTACGAATTTGGTGTTGGTAGAGATGTGGTTGGTGGTAACTATGGTACGGTTGTAACCAGAACTACGAGAGGTGGCTGGGGTGGATACTCAATCAATGATGGTTGGGTGTTTATGCATGACCATTCAAATGCAGCTGGTATCTACAACGATTACGAAAATGAGTGGGCTATCTTAATGTATAGAAACTCATATGTGGAGTTGATGTACAATGGTACTTGGGAATTAGCAACTCGTAGTGGATATGGTTTAGCTAGAGGCTCAATGAGAGCACCTCTATTCTATGATTCTAATGATACTGGATATTATATAGACCCTAACAATTATAGTACAATTAATAGAAGTAGTAGTTATCCAACTATTGATATTAGAAGAAGTGGTAGTGGTGGTACTGCTGGAAATGGTACTACATTGAGAGTAACTAATAGTTACGCAAATCACTCTTGGGGTATTGTTGCTGAATTTAGAGTTGATGGTAATAGTGGTGGTGATAGACCTTCTATTCTATTCTCATCGGGTCAAACTGGGACAACTTGGTCGGTTGGATATGGATATGCTGATGATAACTTCAGAATCAACCAAAACCACGGATATAGAAATGGTAGTTGGGGTACTACGAGAATTTTAGTTGATACTGCTGGTAGATTATATAGTTACTATGAAACTCGTACTCCATTTATCTACGATAATAACAATACTGGTTACTATTGGAATGGTGATGGTACATCTAGACAATATCAGACTGAGCATGTTGGTAGATTATGGTATAGTAATTATCTTGTAAGTAGAAACCAAGGTGGTTTGATGGGTGATTACAACGCAACTGGAACGCGGGGTAAAGTAATTTGGACTATTGGTGAGAGTTGGCCTTGGGGTAATATGTATGGTCTTGCTTATGAGTATGGTAGTGGATATGGTCACCACCTTTCACTTAAAAATAATGGTTCAACCTATACTCGTATTGGATTTGCTGGTGGAATGTATTTGAGTGGAACTGGTACTGCTGGTTCAGACTGGAGAGCACCAATCTTCTACGATTCAAATGATACGGGTTATTATATGGACCCAACATCTGATTCAAACTGGAATGGTTTGACTAGATATGGTCAGATGAGAATTGGTTTAACTGGTAAATCATCTTATAGAAGAAATAACTATACTGGTGATACTCGTTATTGGACTGGTGCAATGGGTTGGGGAACAACTGACCTTATTTCAATGTTCGACCAGGGTTCTGGTTTCATTGATACATGGAGTAACCCAGCTAACCAACCTGCTGGTACATCTCACTGGGTAGGTTTCCAAGCATCTCACTTCAATGGTGGATACAACTATGGATATGGTATCCAAATCGTTGGTGGACCAATCCAAGGTTTATGGCATACATCATACTGGTCATCTAAGAGAAGCTGGTACAAAATTGCGATGTATGGGTTGAATGAATACTCATACGATTTCTACTCAACGGTAATGTATGATTCAAACGATACTGGTTATCGTATTGACCCGAATGGTTCATCTCAATTACGAACTGTTTACGCAAATGACTGGTTCAGACCTCAGGGTGGTACTGGTGTTTACTTCCAAGATTATGGATACGGACTTTGGGCAGTAGGTGCACAAGGTGGACAATATGGTAATGTTTCTACCTATGGTGGGGGTGTAAACGGCTGGGAAGGTTGGTCTATTTCTGGTAGAGCAGTGTTTATGCACGATGGTGGTTCAGAAATCGGCCTTTACAACGATGTGAATAACGAGTGGATATTATATTCATTAAGAAACTCTTACACTTATCTATACTACAATGGTGGTTGGAAGATGAGAGCAGATTCTGGTGGTATTAGAGTAAACAATTGGGTTTACGCTGAAGGTGATGTAATCGCATACTACTCAGATGAAAGATTAAAGGATATTGAAGGTGATATTGAAAATGCTCTCGATAAAGTTGGTAAACTTAGAGGTTTCTATTATAGAAACAACAAAGAAGCCAATATGATTGGATACGAAGGAAATGATTTACAAATTGGTGTATCTGCACAAGATGTTGAATCAGTACTTCCTGAAATTGTATATCCTGCTCCAAAGGCTGAAAGAATGGGATACGATTACAAGACTGTTAAGTATGATAGATTAGTACCTCTTTTAGTAAATGCAATAAACGAACAAAAAGATATTGTAGAATCACAAAAAGAAGAAATCGAATACTTAAAGTCAGAACTTTCTGAAATGAAAGAAATGATAAAACAATTACTAAATAAAAAGTAAAATGGCAATTATAAAAGAAATAGTTTTAAATAAATTGGATATTAATGTTCAAAATCCAAATATTGAGGTGGTAAAAAGAATCTCATTTTTTGAAGATGGTGAGGAAATAAATCGTACTCATAGTGAAGTACTTTACTCATTTAAAAATGAAGAACATCTTTTTGCTAGTGAATCTCAATTTATACAAGATGTTTGGACTCAAGTTTCAAGTAGTTTTATCGAAACATCTGGTAGTATAGAGTAAAGTAAATATCGTTTAGTAACCTTACTCTATATTTATATAGGAAATTATTCTTCTTTTGAAGAATGATATATATTTATAGTTAAAGATAATTTAAAAAAGGAAAAATATGGCAATTTCATATTCTTGGAAAATTACCCAAATGACAAAAAAAACAGTTGGGGACAATGAAAATGTTGTTCTTCATGTAAGATGGGAATTGACTGGTACAGAATCAACAACAGGCACTTCTGGTAAATTTGTTGGAGCAACTCCATTAGATTTTGATTCATCATCAACTGATGAGTTTGTTCAATATGGTGATTTAACAGAAGAAACCGTAATTGGTTGGATTCAAAATGTAGTGGTTGATGGTTATTGGGACCATGTAGTTGAAAAAATTACAGAAGAAATTGAAAAAGTAGATGACCCGATAGATGAAGTTCTTGAAGAAGCATTACCTTGGTCAACAGGTTCAGCAGATGTAACACCTGTACCTGACCCAGCTGATGTTTAATTTCGGTTAATTATTGGTTTCAATATTTTGGTTATATTTATATAAGTAATAACAAAACAAATTACTTAATAATACGGAGATAATATGGCAGAAAGAATTGTATCACCTGGTGTATTCACAAGAGAAAATGATTTATCATTCTTAGCACAGGGTGTAGGAGAAATAGGAGCAGCGTTTATTGGACCATTTAAGCAAGGTCCTGCTTTTGTTCCCACAGTAGTTAGAACTCAATCGGAGTTCGAAGAAAAATTTGGTACACCTGATGGTACTTATTATACAGAATATGCAGTTCAAAACTATCTTAGAGAAGCTGGAACGGCAACGATTGTAAGAGTAGCTGGTGTAGGTGGTTATAACCAAGTAGCACCAATTGGTATTGCAGTAAGTGGTTCAGCTGGAATCAAATTAATTTCAACACTTCACTCTACTCATAATGGTGATGAAGAAGTTGGATTTACTGGATTTACTATTTCAGATGGAAGTGCAACTGGTTCATTTGTTGTTAGTGGTAGTGGTATTGGTGAAGTATCTTCTTCATTATTATCAACCGATAACAATGATGTAACCGATGTATTTGGTACATCTGCGAGAGGTTCTAAGGATGCATACACTTATTCTTACTTTAGAAACGCATATGCTGGTGTATCTGATAAAAATGTGGTACAAGCCGTAACACTCCCAACTCAAGACTTTACATACGATGCTAGTGTAGCATCAACTCCGTTTGTAAAATCACAACTTATCTCTGGTGAAAGATATGACCTATTTAAGTTCCATACTTTAGGACATGGTAATGGAGAAAATACAAGATTCAAAGTTTCTATATCTGGTGTTAAAGCAGCGGGTGAAGATGGTTCAACTGATTACTCAGTATTTACTGTAACTGTTCGTTCATTCTCAGATACTGACAAGAGAAAGACAGTTCTTGAAACATTTAACAATGTAAACTTAGACCCTGCATCACCTAACTACATCGCAAGAGTAATTGGTGATAGATATATGACTATTGATAGCAATGGTAAGATTACTGAAAATGGTGATTGGTTAAATAACTCTAAATATATTAGAGTAGAAGTAGCAGGACAAGGTTCTTACCCTGTATCAGCTGCACCATTCGCACATGGAGCTTATACAAACCCAATCAAAGCAACTGATGAAACTATCGTTCCAGCGGTTGTTTACCAAACAACTTCAACTTCTAACACAACTGGTAATCCTTACCAATATGCTGGTATTGATTTAGAAACCGCTGTTGTTAAATTAGATAATCACACTTACTTAAAACCAATTCCTGATGGAGCTGGTGCTGGTGCAAATGTTGTGTTTGGATTTGATTCTCAACTTTCATTAGAAATGACAGGTTCTGCGGCAGCAGATATGATTAAGAGACAGTTTACTTTAGCATTCCAAGGTGGATTTGATGGTATGAGCCCAAATAGAGAAATCGCATTAGGTTCTTCAATCTCCGCTGGTAACTCACAAGGATTTGATTTAACTGATTCAACTGCTAGTGGTTCGGTAGCATACGCTAAAGCTGTGAACGCAATTTCAAACGCTGATGAATATGATATTAATATGGTAGTAACTCCAGGTATTGTAAGAAGATTACATACCGCAGTAACTACTGATGTATTGGATATGGTAGAAGCTAGACAAGATGCATTCTACATTGCTGATTTAACTGCAGTGAATGATACAATTTCTCAAGTAACCACTCAAGCATCGGCAGTAGATTCAAATTACATTGGTTCTTACTACCCTTGGGTTAAGACAGTAGATACAAATACTAACAAACTAATCTCAGTTCCACCTTCAGTATTGATGCCTGCTGTATTCGCAGCAAATGACGCTATCGCCGCTGAATGGTTCGCACCTGCTGGTTTGAATAGAGGTGGTATTGTGGGGGCAGTATCAGTATTGAATAGATTAACACACTCTGAAAGAGATACTTTATACGAAAACAAAGTAAACCCAATCGCAACTTTCCCTGGTCAAGGTATTGTAGCATTCGGACAGAAAACACTTCAAGATAGAGCATCGGCATTGGATAGAATCAATGTGAGAAGATTGTTAATCACTGTGAAGAAATTTGTAGCATCTACATCAAGATACTTAGTGTTCGAACAAAACACAGCAACAACTAGAGGTAGATTTATAAACACTGTACAACCTTACTTAGAAGGTATCCAACAAAGACAAGGATTGTACGCATTTAAAGTAGTTATGGATGAGACTAACAACACACCTGATGTAGTTGATAGAAACATACTTGCTGGACAGATTTTCCTTCAACCGGCTAAGACCGCTGAATTCATTGTAATTGACTTCAACATCTTACCAACTGGAGCATCATTCTCAGCATAAACAAAAAAGTGAATAACTAATATTTATTAGTATAAAAGAGGAAATATAAAATGGCAGAAGTATTAGAATTTAACGAAATGTTCTTCACCAACTTCGAACCGAAGATGAAGAACAGGTATATTATGGAAATTGATGGTATTCAATCATACTTAATCAAAACCGCTAATAGACCCTCAATCAACTTTGAAACGGTGAAGTTAGACCACATCAACACTTATAGAAAACTACAAGGTAAAGGTGAGTGGCAAGATATAGAGATTACTCTCTATGACCCAATCGTTCCTTCAGGAGCTCAACAAGTGATGGAATGGGTAAGATTAGGATACGAATCTTTAACTGGTAGAAAAGGATACGCTGATTTCTACAAAAAAGATATCGATTTCTATATGTTAGGACCTGTTGGTGATAAAATCGAACAATGGAAATTAAAAGGTGCATTTATTGTATCAGCTAATTTCAACGATTTAGATTTCTCTTCTAATGACCCTGCTGATATTTCGTTGACATTAGGATACGATTACGCTGTATTAGAATACTAAAATATTATCCACTACTATATATTTGAAAAAGGTTCTCTTAGTGAGAACCTTTTTTTTGTCCTTTTTATAACTTTTTTGTTTCTATATACTTATATATACAACAAATAAAGGTTTAATATGAGCGATACAAAGTTTGAATTTCCAACGGAAATTATTGATTTACCTTCAAAAGGATTAGTATATCCTGAAGGACACCCTTTGAGAAAGGGTAATATTGAAATCAAATATATGACAGCAAGAGAAGAAGATATTCTTGCTTCACAATCTCTAATCAAAAAAGGTGTAGTTTTAGATAAACTATTCGAATCAGTAGTGGTAGAGCCGGGTGTTGATATTAATGATATCTTCATTGGTGATAAAAACGCTATCCTTTTGGCTACAAGAGTAATGGGGTATGGCGCAGATTACAAAGTAGAGGTAACTGACCCATTTTCATTACAAAATCAGGAAGTAACTATTGATTTATCTAAAGTAAAAACTAAAGATTTTGATGAAAAAATCTTAAATGGTGATAATAGATACAAATTCACTCTTCCTAAGAGTGGAATCGAATTGGAATTTAAACTCCTAACACATGGTGATGAGATTGAAATCACCAAAGAGAATCAGGCATTAGCTAGATTATATAAAGGTAAGGGTGATAACTCATTTGATGTAACTACTCGTTTGAAATATATGATTCAATCGGTAGATGGTAATTCAGATAGAGGATATATCACTAAATGGGTTCAGAATGGATTCTTAGCATTAGATACTAAATCATTTAGAAAATTCGTTAAAGAAATATCTCCTGATATGGATTTAACATTCGACTTTGTTTCAGAGTTGACGGGTGATGAGGAGGCACTCGATATCCCGTTTGGGATATCGTTTTTTTACCCTTCCGAATGATTATAGTATCCAACTTCACAATCAAATTTGGGAGTTGGTTAACTTTGGTAATGGGTTTACTTGGCGAGATGTTTACTTCATGCCAATCCAATGGAGAAAATTCTACTTTAAGAAATTGGTTGACTTGAAGAAAAAGGAAGCTGATGAATACAAAAAAATAGAACGAAAATCAAAAGTGAGGGTTAGGAAATAATCTTCACTTTTTTTGTATCTTATATTTATAGATGTATAAAACTATAAAGGAACTACCCATGTCAAAAGAAAAAACAAACGAAGGACTATTTGGAGCAGCCAAAAAGTTTTCTGATGCATTTTTTGATGGTTTAAAATCCAATGCGATTAATAGGGCATTAAAACAAGCGGAAAAGAACAAAAAAGTTCCATCTCCTATTGTTAAAAAAATGAGAGAAATTGATAAAGCAGCTGCAGAATTGGAAAAAATGCTTAGAGACTTGGAAAAGTAATAATTGCAACGAATGGCTGAATCTCAACAAAATCTAAATGAACTTCTAGCTAAAGCAGCACAATATAGAAATGCAGCTAAAAAGGCATTAGAAGAAGAAACCAAAGAGATAATGAAACAAAAGAAAATCTCTGAGGAACTAGCACGCGTTGAGGCCAGAAAAAGTGATGCATATAAAGACCAAGCTAATGCTTTAAAAGAAATAGTAACTCAAGTAAAGGAAATGCAATCTGAAAATAAGATTGTAATAGATACTTTAATCCAACAAGAATCAAAATTAAAGGGACTTACTGGAATACAAGCATCTTTAGTTAATTTAGATAGACAAAGGATAGATGCACAACAAAAATTAGCTCCTACAACGCAAGATGCGATAAATTCAATTGCATCATTGAATCAGGATTTGTTATCAATGTCAGCTGAAGATTCTGTTGCACGAGAACTTCAAGAAAAATCTATAAATGAACAAATTGCAACTTTAAGGGAAAAAGGAACTGTTAGTGAAGAGATTCTAAATAATTTAGAACAACAAAGAGATGTTGCCCTCAAAATGTCTGGATTGACAGAAAAACAACAAAAGTTTTTAAATAAACAATTGGCAGTATATGAGGGTATTCAAGACACAATTGATGGAGTATTCGAAACTGCATCATTACTTACATCTACTCTTAGAGGTGGTATTGGAGCTGCTTTAATTGGAGCTGGTGTTGCTGGTAAAAAATTATTAGATACTTCATATCAATTAGGTGGTTCTTTACTTGATACTTCTAATATATCTACAACATTATTTGGAACAGTATTCCCAGACGCTGTTGGTACAACTAAAGGATTG
>Ga0181602_10003434_pt1 | contig 12704 bp, 8 predicted proteins | sample 041ome_14_FD_148640 | JGI IMG/M metagenome (GOLD analysis project Ga0181602, IMG submission 148640) | Coastal salt marsh microbial communities from the Groves Creek Marsh, Skidaway Island, Georgia - 041408US metaG (spades assembly) | ecosystem: Environmental > Aquatic > Marine > Intertidal zone...
AGCGCACTATCTGCCATAACTGTTTTAAAAGTTTCGTTTCGTTTTGCGCGTCGATCGGGACTAGTGCGCCTTTCTTTGCACCCGACGATGAAGTGGAAGACGAAAACTGCGAGACCAATCTTTTGTTCGCGTTGTCGTTATGAGAATCGCTTCCGCCGAGGACGATGCCGTCCATATCTAATCGTTGCGACAGTTCGCGTTCTTCGTAATCTTGCGTCGCACCTTGTTCAACCGCCAAAGCAGTTTCTTTAAACGTTCCACAATTCGAATCTAACGCGGCTAATGCTTCCGGAGACGTAGTATCTGTATTCGCATTCCCACCCTGCCCGCTACCGCTCTCGAATGCTTCCCTGCGTAACTTGGTCGCTTGGTTTTCCTCCAACCACGCGACGATTCTTTGCGTTCGAAACAACACCGGATCTCTCTTCTCGTCGCGAACAAACAATCGCGCTCTTACGTTCAACGGCGGTAACAGAACATCTCCCGTGTACCCATTTCCATTTTTTCTATTCGCAGCTAATGTTCTCGTCTTTTCAATCTCGAACCCGTTCCGGTCTTCGTACAAAGCGTCGCCCATCAAATGGTTCACTAAATTCCATGTCTTTGCCTCTCGTTCCAACTCGTTCGCTCGTTCGATCAAACTCATCGACTCTTCTCGTCTATCTATCGCTGTGCTTTGTCTCAACCGATGTGCTTCCGCTCTCAAATCATCGCTCGCTCTCAGCGCGACGCGTTCGAACCGCTTCGGCGCCGAAGTCGCGAGCAAATGTCTCGTTTTCACCGCCGCAAAAATATCACCAAAGTGGTACTCTTCCGTGAAATACGTCGCGTCGTCGTCTTCATCGTCCGACTGAAGAACGCCATCACCACCATCTTCTTTTCCCAACGAAGAATAAGTAGAGAGCGCATTTGTCGTCGTCGTTGTCGCTACCAGAGGCGATCCAGAGACGACGTTTAAACTCTGCCGTTTTATGGATGAAAGCGGGGAAAACATCGCGCGCGATTCTTCAAATTCTTCTTCAAACTCTTCTTCCTCTTCTCGACGAGAATACGGAATATCGTACTCTCGTTCTTCTTCTTCTTCTTCTTCTTCTTCTTCTTCTTCTCTCGTCGCCATCATCTCTTCTTCGTTCCCTTCCATCATCTTCCCTTTTAACACCGCGTGTGTGTGTTTTACGGCGTAGTATACCGAGAGAGTGTGAGAAACAACTTTGATTTTGACGATGAGGAAAACGAAAAACGAGAGAAAAGAGAAAAGAAAATTTTCTTCAAAACGCTCTTCTTTTGTTAAAGAGAACGACGCAGATGAGCATCATCGGTGGTAGTGGTTGCGCTCATAGCTGTTGTTCCTCTTTGGTTTTGTTTTCGTCGCGCGTCGTCGTTCGGCTTCTGCGTAACGCGACGAATACTGCCACGACGAGAGGAGGAGGAGGATATCAACAACAACAACAACAACAACAACAACGACATCGGAGAAGCGCGTCTACTGCTGCTCTGAGCGGCGGCACCAGTTTTACTCGCGACGAGAGAGAGAAGAAGAAGGAGGAGGAGAATAGCGGCGGTAATATTTACTCTCGTCGTCGTCGTCGTCGTTGTCTTCGTCGAAGTGGCGGTGGTACGTTTTGTCGCTCTTTGAGCAGTCGCGGAGAAGATACCGGTAACGACAACAACAACAACAACAACAAGAACATGGGCTCTGTTGTCCCAAAAAATTTTACGGTCACGAAGAGTAGAAGAAATAACGGCGAGGAAGTGCGTTACGAGCACGAGCAGAGAAACACGGACACGCGGAAGTTGAAAGCGTGGTTGGAAGAGCGCGGCATTAATTCCAGCGAGACGTTTGCTTCTTCTTCTTCGTCTTCTTCTTCGTCGTCAAACGAGGAGAAGAAAGAGACGGGCGATGACCCGAAAATCGGATTGAAATCTATCGAGGATTTGCTCAAAGAAATTGAAAACGGTGAAACCGTGTTGATTGAAAACACCATAAAGGGCGACGATGGCACCACGAAGCTCTCGTGCGTTCGTCGCGTCTCGGTCGTCGTCGTCGAAATCACCTCAAAATCGAAACCGAACAAAAAACTCATCGAATACGAACAAACGCTCCCGTCTGGCGCGACGCGCAGACGCGAACGGTTCCTCAGTGAAAAAATCATGTCCGGCAAAGGCGAAACACCTCTAGAAGCCGCAAAAAGAGGCATACGCGAAGAACTAGGCAACGCGCTGGATGCGAACGCGGTCGTCTCCATCGACGAAACTTCGTTACGATCGAAAGAGGAAGATTGGTCCTCCTCCCAAAGTTATCGCGACTTGCCGACGCGGTACCGATTTTACGAGGTGAAAGCCGAAATCGAGGGCTTACCGGTCGATTCAGACGCGTTCACGAGCGTGGAAACGTGTGGCACGAAAGCCGTGTGGAAGTGGGTGTAAAATAATATTAAAGAAAGCAGTAGAATTTAGTAGAACAGTAGCTGAAGAAGTTGAGAGCATGGCGTTTATAATTGAGAAAGCGGCGTTATTTTGGTTTTTCTCTTCCCGTCACACGCACAAATCAGCACGGAGGAGATTATTTTCGCCGCGTCTCTCTCCTTTTGCTCTTTTGCACCCCCGAGCGGCTCCGTTTATTCCAAAAATCGCGAGCTGTGGGAAGAAGAAAAAAATTAGAGCAGAGGAACCGCACCCACTTTTTTTTACATTTTTACTCGTATTGCATTTTTTCGCAAAGAGGTCTTATCTCGGCTTTTTTTATCTGATCGCTCCCCATAAACAAGCAAAAATAATGGCTGGCGCAGGAGAACTCCCTCCAGGATTTGGCGGCATGCCCGGCGGAGCCGGTGGTTTCCCGGGCGTGCCCGGCGGCGGCGGCGCGCCGTTCGACGTGGACAAAATTCGTGAGTGCTTTTAAATGCTCTCTCTTTCTCTATCTCTCGTCGTCGTCGTCGTCGTCATCTTTTTTTTTGTTCTTTCCTCATCCACAAGTCAAAAAAGCGCGTGGGTGTGATATTTACTTATCTGCACCATTCCCAATATCGTAAAAACGCCTCTGACGCGAACCATCCTTCTTATCTCTCTCTCTCTGTTGTGAACGCTATAAACAGGTCAAATGTTGGACGACCCGGCGATTAAAGAAGCGGCCGAGGCGATCGCCGCCGATCCTGCGTTTAAACAAATGCAAGAGAACATGGCGGCACAGATTGCAAAGATGCAAGCGTCCGGCGGCGCGTTGGGCCCGGGGCCATCGTCCGCGGCGGAATTGCAACAAATGATGATGCAAGGCGGTGTTCCTGGTGGAGGCATGATGGGTGCAGGCGTGGACCCGCAACAAGCCATGCAAGCTATGGAAGGGGTGATGAAGAACCCGGCGTTTGCTCAGATGGCGCAAAAGTTGGGCGAGCAGATGATGCAAGACCCGACCATGCAATCGATGATGAGCGAGATGAATAACCCAGAGACGACGAAAAAGATGAAAGAGAAGATGGATAAGTTGAAGGAAGATCCGGAGATGGGACCGATTATCAAAGACATCGAACAAGGCGGGCCGCAAGCGATGATGAAATATTGGAACGATCCAGAGACTCTGAAGAAGATCAACGAGGCGATGGCGGATGTGATGCCTGGGATGGGGGGGATGATGCCGCCTGGGTTTGGCGGAGGCGCCGGCGCTGCGGATGTCGCCGAGCAGATGAAGAATTTGAACGTAGATAAGGAGGAAGAAGAAGAGGAAGAAGAAGAGGAAGAAGAGGATAGCGTCTTGACCGCGGCGAGCGCCGGCGACGTTGAGTTGTTGAAACAATTGATCGAAGATAAGGAAGACGTGAACAAAAGCGACGGCGAAGGGCGAACGGCGTTGCACTTTGCCGCTGGCTACGGGGAACTCGAGTGCTGCAAGATGTTGATTGAAGCCAAAGCGGACGCTTCGGCCAAGGATAAGAACAACAACACGCCGATGCATTACGCCGCCGGATACGGGAGAGTAGATATCGTCGAGTTGTTGGTGGAAGCCGGCGGAAGCGTGACGACGAAGAATGTGGACGGCAAGTCACCGTTGGATGTGGCGAAGTTGAACGACCAAGATGATGTTGTCAAGGCGTTGGAGAAGGACGTCTTTCTTTAATCGTTGCAATCACTTTTCTCGAACTTTGGTCATTTTCAACAGGCGAGAGCTTTCTTATTGATACATCATAGAAAACTTTTTGATTTAAATATAATTTGGTAATACATCTCCGAGTATCATTCTTTTAACTCGTCATATATTAAACAACACAACAACACGGCATCAACGCGATTCTAATACGATCATTTCAAATTGTTCTCTTATTGCTACAAACTTTTCTTTCGCGCAGAACGAACGATTCTCTCTCGCGCATCTGTCTAAATATCTTTGCACATCAACACTTTCCGTTTCCTCAAAATGATATCCAAGGGAGACTTGAAGCTCATATCCGTCAACAACTCTTCGTATCCTAACTGTTTATACAACGAGATTCCGGGAATGTTATCCTCGTAACAGTGCAAGCAGAGCAAATCAAAACCCCACTTCTTAGCGACGATTTCGCTCTCTCTCAGCAACTCCGTCGCGACGCCCATTTTCCTGTACTCTTCGTCCACGCACATGCACGACAGGTACGCGTACTCGCTATTCGCTTCCTCTAAATTTTTAAATTTCATGATCGACCTTCCAATCAGAACGTCTCTTTGCACCGAAACCTCCGCCACGCCGACAATACCAGTATCACTCACCGCCAGTTGCGCGCCATCTTTCATATTTTTCGCGTTTTGTAAGTTCCCCATCTCGCTTTTCCTCATCACCGCCAACGGCGCGAACCGATCTTGCTTCACGTATTCAAACTTCTCGATCAAAGTATCGTCCACGTCTCCTTGGAATAAAAACATCGACAGTTGGTCTAAAGGTGAACTCGGTCCTAAAATTGGCGTGAAGAAGCACTTCGCTTGCAACTTTGACATCTCTTTCAGCTGAAACTCGGACACCATCGTCGCTTTCGACAGACTCGAGTCGAGCGTATTTTTTCTCCCACCGGTCGTTTTGCTATTAAAAGTGAAAGGCGCAGCAGCGTCGGTGGTGCTACTCTTCTCCGCTCTGTCGTTGTTGTTACTGTTGCTATTATTATCGTTGCTATTAAACACCGAGCACGTGAACGCGTCCGTTCGTTTGCTCCCGCCTTTTACTTTCCTCCTCGACAAATGCGACGACGACGACGACGACGACGACGACGCGGTTGCTAATCTCATTCTCATCGTCGTCGTATCTCTTCTCGCTCCTCCTCGTTGACTTCTTCCGCTCACACCAACACCACCACCACCACCACCACCGACGGAGACAGACACAGAGACAGAGACGACGCTAAAAGGAGTGGACATCGTTATATATCTCTCTGCACATATATATATATATATATTATCTGTGTGTGTAAGTATTTGTATCTGCGTTCTGCTGATGAGTGTGGAGATATATATCTGATGGAGAGAGAGAAAAACTGGAGAAAAAACACACGCCGTTCACCATTTTGACCATCGCCACGCCTTTTCCTCCTCGACCGTCAACGGCATCACAGCTGTTGCCGCTGCCACTCGCATCGTCTTCTCGTTCTCCTTATTCGGTCGTTAGTAGAGGCAGGTACGAAGCGGCAGCGGCGAAGAAGAAAGGACGTAAAAATATCGTCGTCGTCGTCGGGATGAGCGCGAAAACGACGGCTGTCGGGGAGCAAAAAGCGGTGACGTTTGTCACCGGAAATAAGAAGAAACTGGAGGAAGTGAAATCGATTTTAGCGCTCGGAGATGATAGTAGTGGTGGTGGTACGATCAATCTCATCTCTCGATCGGTGGATTTACCGGAACTCCAAGGCGACCCGCTCGATATCGCGCGGGAGAAGTGTTTGTTAGCTTCGAAGGAAATCAACGGTCCAACTTTAGTGGAAGATACGAGTTTATGCTTCAATGCTCTGAAAGGGTTACCCGGACCGTACGTGAAGTGGTTTCTAGAGAAGACTGGTTTAGATGGGTTGAATAATATGTTATGCGCGTACGAGGATAAAACGGCGTACGCGCAGTGCATATTCGCGTATTGCGACGGCGCGGAGTCCGCCGAGGACGTGGAGGTGTTCGTCGGACGAACGAACGGGAGGATTGTCAAAGCGAGAGGTAAAACGGAGTTTGGATGGGACGCAGTGTTCGAACCAGACGAACAGAGAGATGCTAACAACAAGAAGACGTACGGGGAGATGGAGAAGGAAGAGAAGAATGCGATTTCGCATCGGTTTCGAGCGTTGGAGAAATTGAGAGAGGCAAAGTTTCGTTGAGATATTGATGTATTATAATGATAATGATAATAATAATTAAAACACACGTTAAATCGCAGTGGTAGATCAAGATATACAATTATTTACGGCTCGGCTTTCGCGTCGCACGCTTCGGTTTCGCCGTTACCGATGAAGCAAAAGATAGTTTCTTGCATTCCGTTCGGGTTACGGCAATAGTTAGATTCTAAACCTTGGCCCGGGTTGTCGTCCGGCGTGATTGTCGTTTGGACCCAATTCTTGCACTCAACGCCAGAACGAGAGTGGGTTTGTTTACCTCTGTACGTTAACCCGTTCTCGATGACGGTTTCATCCTCTGGGTCTTGCACCATTAACTCCGGATCCTCGCCTTCTTCAAGTTCTTGCTCGATGACGGTTTCATCCTCTGGGTCTTGCACCTTTAACTCCGGATCCTCGCCTTCTTCAAGTTCTTGCTCCAAGTCTTTGATTTCACTTTCCGCAGATATCGAATCTTCTAAATCGCCCTCCTCTTCGTTCACTTGCGTCACTGGCGCATCTTCGTCGCTGACTAACGCGGTGGTCAACGCTTGGTCTTCTTGCAAACCGTCTTGGCCGAGTTGTTGTTCCGTGGCCGCCGCCGTCTTGTCTTTGCACGTCGCCGCCGGTCCCATGTCCGGCATGGCGCACTTGAATCGCGCGTGGAACGCGGTAGCGCCAGAGAACATCATGCCTTGGTTTTGGTTCGACGCTTGGCCGGTGAACGAAGACACGTCTTGAGCAAACGACTTGGCGCGTTGGAACATGCCTTGCATGCCGTCCGATTTCGAGGCGCCAGTGTTCCACTTACCAACTGGTTGGTCAAACCTCTCGGCGCCCTCGAATTGACTCACAAAGTTTTCCACGTGCGACGTGTCCCAATCCGAAATGTCTTGGTTAAAGTTAATCGCGTCTTTAAACATGCCTTGCATGGTCTTCGCTTTACTCGTGTTCCATTTAGAAATGTCAGCGTTGAACGCGGCGTTGCCGTTGAACATTCCTTGGAAGTTTTCCACGTTCGAGACGTCCCAGTTCGAGATGTCGGAATTGAACAATGGGCAACTGTAAAACATTTGGTACGCAGTAGTTAATGAGGACGTGTCCCATTCGGACAAATCACCGTTGAATGCGGTTTTACCTTTGAATAACTCTTGCATGTTCGTGACTTTGGAGACGTCCCAATCTTTCATGACGCCAAGTCGCGACTTGGCACCAAAGTGCGGGCAGTTCCCATCGTTCGGCGCTTCTTGCAAACACTTGTTCACGGCTTCTTTGATGTTTGCGTTGGTCAACTCCTTCGGCGCTTGTAATGGTTCACACAACTCCGCGACGTTATTTCCGACGTAACAATAGATAGACTTTTGGTTGTCTGGGTTACGGCAGAAGTTACCGGATAAATCACCGTCCGGGTAATCGAACGCCGTGCGTTGCGTGTATTGCCACGCGACGCACTCTTTACCAGTTTTAGTGAAGGTTTGGAAGCCTCTGTACGAGGTACCGTCGCCTTCGATGACTTCAACCGCCGGATCAAAGTTACCTTTTTTCTTCGCTTGTTTTTCTTCTTCTTTTGTTTCCGGAGTCTCGTCAAACCCGACGTTGGCTTCAACGTTTGGTGGGTTCATCTTTTGCTCTTCCGTTTGTAAAGCTTCAGCTTCCGTCTTCAACGCATCCGCGGTTTGCTCGACTTCTTGTAAAATTTCAGTGAACGAGTTTTCCTGTTGGTTCGCGGCGGTTTGTTCCATGGATGCGGCGACGACGCTGGCATCCGGCTCCGCGGATTCCTCCGGCATGGAGCTGCCTTCGAGCGGGTCGCACAACTCGGATTGACCACCACCAACGTAACACCAGATCGATTCTTGCGCCCCGTGTGGGTTACGGCAGAAGTTTTCTTCTAAACCTTCGGTCGGGTTATCGTCCGGAGTGGTGGTGGTTTGCACCCACTTCTTACACTCCAGGCCGGACCTTGATTTCGCTTGCTTCCCTCGGTACGCTTGACCGTTTCCGACGACGCGCTCGTCGTCCGGCGATTGCGGTTGAACGACTTCTCCGGTTTCGGCAAAGGATCCGTCCGCATCGGATTGAAAGTGCATCGGTTCTCTAGACCCAATCGTATCGTCCATCTCGTCCGCCGTCGGGCCGTTCGTAACCGGCACCTCCTCGGTGACGATAATCTCCCCGACTTGCGGTTCTTGCGGGTTCGGTTGCATCTCTTCCTGAGCTTGCACCAACTCTCGCTCCAATCGTTCGACTTCTTCTTGATCTTTAGTCAAAACAGCTTTCGAATCGTACCCGAGCGGTTCGCACGCCTCCGTTTCGCCTCCGCCGACGAAGCAAAAGATGCTCTCTTGCACTCCTCCCGGGTTGCGGCAGTAGTTTTCAAGCAAACCGTCCATTGGGTGGTCGTCCGGGGTGATTGTCGTTTGCACCCAGCTCTTACAATCTTTTCCGGTGATCGATTTCGTTTGTTTCCCGCGATAGGTGGTTCCGTTTCCGACGAGTTGTTCGCTCAAATCGTCGGTAACACCATCGGCGGTACCCGCGGTCTCTCCCATTCTGAAGAGGTGCTTTTGGCTCGCAGAAGACGACCCCGTGGAGACAGCCAACGCGCTTCCGACGCACAAAGCGCCGATGGCGACAAACTTTGTCGTTTTGCCAACTCTCGCGAACATCGTCGTCGTCGCCGCCGCCGCCGGTTTGTTGTTATCGGACGCGTTCGTCTCGATCGCATTCGACTCGAGATCTCTCGCTTCCAACAGCTGTCGCTTCTCGTCGAAGCTTTCGTTGTGCGAGCCAAACATATTTACTTACTCACACACAGAGACACAGACAGACACACACACACACACACAGAGAGAGAGAGAGAGAGATGCGCTTTTCCCTTTTCTTTTCTTTCTTCTTCGTCGATCTTGAATCGATCGGATCGTCGAAAGAGAGCAGCGAAAGATTTTTGCGTTTTAGAATGTAGAGAGAATTCGTTCCACAACCGACCAACCGACGACAGAACACGCCGCGGCTCATTTTTTTGACTTTTTTGATAAAGGTAAAATTTTGAATGAAACCCTAGATTTTTTTATTGATGTTTTTTTGGAATTTTCAAAACCGAAAGCGACAGACGAAGAAGAAAGAAAAGAGTAAACGACGACGACAACGAGACGATGATGATGAAAATAACGGACGATACGAACTCGCATCTGACGGAGTACGAAAAAGAACGAAACGCGCGAGTGATGAGAAACGAGAGATTGATGCAGAGTTTAGGTCTCTCTTCTTTCGACGTGCACATGCACGCGTTCAAAAAAGGAGGAGAAAAAGACGACGACGACGGCACGAAGAAGAAGAAGAAGAGGAAAGCGGAACGAGAAGAGATGCGAAAAACAAAAAATACGACAACGAACAACAATGAGCCGGTGGCTGTGAGATCTTCTTCTCGATTGCGAGGAGAGAAAGCGATGACGACGACGACGAGGAGGAGGAGGAGGAGGATACTAAACGACGACGATAACGAAGAAGAAGAACGAGAAGAGTTGATGATAGACGAGGAAATTGAACGAAAACATCTCATCGCGGAGAAGGCGTTTCTCTCGCTGAGAAATAAAAGCAAACAAAAGAAACAAACCATCGTCGGGACGGCGTCGTACCAGCACACTCTGATGCGAGTGCGCACGATGACGGAACCGAAATTACGAAACAGGATGAAAGCAATCAGTAGAGCGAAAGGACAGCATTGCGTGACGAAGATGCGTTTGTTTGCGAGGATTCTGTTTTTAGAAGGCTACGAGGAACTGGCGGAAGAGTGCGCCGAGGAGCTGAAAGAGTTGATTGAGATTTTGGGAGACGCGAAAGATGACGAGACGAGAGAAGTTGAAACAGAACAAGAACAAGACGAAGAAGATTTTGGCGACGGCGACGATAATAAAGAAAACGAAGGGGAAGACGAAGAAGATAAACATTCGTTCCATTGCGGCCAAATGACAAACTTAGATGATCCCCAAATCTTTAAGCTCGTCGTTGAAATTGAAAGTCAAGCGAGAACGAACGAGAAGAAAGAAGGAGAAAAGGATGAAGATGTCTACCATCGAGCGTGCGTATCGATGTCGAAAGGCAAAACTGGAATGTTGAATAAAACGGCCGCGTTTGTTTTGAACGAGGACGGGACGTACGACGTGATTAAAGCCTCCGAGAAGGAGTTGAACGCGTTGAAGACGAAAAAGAAAACGAGGCAAGTCATGTACTTTTGAATTTTTAGTCTTATATAAAAGTAGCAGCGGCAGCAACAGCAACAACAGCAGCAGCAGCGGTGAAACACCGCCGCGATCTTCTATGCATAACATACAACACCCTAATTGCTAAGTATATCGATGTGCTATTATCTTACTACACATACATATTTTACACTGCCTCCTCTTTTTCTTCTTCCGTTTTTCCCGTCTTGCTTCGAACGAACGAATTCGCGCTCGCGAAAGACATCATCGCTAAGGCTGAAAAGAAAGCGCATATCACGTACGACTCGTACACCGCGTCTTTTAGAATTAAGTAATCCAACAACCACGTCATCGCGGGCTGTAACAAAAAATACCTCGCGGTTATGTTTGGGCCTAAAAGTTTTGAACTCTTTGCGAAAATGATCAAATTCATCGCGCTCGGAAAGAACGCGCCGAAGAGCACGGCGTATACACCGTCGGACGATAAAGTCCAAATATCTCTCGCGGTACCGTGGGCGATTAAACCAACGATGAGTAACCAAAACGCGCCTATACCAGTCATTGCCGCGTTGACTACCTCGATTGGAATATTTGCGTTTATAATCATTTTTTGCATGACGATTGCCACTGAACTCGCCAACGTGTTGGTTAACATCCATATCGCGCCGACGGCAACGTTCGGCGCTTCGAACTCTTTCGGGTCCCCAAACATCAGCGCACCTTCATACGAACACACGATGGCGACGCTAATCGTCACGAACAAAATCGCTAAAACTTTCATCGCGTTTTCCGGATGTTCTCGATTCACCTCCCGAAACGAAAAGTGTTCCACTCGCAACAGCGCCGAGAAGAAAAACGTCAACACCGGCGTCGTCAACACCAACGCCGAGGTCACGTCTGGTCCCGCGTTCGCGTTCGCCAAGACGACCGATCCTCGTATGAGTGCTAATATCGCGCCTAAAACTACGGAAACTAGGATTATTTGCGTCGATGTCACTTTATTTTCATCGTCGTTTTTCTTTTTGGCGTCTGTATTTACACCAACAGCAACAACGGCATCAGCCGCCGTCTTCTTCTTCTTCCTTAAAGCTTCCGTGGTACTCTCCATCGCGTCACCATCACCCTCTTCTTCTCCTAGACCACCCTCCTCTCCCCCCCCCTCTTCTTCTTCTTCTTCTTCTTCTTCTTCTTCTTCTTCTTCTTCTTCTTCTTCTCTCGAACGACGACGACGAAACCACCAAAAACAACAATACGCCGTCAGTAACACGCACGCTAAAAGTTCTCGGTAAAAAGACAAAACCAACGCCTTCGTGGAACTTCTCAGCGCGACCGCGAAGACAATGTGCATGCCCATCCAATTCACCTGAGAGAGAAACAACAAGAAGTGCGTTTGGAGAATACTCTTCGCGTTGTTGTCGTTCTTCTTGTTGTTGTTTTCATCGTTGCTCTCCGTCGTATCATCGCGCGCGCTCATTTTTTTTTTCTCGCGTGTGAAGCAGAAAGAGCACTTTTTTTTTATCCATTTTTTTTCTTCATTTTTATACATATACATATTTTGACGACGACGATGATGACGATGATGACAACAACGACGACGACGACGCGTGGCATTTCTTCCTCCTCCACCTTTTCTTCTTCTCGCGGCGGCGGCGGCGGCGGCGGCGGCGGTCTTTTTTACATCATTGATGATAAAAACAGCGGTGGTAGTGGTGTTCACGGAAAGCATCATTTTTGTAAACAACAACGGCAACGACTTTCGTGTTCTTCTTCTTCTTCTTCTTCTTTGTCTTCTTCGTTGAAAGGAAGAAGAATACGAAGACGAAAACGAGAACGAATGAGCGGTGAGAGTGGTGAAAGAGGTGGAGCGGAAAGGATGACGACGATGGTTCTGGTGAAGGCATCCTCCTCCTCTTCTGAGCATAACGAAGAGACTAATAACAAACTGAAAAGAGACGAAGCGTCGATGGGATGTTCCTCGTGTTACTTTCCGAGAGAGAAAGATCGAGCGAGAGAGATTGCGAGAGCGTCTTTGGACGCGCTGAACAGATCAAAACCGTTCGGGACCGCACTCGTCGTTGGCGCGGAAACTGGCGAGTTAGTGGAAAGTTTGTTATCGACGGCTGAAGCGAAGTTTGTAACCGCGTGCGACGCGTCGCAGAAACAACTGGATCGAGCGATGGAGCGAGTCCCGGAC
>Ga0181602_10003437_pt1 | contig 12701 bp, 9 predicted proteins | sample 041ome_14_FD_148640 | JGI IMG/M metagenome (GOLD analysis project Ga0181602, IMG submission 148640) | Coastal salt marsh microbial communities from the Groves Creek Marsh, Skidaway Island, Georgia - 041408US metaG (spades assembly) | ecosystem: Environmental > Aquatic > Marine > Intertidal zone...
TTTATGGAACGTCAGGATTGCGAAGACTGGTTGAAGCGTTGGATTGCCAACTACGTCTCGACTGATCCACACCCCTCGAACGAGGTCAAGGCTCGATATCCTTTGGCGGAAGCCGAGATCAAGGTCGAAGAGATTCCGGGCGCGCCTGGAAGCTACAACGCTGTTGCATGGCTGAGGCCTTGGCTGCAGATGGAGGAGTTGACGACCAGCCTGCGGATGGTGGCCAAAATTCCTGCCGCCGCCAAGGGAGGCTGATGCCCCGTGGCGTCGGTCGACTCTGGGCACGGCGGGTCACGTCCTGCTGACGAAACGCGGTTGGCAGAGCCTGCGGGCACGCAGGCTCCGGCCCACACATGGGCGAGCCCTCTTCCGCGGCTTCTCGGATCGATTGATGTAGCTGCCGAGTCCAGTGTTCGTGATCCGAAAACTGCCGTGTTGTCGGCACGTTCGTTACCAGATTTTTTCAAGGCGTGGGCAGCTGTTCGTGTGCCGGTGGGTGAGCGGCTCACTCGCAGTGAACTGCATCGCCGGATCGGTGACGATCTGGCCGCTCTCGATGAGGCGATTGCACGGCAAGTCGACGCTGTGCTGCACCATCCGGCTTTTCAGCAGCTTGAGGCATCGTGGCGCGGGCTGTGGTGGCTCACCGGCCAGGCGGAAAGTGCGAATGGGGACACGGCCACCGAAGGCGTTGTGAAGATCCGGCTGCTGCCGGTCACCAAAAGGGAGCTGCAGCGAGATCAGGAATCGGCGGTTGAGTTTGATCGGTCGCAGATTTGGAAGAAGGTGTATGAGGAGGAGTTTGGCACTGCCGGCGGAACGCCATACGGGCTTCTGGTGTGCAACCATGAGTTTTCACACCTTCCTGATGACGTCAGGCTGTTGAAAGGGCTGGCGGATGTCGCAATGGGGGCCTTCGCTCCAGTGCTTGTGTCTCCCTCAGCGAAGCTGCTCGGGCTTGAGTCGCTGGCGGACCTCGAGATGCATCTCCCAGCCGATGTCATGCGGACGTCGCCGGAATACGTGAAGTGGCGCGGGCTCCGTGGGCGAGACGAGTCGCGGTTTGTAGGGATGCCCCTGCCTCGCGTGCTCGCGCGAGTGCCTTACGACGGTTTGCTCGGTGCTCCGGAGGCTGCTGGATGTGGTGAACGCAGCTGGGCCCAGCGAGGGTTTCGCTATCGGGAACACCAGGAAGGGCCCGACTTCAGCGGCAAACTGTGGATGTCGGCGGTCTGGGCTCTCGCGGGGGTGATCATCCGCGAGTTTGGTAGGAGCGGCTGGTTTGCAGACATTCGCGGGGCATCAAGGAACTTGGCCGGAGGGGGCTTGGTTGATGACCTACCCACGGAAGTGGCTGAAGGGTTTCAGGCGGCCCACGTTCGGGGGCCTGTGGAGGTCTTCGTCACCGACAACTGCCAGCTGGAACTTGAGGAGTGTGGGTTCATTCCCCTCTGCTCAAGTCAGGCCGATGGGAAAGCCGTGTTTCACGGCAACAGTTCGCTGCATGTCCGCGAGAAGTTTGACAATCCTTCCGCCACAATCAACGCCGGGCTCTCGTCGATGCTCCAGTACGTGCTCTGCGTATCACGATTTGCCCATTACCTAAAAGTCATTGGTCGCGACAAGCTCGGCGGGTTTCAGGAGGCCTCCGACTTGCAGCAGTTTCTTTCCAACTGGATCAACGAGTATGTCACCCCTGATGACGATGCGTCGCCCGAGGCGCGAGCTCGGATGCCGCTGCGAGCAGCCCAGGTCGACGTGGTGGAAGAGGTGGCATCGCCTGGCGAGTTTCGGGTTGTGATGCGGTTTCAGCCTCACTTTCAGATTGATCGACTCGACGCAACCTTACGACTGGTCTCCACGATCAAGAAGCCAAAGTAAGAGGCAGTTCGTAGGGTGTGTCTTCCGCGAAAGGATGTTCAGCAGTGAATGCTCAGGAACTCTTAAATGCCGGCCAGCTGACCGAGGCGATTGCCGCCGCAAAAGAGCTGGTGAAGTCGTCTCCCAAGGAGCTGGAGCACCGTTGGCTGCTCGGTGAACTGCTCATTCTTGCCGGTGACTACGACCGAGCTGACGCTCAGTTTGACACGATGATGACAGTTGAGCCGAAAGCCGCCGTGGCGGTCACGCCGATTCGGCAGCTGCTCCGTGCCGAATCGGCCAGGCGGCAGTTTTACGATGATGGTCGGGTGCCGGAGTTGCTCGACGGAGCGAGCCAAGCAGTTCGAGACCGCCTGGAGGCGTTTGTGCTTCTGCGTGACGGCAAAAACGCGGAAGCCGGAAAGCTTGCGGAGCAGGCCGAGATCGCGAGGCCCGCGTTGGCGGGGAGCCTCACAATCGGTGGTGAGACGAGGTCGTTTGAGGACTTCCGCGATCTCGACGACATCACGGCTGGTGTTCTGGAGGTCTACACGCAAACCGGCAAGTATTACTGGGTGGAGATGAGCCGCGTGGAGCGGATCAGCTTCACGCCCCCTCAGCGGCCGCTCGATCTCCTCTGGCGAGAAGCCCAGCTTGAGGTCACAGACACTTTTGATGCGACGGTGCATATACCCGCCGTTTACGGGACAGTCACAGGGACCACCGATGCGCTGAGGCTCGGGCGGGAGACCGAGTGGCTGGGCGAAGAGGGAGAAGCGATCCTGGGCGTCGGTCGCCGGCTGTTTGTGATCAATGCGGAAGAAGAGGTCGACTCGTTGGCAGTTGAGTCGTTGGCTTTTGCACCGCCAGCGTGAGTCGTAAGGACAGGCCGCGTAGGATAGAGAGAGTGAGCCAAGAGTGGTGCGTCTGAGGCACGTCTCTGGTTCGAATGAAAAGTGTGAGAGGAGGCAGCGATGGGCATGCCGGCGGCTCGAATGGGAGACATGGTGTTGCAGGCGGCGCCGCACTGCCACGCGCCGATTCACCCACCCGCGCCTGTGCCAACACCACTTCCGCATCCCGCGCTCCCGCTGGCAATTATTCAGGGAGCTCCCACAGTCCTCATCGGTGGTGCTCCGGCCGCTCGCGTGATGGACACGACCACGCCCTGCATGCTGCCCGGCTGTGTGCCCGGAGGGCCGGGAATGGTGTCGAAAGGATCGGCCACGGTGCTGATTAGCAATATGCCGGCCGCTCGTGTGGGCGATATGTCGATGCATGCGAGTTGCGTGGCGCCGATTCCGAGTCCGACCGGAACTGTGATGCCACCAGGGTGTCCGACGGTTTTGATTGGCGGCTGAGCAGCCGCGGTGGCAGCATGCGAATCACACACTTCGAACTCCTGCAGCCAGTCTGTCCGGTGTGTCAGCTGGCGGGGCGGACGCCTTCACGGCTCGCTATTGGGATCGTGGCGGCTCAGCAGGGCGATGATGTCGTTGAGGGCATCTTGCGGTGTACCTTCGCGGACTGTCGCCATGAGTTTCCGATTCTGGATGGCATCCCCTTGATCGTTCCGCAACTGCGGGACTATGTGCGGGGCTGGATCGAACGGATCCGAGGCCGCCAGCCCTTCACCGAGCCCGTGGAGAGTCTGCTTGGAGATTGCTGCGGAGTTGGCACCTCCTTTGAGGACGAGCGACAGCGGCTGTCGTCGTACGTCTGGGATCATTGGGGCGACTGTGATCCGCACGAACAGCCAACCGATCGATCCTCGCAACGGCCGCAGCCTGGCGACGTCTCGCCGGGCTCAGTTGTGCGGCTGCTGGAGGCGGGGCTTGCGATGTTCGGGTCGCAGCACCGGTTGCCCACTGGCCCCGTGCTTGACCTCGGCTGCTCGGTGGGCCGGACGACCTGTGAGCTGGCTCTCCGCCTCGGGCGGCCCGTACTTGGAGTCGATCTCGATCTGTCCATGCTGCGTCTCGCTCGGCAGATTCGTGAGACGGCCGCAGTGACCTATCCGAGACGGCGGGTTGGGCTCGCCTATGACCGTCGCTGTTTTACGATTCCAGAGCAGCTACAAGAGGAGGCGATGCCGCACATCGACTACTGGTGCTGTGACGCCACTGTCTTGCCGTTTGCCAGCGGCAGCTATGCGGCTGCGTCAAGCCTCAACCTGCTCGATTGTGTGGCTTCGCCCCTGACGCATCTGCAGGAGATCGGACGGGTGCTCCAGCCAAATGGTCTGGGCGTGGTGGCCTCTCCGTATGACTGGTCAACCGCTGCGACGCCGGTGGAGGCGTGGGTCGGTGGGCACTCACAGCGAGGAGAGGGCCAGGGAAGCAGCGACCGGCTGCTGCGGCAGCTGATGGGGGCGGGGCATCACCCGGCAGCAATCGCGGACCTCACGATTGTTGGGGAAAGTCCCAGTGTGCCGTGGCATGTCCGGCTTCACGAACGGTCAGTGATGCACTATGCAAGTGACCTGCTCGTGGTGAAGAAGATCGGCCACGCTGCAGTCGGGACCGGATGAGAGGTCGGCTGTTTTAGGGAGACTGTGCCACAACGATTCCCAGGCGGCATAGTTCGGGCAGTTCGGTTTCTAGGAACGACAGCACGATTTCTTCTAGTGCGGCCGCCATTTCCTCTGCGTGCTCCACGACGCTGCCCGTGGCATGGTGGCGGAGATGCTTGCCGGTCGCCTGTAGGCGAGTCGCAAGCCGAAGTTCCAGGCCTTCGCGGCCCCACTGGAGTAGCTCATCCAGGAGCAAGACGTGGAGATCGCCGAGGGTGTGGCCGCCGCGGGTGAGCGGGCTGGCGAACGCAGTTTTTTTTCCAGACAGCGTCGCCTTCGCCAGAAGTTGCTGATTGTACGCAAGAGGAACCGTCAGCTGCCCGCCAGCGATTCTGGAGGCATTGGCAGCCGCATCGGCTGCGACCGGTCCGCCCTCAACCCGTAGCAGGGAGAGCGCTACGGCGAAGTCCACCGCTTCCGTGATCGTCTCTGGTGAAAAAGCTGCCAGGCCAGGTGCCTCAAGCAGCTCGGTGAGCGTCCAGCTTTGTTCACCCATCACGGCGAGCAGCTCTTCGTGGGGCGAGTCTGCGATGCCGACTTTGATCTGGCCGAACTGAGCAACGTGTGGAAGCGATGCGTTGGCCGCCACCCTGAAAAATAAGTCTGGTGTTCGCTCACCACGTTCGTGCGGGAGCCACGCTTCACGCGGTTGTCGTGAGAAGACATCCCAGCGGAACATGGTGTTTTTGTGGATGTCTTTGCGAAGTTCGGCGGTGGCCGCATCGATGCCGGTGAAGTGGTCTGCGAATGACTGGTGGGCCAACAGCTGCCAGTGATTGTGGTGAGCAGGCAGCCTCGCGGCATACGTCAGGCCGATGCCGGCAAACATCTCCATCACCTCAGCACACTCAAAGGCCGACCAGTGCTGATTGAGGTACTCGTGGGCAATGTAGTGAGGATCGTGGGACAGGAGTTTGTCGATCAGTTCCGCCGCGAGCGGCTGGTCGTGAAAGAGAGGGATGTCGGCCTTCCGCATCGCAGCCACGGTGGTGAGTGCTGCCTGCACCTTTTCAAGGCTGTTGCCAGTGGCGTGGTCTGCAAAGTGCCGAATCAGAGAACGGACTGGCAGCAGGCTCGCCCAGCCGGGCATGCAGTTGTAGGTCACTTCAACGAGGCCATCGTCCGCCAGATGGCGGCTGATAAGCTCCAAGAGCGTGCTTCTCAGTTCGGGAGCCACCCAGCTCCAGACGCCATGGAGCGTGATCAGGTCGTAGTGGCCGCGATCGCTTGGGAAATCGGCGAAATCGCAGCAGAGCATGTCCACGTTTTGGAGCCCGGTATTCGCCACGACTGTGCGGATGGCGTCGGCATGATCAGGCAGGAAGTCGACCCCGGTAAACGTCGCGTTGGGATTCGCTGCAGCGAGGGTGAGGAGCGTTTCGCCGTAGCCACATCCAAGCTCCAGGCAGCGGTATCCAGCGTGAACGGGACGAGAAGAAACGCCCTGGAGTGCGGCCACATATCGGATGGCCGAAGGCTCCATGTAGGGGTAGTAGCCGGGCAGGTAGGCAACGTCGGTGACATAGCCTCGCGACGATTGGGATTCGGTTGTCATGCAGAGAATGGAGTTTGGGAAACGGCGACGGAAAGCGGTTCGTGTCAGTATGCTCCAGCGATTATCATGCCGGAAGAAAATCCAGGTGAGTCCAGCGGTCGAGTTTTTGCCATTCAAAACAGTGATCAATGCGTCACAGATCCTCCGACGAAAAACAGCTTGTAGCGAGTGTTCTTGATCGTCTGCTCGACGACACGCCTGAGCAGCAGGACGAACTGCCGCCAAGGCCTGCAGCCCTGATCAATGATGTGCGGGCGAGCGTCTGCCGGGATCTGCGAAATCTCCTGAATGCTCGGAGGCGGCTCGCGGGAGCGAGTGACGAGTATCCAGAGTTGGAAGACTCTCTCGTCAACTACGGCCTGCCAGACCTGCAGAGTTACGAGGTTCGAGACGATCGGGGGCATCAAAGCCTCTGTCGAATGATTCAAGAAACGATTGAGCGGTTTGAGCCGCGGCTTCAAGATGTGCGAGTCACGCAGAAGGATCTCGACCGAAGGACAACAGAAAGACAAGCCGGGGCACGCGTGCTGGGCTTTCAGGTCGAGGCCGTGCTGGTTGTAGAACCGGTGCAAGAGCCAGTTGTGTTTACCACCACACTCGACGTCAGTCGGTCGGAGTTTGAAGTAAAGGCATCTCAATGAGTGATGAACTCCTGCCCTACTACGCTCGTGAACTGGCAATCTTACGGACGCTTGCTGGCGACTTTGCGCAGCAACATTCAAAGATTGCTGGAAGGCTTAGCCTCGGTCGAGAAGTCTCGCAGGATCCCCATGTCGAGCGACTCTTGCAGGGCGTGGCGTTCCTCACCGCAGGCGTGCAGAAGCGACTTGACGACGACTACCCGCAGCTCACAGATGGGCTGCTCGACCTGCTCTACCCACACTATCTGCGGCCAGTGCCGTCGATGACGATTGTGGAAATGGCGATCGATCGCAAGCAGTCAGCGCTTGTTGCGGGCTATCGGGTGCCACGAGGGGCAGAGATGGAAACGGAGGAAGTCGATGGCGAACGGTGCATCTACCGCACCTGCTTCGACCTTCAGCTCTGGCCGCTCGAAATTGCTGATGCTCAGCTGAGTGGACCGCCATTTCGCCTGCCGATGGTTCCACCGTCGGGCACCGTCCAACTGCTCTCGATCCACATCAAGACGCTCTCCAAGGAAGTCAAGATTTCGCAGATGCCGCTGGGTTCGCTGCGATTCTATTTGCAGGGGGAGGTTGGCCAGTCGCTTGCAGAGCTTTATGAACTCCTGCTGACCAAGGCGGTGGGCGTCGTTCTCTCGACAGGGCCGGACGACCCCAATCCTGTGGTCTTGCCACCGGAGCAGATTGTGGCCGCGGGCTTTGATGCCGCCGACCACGCAATTCCGGCAGATCCACGTGTATTCGACGGCTACCGGCTGTTGACGGAGTTTTTCGCTCTCCCGCAGAAGTTTGGTTTCATCGATCTCAATGGCTTGACCCCGGAAGTGCTCTCACGGTTTGACAACTCCATGCACATTTCGGTGATGCTCACCTCAGCCAGCAGCCGGCATCTGGAACGCGTGGTGTCGAGGGAGTCGATCCGGCTCGGCTGCACTCCAGTGGTCAACCTTTTTGAGTCTCGATTTGACCCAATGCGAGTGGACGGAACGCAGGGCGAATACTGCATCACGCCGGATGCGAGACGGCCGCGGGCCGTGGAGGTGTATGCGGTCGATTCGGTACAGGTGACGCAGCCTGGCGGAAATGCCGTTGATGTGACGCCGTTCTACCGGATGGTGGGTCGTACTGGCTTGGGCAGTGGTCGATCGAGTGGATCCTCACGAGGATTGAGGTGGATGGCTCGGCGGCGACCGCATCGTGAGCCGCGTCCTGACGGCCTCATGGACGTAGCCTCGGATGTGTGGTTAAGCCTGGTTGATGAAGATGCTGGGCCTGCGGGCATGGGGGAGGCCACTGTTCACACCAGCGGCCTGTGTACCAATCGAAACCTGGCTGTACGCCTGCCCTTCTCGGTGGGCGGGGCAGCCATGGCGATGCGGGAAGGTCAGGGACCGATCGGCCAGATCGAATGTCTTATGCGGCCTACCATGCCGCTGCGGCGGTCGGTCGTGAATGGATCGACCTGGCGTCTGATCTCTCACTTATCTCTGAATCACCTGTCGCTGGTCGATGGCGGTGATGGGCTAGCGGCGGCTGCGTTGAGAGAGATGCTAGGCCTCTATCTCCACGAAGATCTTGCTGATTACGAGCAGCGGCAGCGGTGGATTCAGGGCATCATCGATGTGTCGGCACGGCAGGTGGCTGCTCGAATAGGCGGCGGAGCAGGCGGAGTGTGTCAAGGCTTGGAGGTGAAACTGGTGCTCGACGAGGAGCACTTCGAAGATGAAGCGGCCTACATTTTTTCGAGCGTCTTGGAGCGGTTTCTCGCGGGCTGGGTGAATCTCAATACGTTTACCCGCATGGTGTCGACATCTCGCCAGCGAGAAAGTCGGAAAGAGCAGTGGACGTGGCCTCCACGGTCTGGACAGAAGGCACTGGCATGAACTTAGAGCCCTCGGCTGCCTCGCAGAGTCTGTTGGTTACGAGGCTTATCGAAGAGCCGTATCGGTTTGACCTCTTTCAGGCGATTCGGATTCTGGAGCACGAGGTCGCCCGATCTGCGGCTGCTCACGGGAAGCCAGTTCCGCCGCTCGTGGGTGGACTCGAACGCGGGGCTGGAGTAGGCACTGGCATTCGCTTTCAAGCTGCTGCCTCCTTGCGGTTTCCGGCTGCGTCGGTCACGCGTGTGCAGCAGCACAGCAGCCATGCCGTGCGACAGTCGCCGCACACAGACGACACTCAGGTGTTCGAACTGGAGCAGAGCTGCCTTGGGCTCGTCGGACCAGCGGGAACCCTGCCGCCCCACTACACCTCTTTGGTCGTAGACCGCTACCGACGGCACCGGGACACAACGCTTCGCGAGTTTCTCAATGTCTTTGTGCATCGGCTTGTCGCGCTCAACTACCGGGCATGGGCAAAGTATCGCCCGGAAGTCGGCTATGAGCAGGAGAGAGTGACGAGCCGCGGAGTGGTCTGGACGTCGTCGGCAGTTCCCCGAGCCCCAGCAACAGCGATCGTGGCGTCGCTTGTCGGACTCGGTGGCGATGGGCTCGCCAACCGCTTAGCGATCACAGACGAAACGATTTTTTATTACGTCGGATTCTTTTCCCGAGGCCCTCGAAGTGCGGCGTCTCTCGAGCAGATCCTGGCTGAACTGCTGGAACTGCCTGTGGTCGTCAATCAGTTTGTCGGGCGGTGGCTGGAACTTGAAGAATCTGACCAGACGTCGCTGGCCAGCGTGGATCAGCCGCATGGCGTGCATGCACAACTCGGCAGCGGGGCGCTGGCGGGGAAGCGGGTGTGGGATATCACTTCGACGTTCGAGATAGCGGTCGGGCCAGTCGACTGGCACGCCTTTCAGAGTTTTCTGCCGGGGCAGCCCGCGTTTGTAGCCCTGGCCGACTTTGTCAGGCTCGCTGTTGGGGCGAGTTTCCGGGTGATGCTGCGACTCGTGCTTGACGCTCCTGACGTCCCGCAGTGTCGACTTGGTGAGCAGTGTCGACTTGGTGAGAAGGAATCAGCGAGGCTGGGCGGCAGAGAGGCTAGGCTCGGCTGGAGCACGTGGCTGGTGTCGTCGCAGGGAGCTGCTGCGGACCGCAGTGACACCGCGTTTACCCTCTGTGGATGACACGGGCCGTTTTCAGAGTCCGCATACAGACGGCTGTTTTCTCTCACGTCATCCGATAAAATCATCGCACGGGGTTGGGGGCGAGCCACAATTCTTGGCGACACACCTTGGCTTGGTGTGGGTTTTGTTGCGGGTCACTGTGGTTGAAAACGAGGGTCACTATGGCTGGTCTCGATTTGAAGGGTTTGATTGGCAAACTCAACCCGGTGTGCCAACGGGCACTCGAAGGTGCAGCAGGTCTTTGCCTTTCGAGGACAAACTACAACGTTGAGGTGGAACACTGGCTGGTCAAACTTCTTGAGCAGCCCGGTAACGACATCTGCCTATTGCTCAAGCATTTTGAGGTGGACCAGGCCCGTGTGCTCGCGGACCTGACGCGTGCGATTGATCGCCTGAAGACGGGCAATGCTCGGCCGCCAATGCTGTCGCCCGATGTCTGCGACCTGATCAAGGAAGCGTGGCTGGTGGCGAGCGTGGATTTCAACGAAGCCCAGGTGCGGGGGGGCTGGCTGCTGCTGGCGCTGCTCTCCAATGAGTCGCTTGGCCGGCGAGCGGTGGCGGCTTCCGATGAGTTTCGGCGGATTGCCCCCGATGTGCTTCGCCGAGAAGTGGCTCGTGTCTTCCCGCGTTCAACCGAATCCGACTACGTGCCGGAACCCGGCGACGGCGGGCCGTCGGATGGGGGCGAAGCTGGGCCTGACGGAAAACCAAAGGGACCCACGAAGACGCCCAGTCTGGATCAGTTCACCATAGATCTCACTGCTCGGGCGAAGGCTGGCAAGATCGATCCGGTGCTTGGGCGGGAGAGCGAAGTTCGACAGATCATCGACATCCTTACTCGCCGCCGACAAAACAACCCGATCCTCACGGGTGAGGCGGGCGTGGGAAAGACCGCGGTGGTTGAAGGTTTTGCCTGCCGGATCGCTGAAGGAGATGTGCCAGAGCCATTGAAGAATGTGCAGCTGAGGACCCTCGACCTTGGGCTCCTTCAGGCGGGTGCCGGAGTCAAGGGAGAGTTTGAAAACAGGCTCAAGGGTGTGATCGACGAGGTGAAGAAGTCACCCACACCGATCATCCTGTTTATCGACGAAGCTCACACGCTGATTGGTGCCGGTGGCCAGGCTGGGCAGGGCGATGCGGCTAATCTGCTCAAGCCTGCACTTGCTCGTGGTGATCTGCGGACGGTCGCAGCGACCACCTGGGCGGAATACAAGAAGTATTTCGAACGGGACGCGGCCCTCGCCCGGCGATTTCAGGTGGTCAAAGTTGAAGAGCCGACCGACGAGATTGCCTGTCGCATGCTCCGCGGACTCGTCGGTACGCTTGAGAAGCACCACAACGTGATGGTGCTGGACGAAGCTGTGACCGATGCGGTGAAGCTGTCTCGCCGTTACATTCCCAGCCGGCAACTGCCCGATAAGGGCGTGAGCCTGCTCGACACGGCCTGTGCCAAAGTGGCCATCGGTCAGGCCGCCACGCCACCGGCGATTGAAGACGCCCGCCGCACGATCGACGCGTTAGTGGTGGAAACTGAGATTTTGCAGCGAGAGCAGGCAGCCGGTGCAGATCATGCCGCAGCAGTTGCCGAACTTACCTCTCGTCGAGCGGAAGTGGCTCAACAGCTTGAGTCGCTTGAGCAGCGGTTTGCCAAGGAATCGCAGCTCGTTACGCAGATCAAAGACACCCGCGGAAAACTGGTCACCTCTCGTGGCGAGAGTGAGGGTGAGCCCGCCGTGGCCGCGGCGTCTGACGAAGAGCAATCGGCGATCCGCGAGACACTGCTGACGCTTGAGAAAGACCTGCGGGATGTCCAGGGGGAACATCCCCTGGTGAGCCCTTGTGTTGACGGGCAGACTGTCGCTGAGGTGGTGGCGGCGTGGACAGGGATCCCTGTTGGCCGCATGGTGTCGGACGAGATTCGCGGCGTGCTGGAGCTGAAAGAGCGGCTGGAAGAGCGGGTCGTTGGCCAGTCACACGCCCTCGACGAAATCGCCGAACGGATCCGCACATCACGGGCCGGCCTCACCGATCCGAATCGGCCAACGGGTGTGTTTTTACTCGCAGGAACCAGCGGAGTTGGGAAAACAGAGACGGCGCTCGCGTTGGCAGAGCTGTTGTTCGGTGATGAGTCCAACATGACCGTCATCAACATGACGGAGTTTAAGGAGGAGCATAAGGTCTCACTGCTGATGGGATCACCTCCTGGCTACGTTGGCTACGGTGAAGGTGGCGTTCTCACCGAAGCGGTCCGCAGACGTCCGTACGGCGTTGTGCTGCTCGACGAAATGGAGAAGGCACATCCAGGCGTTCAGGACATCTTCTATCAGGTGTTTGACAAAGGCAGCATGAAGGACGGCGAAGGCCGCGACATCGACTTTAAGAACACCGTCATCATCATGACGACCAATGCCGGTACCGACACCGTCATGAAACTCTGCGAAGATCCAGAACTGCGGCCGGATCCCGACAGCCTTGCTGATGCCTTGAGGGATGATCTGCTGAAGGTCTTCAAGCCTGCGTTTCTAGGCCGCCTGACGGTCATTCCGTACTACCCGCTCGCTGACGACGTCATGCGGGGCATCTGTACCCTCAAACTGCGATCGATTCAGCGGAGGGTGGCCAATGCCTACCGGGCCGCGTTTGAGTGGAGTGACGATGTGGTGACGGCGGTGGTCGAGCGGTGCCACGAAGCCGACAGCGGGGCTCGGGTAATCGACCGGATTCTCTCGGGCAGCCTGCTGCCCGAACTCTCCACCAAACTGCTTGGCCGGATGGCCGATGCGTCTCCGGTCGAGCGGGTTTGCGTGGGCTGGAATTCTGACGCCGGGGAGTTTGCGTACGAGATTAGCTGACGACGTTTTGGCGAATTTTTTCGGGTTTTTTGGGGCTTTTGAAAAAATCCAAAGTCCACGCAACAAAACAGATTTTTTGACGAAAACATTTTCGTGGGTGGCAGCGAGCGAGCGTTGCCATCCGCGTGGAGCGGGCTCGGCAGAGTGCCGG
>Ga0181602_10003450_pt1 | contig 12673 bp, 9 predicted proteins | sample 041ome_14_FD_148640 | JGI IMG/M metagenome (GOLD analysis project Ga0181602, IMG submission 148640) | Coastal salt marsh microbial communities from the Groves Creek Marsh, Skidaway Island, Georgia - 041408US metaG (spades assembly) | ecosystem: Environmental > Aquatic > Marine > Intertidal zone...
GTCATAAAAAAAAGAGAGTGAGAGAGATGCCGTACGAGCCAAAGAATGTATTAATCACCGGCGGGGCTGGCTTTATCGCCTCCCACGTGGCCATCCTCTTCGCGAAGAAGTACCCGCACTGCAAGGTGAGCAAAGAAGCGATCTTCTTCTTCTTCTTTGTCGTCGTCGTCGTTGACGTCGTTGTCGTCTGCGCTGTGTTTATAATTTTTTTCTGTGGACGGCAACGCCCCTCGGTCGTCTCCTTTGCGTCGTTTTGAGGCAAACAGAGGATCGATAAGATTTTTCACCGCGATGATGATGTGTGTTTCTTTTTCTCTCTTTCTCTCTTTCTCTCTTTCTTTCTTTGGATGGAATACAACTGACAACTTATTAAACTTTACTTCTTCTTCTTCTTCTTCTTCTTCTTGTTCGTTCATCAGGTCATCGTTCTCGATAAGCTCGATTATTGCGCCAACGTGAAACACTTGAGCGAACTTTCGCACTTGTTAAATTTTAAGTTTATCATGGGCGATATTCAATCGGCAGATTTAGTCTCGTACATCCTACGAAACGAAAATATCGATACCATCATGCACTTCGCGGCGCAAACGCACGTGGATAACTCGTTCGGGAACTCCTTTGCGTTCACGGAAAACAACATTTTGGGCACGCACGTTTTATTAGAGTCGTGCAAAACGCTCGGTACCATCAAGAGGTTCTTACACGTCTCCACGGACGAAGTGTACGGGGAAAGCTCGTACGAGTTGAACGCCTCGAACACCGAGCACGCGAGTTTACTAGAACCGACGAATCCGTATTCAGCGACGAAGGCGGGCGCAGAAATGCTTGTCATGGCGTACGGACGCTCTTACGACTTGCCGTATCTCATCACGAGAGGAAACAACGTGTACGGGCCACACCAGTTTCCGGAAAAAGCGATTCCGAAATTTATCATGTTAGCAAAAAGAGGTTTACAAATTCCTTTGCACGGGGACGGGATGGCGACGAGGTCTTACATGCACGTCGCGGATGCCGCGAGCGCGTTTGATAGCATCTTGCACCACGGCGAAGATCGAGGTGTGTATAACATTGGCGCGCAAGAAGAACGAACGGTGCGCTCCGTCGCCGAAGATATTTGCAGTGAATTGAAGTTGAACGCGGACGATATCGTCACGTACGTGAAAGACCGCCAATTTAACGACCGCAGATACTTTATCGATTGCTCGAAGCTCCTCGCTTTGGGATGGAAGCAAGAAAAATCGTGGGAGGACGGTTTGAGAGAAACCATCGCTTGGTACGAGAAGAATGGCGAAAACGATTATTGGGGCAATCTTTCGGCCGCGTTAGTCGCGCACCCTACGGGTGGGCACGTCACGGCGTCGCCGAATGTTTTCGAGGAAATCGCGGGAAGTACGGCCGAGGGAAAAGCCGACGACGCGGCGGAAGCTAACAGACCGGTGTTTTTAATCTACGGTCGAACCGGATGGATCGGCGGTATGCTCGGTCGCCTCTTGGAAGAGCAAGGACATAAGTACTACTACGGCGCGGCGAGATTATACGATAGAAAAGCCGTGGAAGATGACATTGCGCGATGCAAACCTACCCATATTCTGAACGCTGCCGGTATCACTGGTAGACCGAACGTCGATTGGTGCGAATCGCACAAGAAAGAAACGGTTCAAACGAACGTTACCGGTATTTTGACCTTGGTCGATCTCGCGGATAAGAACGGCATCCACGTCACCAACTTCGCCACCGGTTGCATTTATTCCTACGACGAAAAACATCCAATTGGAGGTCCGGGATTTACCGAGGATGATGCGCCAAACTTTGGCGGTTCCTTCTATTCGCACACGAAAGGGATGGTGGAAGACTTGCTCAAAAACTACGACAACCTCTTACAGTTGCGGTTGAGAATGCCCATCGATCACCGATTGGATAATCCGAGAAACTTCATCTTTAAAATTGCAAACTACGACTGCGTCGTCGACGTGCCGAACTCGATGACGGTTTTGGATGAACTCGTTCCGTACGCCATCGATGGCGCGTTGCGAAAGCTTACCGGGATTTACAACTTTACCAACCCAGGAGCAATCTCGCACAACGAAGTTTTGCAACTGTATAAAGATTACTGTTCGCCGAATTACACGTGGAAAAACTTTTCATTAGAAGAGCAAGATAAAATCTTAGCCGCTCCGAGAAGTAACAACGAGTTGTGCGATAAGAAGATTAAATCCGCGTGGCCGCAAATTCTTAACATCAAAGACAGTTTGATTAAATATGTCTTTGAGCCGAACAAACAGAGTGGCGGTAAAGTGAGAGGCGGCGCTAAAGGAGAATGTTAAAGAGCAGCCGCGTGCGTTGTTCTTCTCTGAGAGTTCATCTTGTTATTAGTTTTGTTAAATCCCGCGTTGAAATAAATAAATAATTCTTTTTACTCACACACCACTTAAGTGTTGCGCGCACGAGTATCGTGAATCACAAAATACTCCACGCGCGGAGAGGAACGCATGGAAATGGCTACCACCGTAAGTACTGTAACTACTGCTATTCCCACCACCTCCACGCCAACGATGCACGCCGCCGAGGAGGGCGAAGAAAACGAGGAAGAAGCACTACCGCCGACTCGAAGAAAAAAGTCAATTCATTACATCATGCAGTCGAGGGATAAAGACAACGAATACTTGAAGGAGTTCATACACAGCGATTTATGCGTTGAGTTTCAAGAGAAAGCAGAGTGGAGGTCTTGGGCGTGGAGCAAAAAAACGTCGCAGCTTAAAAAAGAAATCGTTGAGAGTTACGCGGTAGCAAAGAACGTTGATGTTGTTCTGGCAGCCATGCAACGAGCTGGAAGGGAACGGAGTGAAAAAGTTGTCTTCTTCGACATGGCGAGTGGGAAAGGATTTACGTCCATCGTTTTGGCAAAAAAGTTTCCAAGTTCGACGGTACACATGCTTGATAACAATAAAAACATGAACCTATCTCATTTAGACGCGGTGCCGACCGTACAGTTCAAAAATATTGATCTGTTTTCTGAAGAAGCCGAGAGTTTGATTATGGACGCTCTCATCGAGCACGACGGCTTTGGCGTTATGGTTGGAATGCATTTGTGCGGTAATCTCAGCCGGCGTGCGATTGAAATGTGGACAAACATAATGACAAAAGGTGAAAAGTTGCGCGCAAACTCCTTCAACCTGGGATTGGTTCTTTCTCCGTGCTGTTTGCCTCACAAAGTTAGAGTTCCGAAGAGGAAATATAACGATTTCGGGTACTGGATTCAATCGACGCAACGACAATTCGGAATTGATGGATACGATTTATGGGCGACTTCGTTGTATAATCTCGTTTGCTCTCACGTGGGACATACCATGCGCTCAACGCAGAAAAGATTTTTCCGGGATGAGAACTTGTTATCGCCCACGAATTGGTTTATTTTAGTGACTCCAATGGAAGCGAAACGCGACGACATCTGTCAACCGTGCGTGTGATATATGCTTGACGAATGTATTTGTAGCTTGTGCAGCAGCAGTAATAATAGTAATAATAATAATAATAGTAATAGTAATAGTAGCTCAGTTTAGTTTTGTAGTTCTAGAAGTGATAGAGCAACTTAGCAAAGCACTTTTCAAGAGAGATATCTTTCTTTGTTAACTAGTCGCGTCGTGGCTACCCGGATTGTCAACACGACAACAGCTATTGCGTAATACGAAAATAGGCACCACCAAAGAGCATAATAACGCGCTTCTGGATTTAGATATTTGTTGATCGCAAACACGGCGGCCATAAAGGTACTCGTTCCGATGGCTGTCAATCCCGCTAAAAACGAAAGTTGTTTCATCGCAACCATAACTCCGTATAAAGATTTTGACACTATATTTGCTACCGTTGCTGCAAACACTGGAAGCACTACACTTCGCGCGCAAGCGATGACGGAACTGTCTGTTGTGAAACCAGAAGCGCCAAAGTAAAGCAACCAGAAGCATATCGACGCCGAAACGATACCAACCATGTATCCCATCGCTTGAACGATAAGTGCCATTTTTCGAGCGTTTCTACCATCATTTTTCGGCGTAAACGCAATATATTTAGGTAACATTGTTTGTCCAACCTGTACTAGTGGATCTCCGCATAATGCGCAGACTGTGAAAATGTTTCCAGCTATTCTGTGCGCGGCAGAAGCGACGTTTCCGATTGCATTCGCCTGTAAAATAAGAACCACGTATAATGACAAGATGGAGAAACTCAGAAACGTTATGGGAGCAAAAAACTTCATCACAGGTGCACACATTTCCTTCGTTGGGATAATTGACATCGGCGGAGATATCATCTGCGTAGATGGAGCAGGAGGTGGAATGTGAAACAACTTCCGTCTTCTCAGAACTGTGAAAATACAAATGGCGCCAACATATAGCGATGCCGACGTTGCCCACGCTGCTCCGGTTGCACCTTGCTTTAACGTCACAACGGCAACATAATCTAAAATAACATTCGTGATTGCTGCTAACGAAACGCACATGAGCGGTGTTATCGTATCCTCGCGTGCGACGAGAGAAGCGTATCCAGCACCCGTTAAAAATGCCGCCGGCATTGCTAATCCTCGTATTTGAACGTATTTTCTTGCGACTTCCCTCAAAGGTCCAATCTTTTCTACGCCAAGCAATGAAAGCAATGCGTCCGGAAAACATACGAGTAACGCAGCGAGTGTTATCGCGAGCGTGAACGATATAAACATTGCCCCGTACACTTTTCTTTCCATGTCGCGTTTCGGCTCTCTCACTGCCAAACCGTTCGAGACGATAGACGTGACGCCAGCGGTAACGAACATGAACAAGTTCACCGGGTAATCCGTCAAAGGAGTGGCAACACCTAACGCAGCTAAAGAAACAACGGCGTCTGATGCGTATCTACCTACGAAAGCAGTATCTGTCATCGTCAATAAAGGTGAAATAACGTTCGACGCCATAAGTGGGAGGACGAAAAGTATTATGCCTTTGATTTTATCTCGAACGACGAGTGGCGCCGTCGACGGATCCTCTTCTTCTGCACGTATTGCTTCTCCTCCGGCAGCATCATCGCCGTTACCCGACGCGTACGACGCCGCCGAAAAAGTTGTCCCGTGCGCTCTTACTCCGCTACTTTGTCGTTGTCGTCTTCGTCTTCGTCGTTGTCGTTGTCCTTGTTTCTCTCTGTTGTTGTTCGTTACACCAAACCAATGGGAAAAAACTCTTCTGTCGCCGTCACCACCGTTTCCTTTTCCTTCTTCTTCTTCTTCTTCTTTCCACCTCGAGATGGCGGATGGTGCATTTAAAGATCCGCGGCGAATACTTCTTCTCTTAGACTGCGCAGTCAAGAAGGACGACGATGTTGACGATGAACGCGCCGCCAAAAGATTTCTGTTATCCATCTTCTTGATGTGTGTTGTTATTCTCTCTCTATTTTTTGTGAAGGAAGTGCGCGACGAGAAAGCGACTTCAAAAGCTGTGAAGAAACAAACAGTTAAGGGCGGGTTGATATACATTTTTACATACAAAGTTCTTTGTTACACGCTGTTTTGTTACTGTTTTATGTTTAATCGTTTAAACTCTCGCGGCGCTTTTCCATCTCGAATTCACCGCGTATACCTTCGGAGTGTTCCACGACGCCCGCGTCGCCATTTTCAACAACCTCAGCATCGAGACATAAAAGTGGCTCAGTTTTAGAGTCATCACACAACTCACGATACATGTCCTCTTCGTCGTCGTCGTCCGCGAAAATTCGAGTAACTGCGACATAAATGGAAAATAACACCAACGAAATCAAGGATACGGAGATAAAGCACGTCAACGCGCGCTCGCGTCGCATTTTGCGTTCCCGGTAACGTCTGTATTGCACCGTCGTCGGCGGCGGCTTTGGCTTTTCACCAAGTCTGCTGCTGCTTCCGTCCTCTAAACTACCAAAGAATCCATCCACGACGGTTTGGAAATCCTTCATAAGTGCTACGTCGGCGTCCATACCATCATCGTTTGAAGAGGAGGAGGAAGAGGAGAAGAAGACGAAAGGTTGCGAGCGTGAATACCTGTCGCCTTCGCCAAGCGACGATAAGGTTTCAAATCCAACGTTATCATTGATGATATCGCTGTTACCGTCTTCTTCTTCAACGAAAGAAATCAAAGGGACTCGAAAGACGCGGCTGGAAAAGTAAGTCGGTTGCTGCGAGAGATAGTTTTGACGCGCCGAACCGAGGAAAGAAGCGTCTGAAGTCTCGTCTTGACCAAACAATGACGAAGAGGAGGAGAAAGTGGAATCATCCATCCCATCTCCAAAGAAAGAGCGCATCATCATACCCGGAATAGAAATATCCAAATTTTCATTCGCATTCGTCGTCATTCCGTTCCCGGCTGGACCTTCGCACGCAATCATTTCTGGCATCGCTCCTTCTTCTCCCTCTTTTCCTTCTCCCTTTGCCTCTTCGGTGCTTCCTTCTTCCGCGTAGGATGACGAGGCCATCATCGTTCGCGCATCGTCGCCTTCTTCTTGAACCTGTGATCGGTGAGTGAAAGAGAAAAGGAGAATAAAAGTCAGTACATTTTTGATTCGATTCGTAAACAACTTGGATTTTCTTTTTCGGGCCAACACTCTTTTCCTAGAAGCTTCTTGCATCCCCGAGGGGAGAAAAGAAAACAGAATACCGTGCCGTGACGCGGGATTCGCAAAGGACTATAGCGGGCACATCGCGAACGAGAATTCCGGACAAAAAGAGACTAAACACAACACGCACCATTTCTTCGCTGCTTTCGAAATCAAACCCGGCGCCGTCGCACACGCACGACTTGTACACGCCGCCTTGCCACGTCTTACACAGAGATTTATTCTCGTTGAGTTTCCCTTCCCCACAATTCTTTTCGCAGTTTTCCAGGAATCCGACGCACTGGTCGTCCTCCGCGGAAGCGTGAAAAAATGGAGGCGAGGAGGACACCATTGCGAGGACAAAAACGGCGAGGATAAAATGCAGTCTCATGATCTGCGCTTTTATATTCGCAAGCAAAAAAACGCGTTTAAAGTGTACAAACTGGTGAAGTATCGAAAGAGAAGAATGACGGAAGCGTCAGCGAGTTTGTTTTATCTTTCTGATATTTTTATTTCTTCTCTCAAATGCAGCTATTAAGGATACAACGGCAGGGCGACTGTTTCGTTACATTTGACGAAAATACTCTGGATGTTGCCCCATCGTCGAGGGATGTGTTTTACCGCACCTTCTATGGCAACGACGGTGTTTTCCACGACGTCTTCTACGCTCATCGCGGATGTACCCGTTTTCACGCGAACGCACGTCCCGCTACTCAAACTCAAATACGTCGCCGACGTCTTGCTTCGAATTTCCTTGGCCCAGTCCTTCTTTGTCAAATCGACCGGAATCGGTTGTCGCTTCTTCTTGAAAAACGTCTTACCGAGCAGTTTAGGTAACACTGGAATCACTCTCTCGTCTGCTAAGAATAAATCGTACGAATCGCACAGCTTTCTCTTCGCCTCGTGCGGTTTGTAGTTGTTTCGCAACTTGCTCACTCCTAAAACTTTCGCTATTCCCGCTTTGTCCTCTCCCATGGACTCGACCTTCAATTTTGCCTCTTTGTGTCCTTTACCGTCGTTATCTTTTACAATCAAGCACAACTCTGCGGTTTCTAAGTTAACCATAGAATGTGGAATGCGAATGGCTTTCATTTTCGCGTTGCTCTTCGCGCTTCCAACCGGTTGCGTTCGCAAAGAGATGAGAACGCTGTACGCATCGTCGCCTTCGTCTTCAAACAAAGGATCTTTCTCTTTCTCTTGCTTTACTTTGTCCAAATGCAAACGCAACGCGGCGATTGCTTTTTGTATCTGCGCTTTATCCACTCGGGATGGTTGAGGTTGTTCCTCGTCCTCTTCTTCTTTCTTCTTCGTCTTTTTTTTTGTTGTTGTTGTAGTTGTTGCTGCTTTTGTTTTCTTCGCTGCGCTGGCGGCTGGTGCCTTCTTCGGTTTGGCAACCATACTTTTTTTTTGTGGAGTTGGAAGAAAAAAAGAAGAAAAAAGAAGAGATGTTTTTTCGAGATGGAACGAGAGAGAGACGCGACGCAGTCCGCACAAATAAGCTGGCAGGCGTCCAAACGTGGCTTAAAAAATTACATGAACGCGTCAACAACGACGAGCGTCGCAACGCGCGCGCACGCGAGAAAAGTCTCCTCGAGCGCCGCGAAAAACAGAGTTAAACGCTCATCGTCGTCCTATTCCACTTCTTCCTCCAAAATCTCCACGTCGTTGTCCTCCAGACAAAACATCGGTTATGGTGGATTACGACAGAAACGAGGAGATGACGTCTTTGTTGTTTCCACGAAAGCGATTCAAGAACCGGAAACGGAAACCACAACTTCATCCTCCTCATCTTCATCCTCGTCATCCTCATCGATGCGAGATATGAAGTCACAGATGAAAGACATACGAATGCAAATGGAAGAAAACGAAGACTTGAACGTGTTAATGAGCGGATTACGAGGAACGAATATCGACCAGTCAGATTTTGCTGAACAAGGCGTTGAGATGAAAGTGATTGATTTCGATAAATACGACGATGGGACCAACGAAGATAAACTACCTCTGGTATACGACCCCGAAGCTATTGAGCGTTATTGGTCGAAACGATCCGGTGCGGTCGTTCAAAGAGCATTTCAACTCGCCACAATCGGTGGAGGATTTATCAGCGGCTTGGTAGCCGACTTCATTACGAAGAAAACGGAGGAAAATTCCGTGAAGCGAGCGATTCAACTTCGAGAAATCGTCACGTCGTTAGGGCCGGCATACATCAAACTCGGTCAAGCGCTCGCAATTCGTCCAGATTTACTCGGTCCGCAAGCTATGGTTGAGTTGCAAAAATTGTGCGATAAAGTGCCTTCGTTCGATAACGAGCTCGCTTTTCAGACGCTCGAGAACGAGTTGGGATGTAAATGGCAAGACGTGTATTCCGAACTCGGACCGGAGCCAGTCGCCGCGGCTAGTTTAGGACAGGTGTACAAAGGTGTCCTAAAAAGTAACGGAGCGACCGTTGCGGTAAAAGTTCAGCGACCGGCAGTGTTGGAAACAGTATCGATTGATTTATTCGTTTTGCGACGCATCGGATTATTCCTTCGCACGGTTGAAGGATTCAACACCGACGTCGTCGCGCTTTTAGACGAATGGGCTTTGCGATTCTTCGAGGAGCTTGATTACGTCAACGAAGGTCAAAATCAAATCAAGTTTGCGGAGTCTATCAAGAAGGATTTACCGCAAGTTGTTGTCCCGGGGACATACATGGAGCACACGAGGCGAAAAGTCATCACGAGCGAATGGCTCGAAGGCGAGAAACTCTCGCAAAGTACCGCGGACGATGTCGGAGATTTAGTGAAAGTTGGTGTCATTTGCTATCTGAAACAGCTCCTCGATACCGGGTTTTTCCACGCGGATCCTCACCCGGGGAATTTGATTCGCACTCCGGACGGAAGACTCGCTATTTTAGATTTCGGTTTGATGACGCAAATTGACGAAAACATTAAATACGGCATGATTGAAGCTATTTCGCACTTGATCCATCGCGATTACGACGCCATCGTGAATGACTTCGTGACGCTCGATTTCATCGAAGAAGGCACGGACTTGTCGCCTCTTTCGGCGCCACTCGGGAGAGTTTTCGATCAAGCGCTCGAAGGCGGCGGGGCCAAGAGCATAAACTTTCAAGAGCTCGCGGCTGATCTCGCACAAATTACGTTCGATTTTCCGTTTCGAATTCCGCCGTATTTTGCGATTATTATTCGTGCAATTGGTGTCTTGGAAGGTATCGCGCTCGTCGGTGATCCAGACTTTGCGCTCGTCGACGAAGCGTATCCGTATTTATCGAAACGTTTGTTGACGTCAAACGACGACGCGCGATTACAGGAGGCTCTTCGCTATATGGTCTACGGGAAGTCTACTGTATTTGACGCCGACCGCTTGATTGATTTACTCGAAGCCTTGGAAAGCTTTAAAAGAGACGTCTCGACGTCTTCGGGCGTCTCCGCCGAGGCGAGCGCAAACTTGGAAAAGAAAACATCGCGAGAAGCTTTGCAATTCGTTTTATCTCCGCAAGGTAGTTTCTTCCGCGAATTTCTTCTTGATGAAGTAGTCAAGGGCGTGGACGCCTTGAGCAGAGAATCTGCGGTGGCAGTGTTAACCAGCGTTGGCTTGAAAGACGCGAGAATTCCCATTTTATTTCCCGTTCTCGGGTTGCCGAATAGCATCGCTTTGGCCCCGAAAGTCACGCAAGAGGATAAAGATACCGCAGAAAACGTGACGAAACTTTTGAACTTTTTACTCGGCCGAAGTGGTAATAGTTCAGGTTCGAATGAAAACGCATTTTCGCGAGAGACGTTCGAGGAAATGCGCCCGTTTTTGCCCGCCGTTGCGAACCAAATTCTGCCGACGCTCGTCGAACGCCTGTCGTCCAGGTTAGCGGCGCGAGCCGTTCGGGAGATTTTCGCGTAAAGACAATGTGTGTGTGCGCGCATGCGCGTGTATTCGTAGTAGAGAGCTAATCATAGATTTAAATGCGCTTTGTATCATTAATATATTGTTGATAGTAGTATTCATCGCGATTAAATAAAGAATAATTTCGCACATATAAACCAAAACGGTCGGTGGACTAGTATTCGCATTTTTGAAGCATCGACCAACCAAAGAAAAAATAAAAGCCCCTAACTCGTAGAGGAGCCGAAATCATTACACGCCATTAGTTAGCGCACACACGTACAAACATGGTGAAGCACAACAACGAAATCCCCCACCAGCACTTCAAGAAGGATTGGCAAGGGTACGTCATTATCTCCTTTTACGCCGCGTTTATCGTTCGCGTCTTCGAGAACGCGCGTCGAATAGCGTTCATTTTCTCCCTTTTTTCCCTTTACGCGCGCGAACCCCGCTCACTCACGAATTTTCATCTATTCTCTTATTACAGGAACTGCTCGCAATCTTTCGTGCGAACATGGTTTAACCAAGCCGGTCGCAAGAAGTCCCGTAGAATTGGTACGTTTACATGGTTACTTTTCGAATGAGCACGTCGCGTGTGGTCCGTTCGGGTGCATTTCCGCCCGTCCACATTTTCGCTTCAAAGCGAAAAACAAAGCCCTTTCGCCATTTTCACCAGCTCTTTCGCGGAAATGACGTTGGACTCCGTTGGTTTATGTTCGTTTCGCTGACGTATCTCTTACTCTCATTTTGCACCTCTACTAAACAGCACGCGAGAAGAAAGCAAAAGCTACCTTCCCGCGCCCAGTCTCTGGTGCTTTGAGACCGGCGGTCCAATGCCCGACGCAAAGATACAACTTTAAGCAAAGACTCGGCAGAGGTTTCACGCTCGAGGAGTTGAAAGCGGCTGGTATCCCGAAAAAACTCGCCCCGACCATTGGCATTTGCGTCGACCACAGGCGAAAAAACAGATCGGAGGAGTCTTTGGCGACAAACGTGGAGAGATTAAAGGCGTACATGTCTAACTTGATCCTCTTCCCGCGTAAGAACTCGAAGCCGAAGCACGGCGATGCGGACAAGGCTACGATCGCGGCTGCCACGCAGCACAAGGGTGCTACTATTATGCCGTTGGAGAAGAAGAAGTCTGGTGCGGTTGAGATGGTCACGGTGACGGATGAAATGAAATCCTTCAAGGCGTACCAAAAGTTGAGAACGGAGATGATGAACGTCTGGCAGGTTGGCCCGAGAATCAAGAAGGCGGAAGAAGCGGCCAAGAAGGCGGAGGAGGATGCCAAGCTCGCGAAGATGAAGTAAGCTTTTTTGATTTTTGAGACAGTCAGAGAGAGAGAGAGAGAGTTTGTTATAGAAAAGATTCCAATAGATGTAATAGAAAGAATAATATAATAAGAATAATTTAACGATGATTAAGCTAAGAACGAACGACGAGGAAGAGGAGTAAGGGGAGGACGATGCACGCCGGAGTTCGTCTACATCCCCAATCGTTTCCTGATCTCGACGTATCGCTTTTGATTCGAATCATACTTCGGATCGCACGCGTTCCCATCCTCGTCTACGAAAGGTATTAACACGTCGCTCACATCCACGCCTTGTTCCTGCGCCTTGATGGTCACGTCGTATAATTGATTTCGCATAGTTAATTGACCGAGCATTCGAGTCGGGAGGAATTTCGGGTCCCCTTTCTTGGGAGGTTTCCAATCATCTGGAACCCAATCCATGCCTTCCGCGTCTCCGAACGGATAGGCATCCCCAGGTAAATCAAAATCGTAATACAAATCTGAAGTATCTATGCCATTCTTCGTGCATTTTTCCATCTCTTCTCCCACTCTTTGCTCCAGTCTCATTTGCGAAGCTTTCGTCGCACCAACGAGAAAAACAGATAAGCCGCCGAAAGCGACAAATCCAGGCGGTAACGCAGAGATCGTCGCGAGCGAAGAAGAAGCTCTGCGCTGAGATGGTGTGTTACTGGTCGATGGTTTCGAAACCGTGAGTGGAGCGTTCACCGCGCGCATTATTACTATACTATTTGTATTTGATTTATGATGATGATGATGATGAGAAGAGAGTATCTTCGTGAGTTTTTGAGGCATGCAGGCAGGAAAAGATCTTTAAAAAACAGAAAAAGATAAAAAGAGCTCTCCCGCACACTCCTTCCTCTCCTCAAAAGTATTTTCTTTCTCTCTCTCTCTCTCTT
>Ga0181602_10003457_pt1 | contig 12654 bp, 10 predicted proteins | sample 041ome_14_FD_148640 | JGI IMG/M metagenome (GOLD analysis project Ga0181602, IMG submission 148640) | Coastal salt marsh microbial communities from the Groves Creek Marsh, Skidaway Island, Georgia - 041408US metaG (spades assembly) | ecosystem: Environmental > Aquatic > Marine > Intertidal zone...
TTGTTCACCCCTTTTCTTTGAATTAGTGTACAAAATTAAAATTTTTAAAGTACAATACAGCTTTTGAAAAATGGGGCTATAGCTCAGCTGGGAGAGCACCTGCTTTGCAAGCAGGGGGTCCGCGGTTCGATCCCGCGTAGCTCCACCATTTCTTTATTTAATATTTTCTGAATATTTGCCCAATTCATTTTTAAAAATATCAATCAATAGCATTACGCTTCCAATATCTGCATAAGTCTGCCTAACTACTATTGCAAGCTCTCGATGGGGACCAGGCTCATTTAAGATTGACTTTTTTATCATCGAATTAGCATTAATCAAATGTTTAATAGACATGTGGGGAACAAGAGTCGAACCCATATTATTAGCTACTAATTGGATCAAGGTAGTAAGACTAGATGCTTCCATTGAAAATTGTTGATTATCATTAATTTTACATGCAGCTAGCACATGATTTTTTAAACAATGGCCATCATCGAGCAACATTAATTCTGAAAAATTTATATCTTTTGCTTTTAATGCTTTTTTGTATTCATTGTTTTTGTGGCTTACATAATAAAAGTTTTCTTCCCAAAATTTAAAGGATAATAATCCTCCTAAGTTGTATGGAAGAGCAAGAATAGCCATATCCAAGTCTCCATCATTCACTTTTTGCACTAATGAGCTAGATTTCCCCTCTAAAATTTTTAAGTTTAGATTTGGATGATATTTTTTTAATTTTGGTAGGACTAGAGGGAGTAAATAAGGACCTATGGTTGGAATAATTCCAATGGTTAATGGAGAGCTTAATGGAGCTTTTTGTTTCTCACCAAGATTTTTTATATCTTCAATATGAAGCTGAACTGTTTCAGCCTTTTTTAGAAGTTCAAGCCCAAGTTTGGTGACTATGACTTTTTTATTTGTTCTTTCAAAAATTTGAAAACCGATTTGATTTTCAAGTTCTGTAATTGCATTACTTAGAGTAGAGGGAGATACAAAACAATCATCTGCTGCTTTTTTAAAGTGCAACCTCTTGGCAACTGCAAGCGCATAATTTAATTGCTTTATAGAGATCATTTATGTACATTTTAATCGAACATAAAGTACATTAATAGTATATTTATCAATATATAAAAATTAGTTAAAGTATTAAGTAACTCAAATTTAAGCACAATTCTTTGGAGGAAAAATGAGTAACGAAACACAAGGTAAATGCCCTGTAATGCATGGGGCTGCAGCTACCAACAGTAGTGAGAACAGTACATCGGTAAGAGATTGGTGGCCAAATAATCTAAACTTAAATATTTTGCATCAACATGATAGCAAGTCTGATCCATTAGAAGACGGGTTTGATTATGTAGAAGAGTTTTCAAAGCTTGATTACGATGCTCTTAAAAAAGATCTTAATGATTTAATGACTGACTCGCAAGATTGGTGGCCGGCAGATTACGGTCATTATGGACCGTTTTTTATTAGAATGACTTGGCATGCAGCTGGTACATATAGAAGTACTGATGGACGTGGAGGCGGCGGAACTGGAGCGCAACGATTTGCTCCTCTCAATAGCTGGCCAGATAACGGAAATCTTGATAAAGCTAGAAGATTGTTATGGCCAATTAAACAAAAATATGGTCAAAAAATTAGCTGGGCTGATTTATTAATCCTTGCTGGTAATGTAGCTATTGAATCAATGGGTGGAAAAACTTTTGGTTTTAGTGGAGGTCGTCCAGATATTTGGGCTCCTGAAGAAGATATTCATTGGGGTTTAGAAAAAGAATGGCTCGAGAACGAACGCTATGAAAATAACGATGTAAGAGAGTCTTTGGATATGCCACTTGGTGCGGTTCAAATGGGATTAATTTATGTTAACCCCCAGGGTCCAGATGGTAACCCTGATCCTTTGGCTAGTGCTCATGATATAAGGACTACATTTGGAAGAATGGCAATGAATGACTATGAAACTGTTGCATTAGTTGCAGGTGGACATACTTTTGGAAAAGGGCATGGCGCTGGACCAGACACCAATGTTGGTGTTGAGCCTGAAGGTGCTAATTTAGAAGAAATGGGATTTGGTTGGACTAGTTCATATGCCTCTGGCAAAGGTAGAGATACCATTACTAGTGGTTTTGAAGGAGCATGGACTGCAAATCCTACACAATGGGATAACGGATACTTTGATCTCTTATTTGGTTATGAATGGGAATTAGTCGATACTCCAGCGGGTGCAAAAGTTTGGCATGCAATAGATCCGAAAGATGAAGATTTAGCACCAGATGCAGAAGATCCATCTATTAAAGTACCAACAATGATGACTACTGCTGATATGGCTTTGCGTGAAGATCCAGAATACAGAAAAATTTCAAAGCATTTTCATGAGAACCCTGATGAATTTGCAGATGCTTTTGCTGAAGCCTGGTTTAAACTTCTTCACAGAGACATGGGACCTAAAACAAGATACGTAGGTCCTGAAGTTCCAAGCGAAGAAAGAATTTGGATGGATCCTGTACCTGCTGGTAATACTGAATATGATATTAGTTCTGTTTCTGAAAAAATTAAAAACAGCGGTCTCTCTATCCAAGAAATGGTAGAAACAGCCTGGGCAAGTGCCTCAACATACAGACACTCAGATATGAGAGGTGGCGCTAATGGTGCAAGAATTAGACTAGCTCCTCAAAAAGATTGGGAAGTAAATAAACCAGAACAACTTCAAAAGGTTTTAGGTATTTATGAAACTATTTCAAATGAGACCGGAGCCTCAGTTGCTGATGTAATTGTATTGGCTGGTAATATTGGTATTGAGATGGCAACTGGATCTAAGGTTCCATTTACTCCAGGTAGAGGAGATGCGACTGAAGATCAGACAGATGCTGCATCTTTTGATGTTTTAGAGCCACATTCAGACGGCTTTAGAAATTTCCATAAGCCTGGTATTAATGTAACTCCTGAAGAAATGATGCTAGATAAAGCTCAATTGTTAAATTTAACAGCTCCAGAAATGACTGTATTACTTGGTGGTATGAGATCTCTAGGTATCAGCTCAAGTGGCCATGGTGTTTTCACAGAAGATACAAACACTATGACAAATGATTATTTTGATACTTTGCTAGATATGTCTGTTCAATGGAAACCTAATGGAACTGGTAACTCATATGAGGCTCTTGATAGATCAACAGGTGACAAGGTTAGAACTGCTACAAGGTCTGATTTAGTCTTTGGATCAAATTCACAATTAAGAGCAATAGCAGAAGTTTATGCATCTAGTGATGCTGGTGATAAATTTGTTAGTGACTTTATTCTAGCTTGGAATAAAGTTATGAATGCCGATCGATTTGACGTTCAATAAACAATAACTCAGGTGTCATTAAGGCACCTGAGCTTTTATATTATCTCAATATGCTTATAATCCTTTTCATATGGATATAGATTTGTGGACCAAAATTCAAGATGAAATCAAGTTAAGGGTTGAAGCTGAGCCGTCTCTTGGCTCTTTTTTATATTCACTTGTTCTATCTCAAAAAGATTTAATTGGAGCTGTAGCATCGATTTTAGCTTCGAAATTACATAGCGATGCATTGTCCGCAATGGATATTAAGAAATTTATCCTAGATGTATACAGAGATTGTGAAGATATTGAAAAAAACCTTGAAGAAGATATAAAGTTTTTCAAAGATCATGATCCTGCATGTAAATACTTTTCTACACCATTACTTTTTTATAAAGGGTTTCTAGGTTTAGCTACTTACAGAGCAGCACACTGTTTGTGGAAAAATGAACGTCACACAATGGCATTATTTTTTCAAAATAGAGCTTCAGAAGTATTTGGTGTTGATATTCACCCCGCTGCTAAAATTGCCGGAGCTGTAATGATCGATCATGCTACTGGTGTTGTAATTGGTGAAACATCTGAAATCGAATCTGAGGTATCAATTTTCCAAGGCGTAACTTTGGGTGGTAAGGGTTTTGAATCAGGAAAAAGACATCCAAATATAAAAAAAGGAGCATCAATCTTTGCTGCAAGCACTGTTTTGGGTGATATTACAATAGGAGAGGGTGCAATCGTAGCAGCAGGAAGTCTTGTTCTAAAAGATGTACCAGACAATACTACCGTCGCAGGAGTGCCTGCAAAAATAAGATCTTAATTGATTATCTAACTCTTGCTGCTGAGTAGCCTTGGTAGCTTTGATAAATATATATTAGACATACTAAAAGAATATTTACGTATAACTGACTACTTAAGAGAGTTGTTGAAAGAACTTTAGTATTTAGCACTCCAAATAATTCGATAGCTAAAATTCCTGCAACTGAAAACATTAATATTACAAAATACATATATCTTTTGCCCTCTAAAAGCAGGCCTGTCATCGAGCTTAAAATTGTTATAGCAACTGCGTATATAAAAATTTCGTTGTAAGTAATTTGAGATAGGAAAAATAATACTGAAGTAGAAACAATGCCGGTAAACATGAGTTGCAAGAAACTAAAAACCTTAATATCCGTTGATATTACAGGATCATATTTAATGTAAAAATCTTTAGGATCTTTTTCTTCTATACAATCATCAGGTCTCCAATAAGTTTTTGAAAACCATACTTTTATCTTGTCACTAAACTTTTTAGTTTTCATAGAATCTTTAAACATGTTTGTAAAAATTTGAAAATTGGCCCAAATAGGATTCCAACTTTTTAGTGCGCTCACGGTTCCATACACAGGTGTAATTTCAGGATCTCTAGCAATATAAGTTCCAAACATACGGTCCCATATTATAAAGACTCCACCATAATTAGCATCTATATACTCTTTATTTTTAGCGTGATGGATACCATGATTCATTGGAGTAATAAATATCTTTTCTAAAAAACCTAGATGGCCTATGTGTTCTGTATGAACCCAAAACTGATAGACTAAATTAATACCAGCTACAGTAACAAAAACTTCGCCCGGAACTCCAAGAAATACCATTGGTAGATAAAATACCCATTTCCATAACCATCCTGTGCTTGTTTGTCTGAGAGCAGTGGAAAGGTTGAATTCCTCGCCATGATGATGGACGCTATGAGTTGCCCATAAAATTTTTATCTCATGATGCATTCTATGCATCCAGTAATAAGAAAGGTCATAGAGAAGAAAAGCAACAATCCAAGTGAATGGATTCTTAATTGATAACAATCCAACATTAAAATATTTACTTATGTATACAAAGATAAGGCTTTGCAAACCAAGATTGAGCATAGTTGGATATCTGCTAATCATTCCAATCGATAGACTGGTAAAGGTATCATTAAGTCTGTAGTTGCTTTTACCTTTATAGATTCCATAACAGTACTCGATAAGAATCAACAACATGAAAACTGGTATTGCAAAAGTAATGATTGATGATTTATCTGTAACTATCATTGGAATATATCGTTAATTATTTACATTTTAGGTATTGGCATTTAAATATGCAATAGCGCCAATCACATTTGCAAATTCTTGTTTTTCTTTGTAATTACCACATATTCCAGCTAAATTTAACCTTTTTTCTATCCCATTTTTAACTGCACTCATTTTAGAAACTCTTCCAATAAAATAAACATTACTGACACCTATTAATAATGCATTTAAATAAGATACAGTTCCAATTACTTCTCCAACCATATTTGATAAAGAAGATGCAATATCTTCATTACTAAAGTTAGTTTTATTTTTTGCTTTAGAAAAATTAGAAGCTGTTATATCTGGATTAAGTGAACCAATATTATTTACAACTTCACCAATTAATGCGTCTAGATTTTTTTTATTACCTACTTTAGACAATTCTTCAATCTCATCTGCTTTATTAATATCAATAGTCAGATTAGATAAACCTTGCAATGTTCCACCTCCAACAGATATGCCTCCTAAATGATGAAATCCCTCATTCATATATGCAACGCAAGCGGTTCCTGTTCCAGTGCTAACAACCATGAATTTATTATCTTTTATTTGATACACCTCTTTAGCGCCATGGCCTACAGCTTCGACTTCATTAATTTTAATGATTGGTATGTCATGCAAAGCATCCTGAAGATCGCTAGATTTGCCACCTGTGACAACAATTTTAGTAATAAGTTTTGTATCAAGGTTGATTTCAGAGAGAATTTCTAAAATAAAAGCTATCTCAACTTTTTTTGAAGAAAACGTATAAAAACTTAGTTCCTGCTTATCCTGAACTGCGACATCTGTATTGGTTATTCCAAAGTCAAAAGCAATTTTCATAAGAACTGATTATAGTTTATTTGCTTGCACCGGTATCTGGCCATGACATTGGTATCTGTTGTTGTGGATTGAAAACCATTGGTCCATTAATGGGAAATGCCTTTTCCGCTTGTTCAATTTCTTTTTCAGTTAGATACTCACTTGGAGTTAACTTGAAAACATCTAAACCTCTAGTTATCTCTGTTCCATAGATATAACCATCATAATAATATGCTGACCAATAACCTCCGGTAGTCAGAATATCATCATTAATAGGTCCTCTATCAAAATAAGCTATTTCCTTAGGGTTATAAGAATCAGTGAAATCCATAATTGATATTCCGCCTTGATACCATGCTTGAACAAAAATATCGCGACCAGGAACAGGTATTATAGAACCATTATGAGCAACACAATTTTCAGTTTCAACTTGTGGAGCTGGCATTTTATAGTGACTTCTATATTCAAGCTTGTTTTCGACAATCTCATAAATTGCATCAGCTCCCCAATCTAAAGGATCCCATGCTCTACATCTTGCTCTACCACCGCCACCCCATTCATCAGTAAAGATTACTTTTGTACCATCATTATTGAAAGTTGCTGAGTGCCAATAAGCAAATCCAGTATCCGTTACAACATCTAATCTTTTAGGATTATATGGATCACTAATATCAAACAGAATTCCATTTCCAGAACATGCTCCTGCAGCAAGATTTAATGAAGGAAATACAGTAATATCATGACATTGATCAGTTCTATTTGTATCTTGAGTATCATCTCCATGATCACCTCCAACCCATAGGCCTCCGAGAGCACCTGTTTCTGGATCAGCAAACACTGCGGGACTGCTAACAATTTTTGCCTTTGAAGGATCAGATATAGGTATTTCAATTACATCAATTCTAAACAAAGCAGTTCTATTATCACCAGGTATATTACCTATACATTGTTCCATTTCTTCTTCATCTCTTACACCTGCAGTTCCTGAGTTATAGACAATGATTTTATTATCTATGGTTGGTCCAGTTACTACAGAGTGAGTATGTGAACCTCTACAAGTTTGGACAGCTCCAACTTGAATAGGGTTTGTTTTATCAGAAATATCAAAGATTCTAATTCCCCGAAATCTTTCAGAACTTGCATCTCTTCCAACACCCATTGAACCACAATCTATTCTGCTTCTGTTTTGCTCAACAGACATAATCAATAAATTACCTACAACTGAAACATCTCCTTGTCCTCCTGGACATACTACAGAAGATATAAGCTCTGGAATTCCATCTTTTTTAATTTTATACATATTAAATCCATGATAATTACCAGCAACTAGTAGATCATCTTTAAAAGCCATATCTGTATTTGCAAAACTCATTATTGGAGACATACGAGCTCTTGATTTTTCTATAGTTGTTAATTCTCTATCCTCATCAAGATCATGAGATGGATCTGCGACACCTCTAGCACCTGGATCATCTGGATTATAGAAACCGGTAGGTTTCCTGAGTGAAGTAATTAATTCAAGATTCAGAATTGCTTCTTCTGCAATAAAAAGACCTGGACTTAATCCTGATCTAGGATCATCTGATAGATTTACAGCTATAACATTCATTCTTTCTATTTCAACGCTCTGATCATTAATCAGATCAGAAACAAATTCATTTAAAAGAGGATCATTAGCAGACCCAGGATATTTTTCTAACTCTTCGACCATCTCCAGAGCACCATCATGATGAGCTATCATTAACTGAAGAAACAATCTGTCAAAATCTGTACTTTTTGCGTTTTCAAGATCTTTAAGCTGCTTTGGAGTTGCCATGCCTGCCATTTTCATATGCATATTATGTTTATGTGACATACTTGGCATTAGTTCTTTTCTAGATTTTAACCAACTTTCCATAAAATCAATTTCATCTTCTTGAGATGCATCAATTCTCTTTGCTAGATCAAGAATTAACTTATTGTTAGTTCTTTTTTTTACTAGTTTTGACATTAGAATGGCTTGTTTATGATGAATTATCATGCCATTAAGGAAATCAACATCTGCTTGAACGTAACTTGCGCCTGCAATATTTGAAGCTACTTGAGGATCAAGAATTTTTGAAATTTCTCCAGGAGCCCCAGGTTGAATAATAGGAGCTTCACTTTGAGCATCGAATACTAATTGAAAAGTTAATACTAGTAAAAAAAATTTAGTTATCTTTATCATCTTTTATTTCTTCTGCTTCACCATCGATAATATTTTCCTCATTTTTCTTAATTTTATTACTAGACCAGTACCAAGAATAGTTTACTCTATTATTTCTATGCATCTGTTTTTTAGATGCCCGAGTTCTTAAGAAAGTAAAAAATATTAAAATTGAGACTCCTCCCAAAAATAAAATCAGAGGGTTTCCTGAAAACATTATCTTCTTGAGTTTAACTTCATTAGAAGTCTTAATATTTCTATGTATAACCATACTAAAGTAATAGTTAATGCCATAGAACCAAAATATTCCATGTATTTTGGAGCCCCTTCATCAGCTGACTGCTCAATAATATCAAAATCGATAACGAGATTAAAAGCAGCCATGGCAACAACAAATAAAGAGAATCCAATAGCAGTATTACTATTACCACTAATTATATTTGGTAGCCCAAATCCAAATAGTGATAAGACCCATAATGATAAATAAAATAAAATAATTCCAACAGTTGCTGCAAATACCATTAAAACAAAATTTTGAGTTGGCTTTATAAGCCCAGACTTATAGGCGAGTAATAAAGAAGCAGCAACACAGAAAGTAAGTGAGACAGCTTCAAGAACAATACCTGGATACATTGTTTCTGCAAAAAGCGAAATGTTTCCAACCAAAAATCCCTGACCGGCAGCAACAACTAACCATAATTTTGGAGCAAGATAGGGACGTGGCTTAACCACCCATCCTATAAAAAACATATAAAATCCAAAGGTTGCAAACATAGAAACATAACCAACAAATATAGATATAAAACCGATCAATTGAACAATTGGATTAGACGTAAATACCCATGAAAATATAGCTGTTGAAACTAATACTGCCAACATAACAGCTGTTTTATTGACAGCTCCATCTAAAGTCATCCTATCACTAGAATCACTTGATCTAATATTAAAAGCTGATGACCTAATTGCAGGATTACCCGATTTACCAAAAGTATTCAAAGCCGAGTGATTAGACATAATATATTTCTCCTATAAAAGTATTCATATTACTTATGGACTTTATATCAAATTTAAAGATATTTTAAAGATTTTTAATCCATTCATTAATTAATTCAATAGCTTCCTTATGCTGTAGCGCTCTTCCTGATTCAGGCATCATAATTCCAGGATCCAAAGATTCCATCCTAAAAAGTAAGATAGATTCTTTTGGTTTCCCAGGAACAATTGAGTAACTAAGATTATTACTAGCTCTACCTGTGGCTACCGGCTTTTTATAGATACCTAAATTAATTTTGCGATTTTCAGTGTAATTAAGATAAAGACCGCTTGTGTCCGCCGATCCTCCTTCAATATGACAATGAGCACAGTTAATATCAAGATATGATCTAGCTTTTGCATTAAGGCTTGATGATTTATCAGACCAATCAACCATATTCTTTTCATCTATTTTGTTAACAATCCATCCTTGATTGTGCCATTTGGTTAATTGATTCATTCTTCCATCAAAGTACTCATAGTCTCTATTAAGATTCCTAGCTTTTGGTCCAATAGGAGTGATTTTTTTATTTGATACATGACATTCTTTGCACTGATTGATATTGGGTACCCTATATCGAACATCTACCAGATCACCAGATTCATTAATAAATTTAGTTGAAATAGTTTTTCCAGCAACACTTAAAAAAGCTTCATTTTGATCATCGTTCCAAATATAACTAACATTTTCCCACTTATCATTTTTTTTAATTAAGAGTCTAGTTTCTAATAGTTGTTTAGGTATCTTTGAGTTTTGATAATCATTTAAATATGCAAAAGTTTTTATTAATGTAGTTCCGTTTGGGAAATCAAATACTTTATTGGGCTTATATGCCGCTGTCTCATTTTCTGGAATATATATAAACCTTAATTTATCTGCATAATCTGAAAATAGCGGGCTAATTAAGTCATAAGGTAGAACACCATCAGAAGGTATTTGATTATTCATGTCTTGAAAAAAGCCATATTCTGAAAGTTTTTTCGGTAGTTTATCTTGATAGATAAGATCCTCTTTTACATAAACAGAAGAGTCTAAATAATTAAAAAAGAGTAAGCAAAACAATAGTTTTATATTATTTTTAGTCACTGAATTTTACTTCCGGAAGAGGGATAATTGTACCTCTGTAATTATCATAATCTCTCTCTACAGGATTAAAGATTGGCAGCATATATTTAATTGGATTAATAGTTAGAAATGTAGCAGAGCCATTATCTCCAAGAATTAATTTTTCATTATCTGGTTGTCCAAATATTATTTGTTTCATTGGAAGTATTCCATCCCAAAAAATATCAGGCATATTTTTATCTGATAACTCATAGAGAATTTTTGCTAATTCTCCGGTCTCTAAATCTGGATTATTTCCTGACTTTGTAAACCTATTATTGTGAACCTGGATTGCTCTAGGGTGAGGGTAATAATTTTCATCTTCAGTCTCATATCCATAGGTGACTATTGCAATATTAACGGTATCATTTCCACCTATATCATTTTCAAATATTTCTACATGAGAATTTGCTTGAATAATGATTCCAGTTCCTCTTGGTACCTCTCCAACTATATTTCCTTCAGGAGCAAAATTATCAGTATTATTATTAATAGATTTATTCCTAAAAACCCTTACATGATGGCCGCCTTGTTGAGGAATATCAGGAAGATCAAATACAAGAATCCCACCTGTATTATTTTCTGCATGGTTATCAAAAACATCAGCATAGTATGAGTTTTCGATCTCAATACCAGCTACGTTAAATTCTGCTCTACTATTTTTTACAATAATATTTTCAGATTGCCCAACATATATCCCAGCATCAGAAGCTCCAATTGCTACACACGAATCTATTAATACATTTTTTGATTCTACGGGATATAACCCATAAGCTCCATTGAGCTCATCTGGTCCGTTTGTCCACTCGGTTCTTACTCTTATAAAGCTAATACCATGAACACCCTTAACCTTGATGGCATCTCCTTTTGCATCTTCAACTGCAAAGTCTTGGAGTGTGACTCCATCAGATGTTACTGAAAGACCTTGAGCTCCTGACATTTGATCTTTAAAAGACAAAATTGTCTTGTTAATACCATCTCCCTGAAGTATTAAATTATCTATATCAATTGACAGGCTATCTTCAAGTTTATAAAAGCCTTCAGATATGTGAACGATATCTCCAGGATTAGCTAGAATCAAAGCTTCTTGAATTTCGGTGTAAGGATCAGCTGATGGATAAATGGTTATAGTTTTGCTATAACTAAAAAAGCTTATAAAAATTAAAAAAGAAAAATTAAATAGCTTCAGGAATTTTATCAAAACTTTCTAATGGTTTTTTTAATTCACTCCAGTCACATTCAAAATCATCAGGTGCATGCTCATATTCAAGCAATCCTAATGCTTCAAATTTTGGGCGAACTTTATCAGTCAAAAGCCCAATTCTTGAGAGATTTGGTATGACTCTAGAAAACAAAAAGTTTCTAAACATATCAAAGGTTGCAGTATTTAACTGAAATTCTCTAGCTTCCTCAGCAGACATGCCTAGGAATTTTTGTTCTGACTTAGTGTTGATAAGTCTTTCTCTTGAAATGACACAAGCTTCATAGGCAAACTCAGCTCTATCTTCTATTTCTTCTGGAGAAAGAGTTTTAATATAGTCTTCAAGATAATTAATCCCAAAAGTTACATGCCTAGCTTCATCTCTAACAACATAATGCAGTAATTGTTTCAATAGGGGGTCTTTAGTTATTGTTTTGAGCATTTGGAAAGCAGCCAGAGCTAAACCTTCAATAATGATTTGCATGCCAATAAATTTTAAATCCCAACGCTCATCGGTCAGAATTTTATCTAACAGAGTTTTTAAAGCTGGATTTATTGGGTAATGAATACCTATTTTTTCTTGAAGGTATCTATTGAATACCTCAACATGTCTCGCTTCATCAAAAGTTTGTGATGCTGCATAAAGCTTTGCATTATATGTAGGAGCACAAGAAGCTAGTTGGGATGCAACTAGAAGAGCACCTTGCTCACCATGAAGAAACTGACTCATCAATTCAGCTGTTGAATGCCTATCAAAGAGAATTTTTTCTTCGTCGGTAAGATTTTCATAGGCTTCAAGTGTTTCATGGGGGAGTTGCTCATCAGGTTCAACAAGCTTTTCATCAGCGGGATGAGTATAGTCCCATTGTAAATCTATTGAACCATTCCAATTTAGCTCTTTTCCAAGCTCATAAAGTTTCTTTATTCTATTATCTG
>Ga0181602_10003468_pt1 | contig 12631 bp, 7 predicted proteins | sample 041ome_14_FD_148640 | JGI IMG/M metagenome (GOLD analysis project Ga0181602, IMG submission 148640) | Coastal salt marsh microbial communities from the Groves Creek Marsh, Skidaway Island, Georgia - 041408US metaG (spades assembly) | ecosystem: Environmental > Aquatic > Marine > Intertidal zone...
TGCATACGACGCCATAATAGTATTTTTGCTTCGAGCACGAAAAAAGACAAAACAAACAGAATCTTTGCCACGGTGGATCCACAAAAAGCAAAGATATTAATCACTTTTAAGACGCCAAAAAACGAACCCAAAATCTCTCTCTCTCTGTAACTCTTACACACACAGAGAGTACCGATCGGTTCGCGCGTTGGAAGACGATGATGTCTTCTACATCCTTCTCGTCGTCGTCGTCGTCGTTAACTTTTTCATCTGCGATCGATGGGAAATGGAATGGAAGAAAAAATAGAGGCGCGAATTTTGCGAGGCATCCTCTTCAAAGAAGTTTGAACCGAAGAAGCGTAAACGGAGCTTTGTCATCATCATCATCATCATCATCATCATCATCGTTCGCGATTGAGAAGACGTCTGTCTCTCCAAACGAAGAAGGGAAGCGTTTAAGAGGTGGAGAGACGCGTGAAATTCAATCCTCGATGGTTGCGCGCGAGTTCGAGAAGGAGTTGACCGTGAGAAACAACACCAACACGAAAAATAAAATTACACTCGTCAGCGGGTATTCGAGAAGCATCGAAAACTTGACCCGAGAAATAAACGACACGAACAGAGGAGATGAGATTCAACTTAGCGTTTACGTGTTTGAGCACGGTAAATCGACCGAAAAAGTAATTGAAAGTTTATCGAACGCGTGTAATCGAGGCGTATCGGTTCGCGTAAAAGTTGACGGTTCCGCTGTGTCAAAGTTCACGAGGTGGTGCGAACAGTCGACGACTTTGGTCGAAAAGTTGCGAGAGTTGGAAAAAGAGCGGAACAACGCGAACGAGTTTGAGCTTTTAGAGAGCACGATTCCAACGCACGCGAAGTTCGCGACGTTTAAACGAAAGAATAATGGCGAGTACACCGGAATGTTAGGTGGCATTAACATCGGAGATCGATTTGAGAATTGGCGCGATTTCACGGTTCTCGTCCAAGGCCAAACGCTCGTCGAAGCGTTGGAAAGTTCAGTATCCTCTGGTGCTTCTTTTACTCCTTCTTTGTCGTCGTTGTCGACGTCAAAGTTGTTTGAGAAGTTGCGGTGGCCAAATGGAAAGAAAGATGCAAAGAATAAAGAGGAAATTCACACCAAGTTTGTCTCGAACAATCCAACCGGTTTTTGTCCTTTAGCTTGGGCGTTTCCACGAATAAAAAATTTCCCGGGCACGTTTGGCGTCAAGAAGTCGTTCGAGGAGATTTTGAACGATAGACAGTTTGACGATTACACGTTTTCTATAGCGTACTTAGATTCCTCCGGAGTTGCGATGATTCGCAAAATCATCGACCGAAACGCGAACGTGACAATCTTAATGCCGTGTTTCCCGAACGTGTATCACGACGCGAACAGAAAAGCGTTGGCAAAATTGAAAAAAGTTCACGAGTTGATTAAATTGAGATCGAAAACGTCCGCGCCTCGACTGTCGATCAAATTGTTACCGGAAATGTTACACGCCAAAGCTTTCGTGGCGAAAAGTACGACGAATCCAGACGTAGGCATCGCTTCTTTAGGGAGTTGCAACATGCGACAGCGCTCGTTTGGTCAATTTCAAGAGCTCAACATCATCACGCGAGACGAAAAATTTCGAGAGGATTTAGAAAACGAGCTCTCAAGTATTGCCTTTGCTTCCTTCGATGCGGATGACGAAGATTTCTTGTACGCCGAGCCGAAAGCGTCGGTAGAAGAATTTTTAGGCTAGTTTAGATTAGAATATGTATTGATATTAGATGTACCATGGTAATGTATCTTCTGTAAAACTACGAGTACTCTTTTTCATTCCCGAGGGGGGGGTCGCTTGCGTTCGCCTATTTTTTTACACGGATTGCCTGCCCATACCTCATACTCTGGAATATTCTTCGTAACAACTGATGCAATGCCGACGACGGAGTGTGCGCCTATAGTCACACCATCGACGATTGAAACGTTTGCGCCTATCCACACGTCCTCTCCAATGTGTACTCCTTCTGATTTTACTTTCTGTGAGCGAATGAGTGTTTCTGACTCGTCGAAGTTGTGGTTAAAGGCGAAAATAGAAGTGGACGGGCCTATCCTCGAATCGCTCCCTATCACGATGGGTCCTTCCATGTGACAGTGCTGATTGATCGAAACGTTTTCCCCTACTTCTATGGGCCCGTGTAAATATACGTTCGCTGCTATGCGACAGTTATTATGAAACACAATTTTTCTTCCTCTCTCGGCAAAGACGTTCACATTCACGTCGGCCATAAACGTGTCGTCTCCTATAAACTCTACGGTCTCCAATTCCATAAGCTTTTCCTGCACATCTTTCTGCCACGTTTTGGCGAACGTTTTATGCTTCTCGATGTCGTACAACCACGGCATGTGATTCAATCGTTTCCTTTTCTGTTCATCGTATTTACTCTTTTCATCATCATCATCACTGCTTTTTGTTTCAACTACTTTTTCCGTTCTAATTTTGCTGCTTCGTTTTCTCGACGACGAAAACAAAGCGCGAGAACGAAAGAGCGAAGGACGGAACGGATGTTTGCGCAAAAATAACGCGGGGAGGTGTGCGTGTGATTGCTTCGTTGCGTGTAGTCGTTCTATCATCATCTCAGCGATTTTGAGACTAATGAACTTCTTATTAATTAAAAAGTGTGGTGTGTCCTTGAACACTCACTCCTGTTGAATTTTCTGAGTCCTCAACCCCAAAATCAAAATTCTTTCCTCACTCTTCTGTCATCACACCCAAAGCCCATCTTCATCCTCGCAAAGGCGTCTTTAATTATTTATTAATATAATAAAAGATGCCATCGACGATGCCATCATCGTCGAGTGATGATGACGAAAACAGATCGTACTCTTACGACGACGAACGATACGAGGGAAAGAAGACGACGAAAGATAAAAAGGGAGGAGGATACACTTTAAACGAAGGTTTCAAAGCCGATGAGGAAGGGAAAAACAACAACAACAACAAGTCCCCGTCGTCGTCGTCGGGAAAGAAGAAGAAGAAGAAAACGTCCATCAAAGAAACAGTGTGCGTTTTCGTAGCGTGTTTATTCTTTTGCTCTCTCTGTCTCGCCGTCCAGTCGCGCTCGAAGTGTCTTCCCATCGTCTTTCTTCATCGTCAGACAGCAGCGGTAGACACGCGCATTGTTCAATTCGCTTTTCTCTCAATTCTTCCCGAAAAAACAAACAAACAAACGGACCAAAAAATGAAAACCTACGTTCACGCGGTGTTTGTTCTCGGTGTTTACATGGCTTAGCTCACCATTCGACTCACATTGTCTTCTTCTTTACACACACTTGTATATATATGCATACATATAATAACAACAGGTCGAACAAACTCAACTTTGACCGATCTCTCGGCTTTTTACAAGCCTCGAATCCGGTTCGGAAAATGTGCAGTAAAGTTGCAAACTCGATATACTTTTCGCGCGCGATTTTATTCGTCGTGATTTTGAACGGCGTCATTGTCGCGTTGGATACTCCAGATAGAGGGGTGGAAATGTACGGAACGAAGCCACACATTCCAAAAGATGTCACGTTTTGGTTAGGAAACGCGTTCTTAATTTTGTTCGGCTTGGAAGCTATCGTTAAAATAGTAGCGTACGGATTCTTACTCAACGGACCAGACTCGTACATGTGGTCGTATTGGAACGTGTTTGATTTGTTCATCGTCATCACCGGTATCTTGGACGTCATTTTAGACGGAGGCGGATGGATCACGACGTTGAGATTAATGAAATGTTTCCAACCGCTCAAAGCGCTGAGTAAGTATAAAGCGGGAAGAATGGTGATGGATACCGCAGAAAAAGCCTTACCGATGATGATAGACGTAGTACTCTTGCTTCTGTGGTTCGTCATTTTAGCCACGGTTATGGGCGTCATGCTTTTTGGCACGATTATGAGCGGACGCAACTATGAAGACGTTGCAAATTTAGGAGGTGACCCGAAAGAAAGATGTTCATTTCTCGTGTCAAATTACGGAACTGTAGACGGTGTGAGCATATCGCGCTATGATGATGGCGGTGTACCCGGCGACGAGGAGTTATGTTTGAACAGTGATGTCGACACGCTTGTAAAAAACGCAACTCTGCTCGATGGTGTCGAATCAAACGTGTATTGCTGCGATTCTGGCGTTTCACCGTTTGATAATTACTTGAATTTCGACAATTTTGCTCGCGGGATGTTTATCGTTCTTCACGTGATTACAATTGACGGTTGGAACGAACTCGCGTGGCCAGTCGCGAACACGGCGGGGTACGTTCCCGCCATGTCGTACTTTTGCGCCGTCGCCGTTCTAGGTGGGTTCTTCGTGTTTCAGTTATTTACCGCGGTCATTTGCGCTACGTTGGGTGAAGTCGAAGAAGACGATGATCCGGAAGCGCACGAGAAAGAGATGGAAGAGTTGCGAGAGGCGCACGAGAAATCTCTGGAGCCGGAGGAAGCGTACCCTCAACTAGAACACGCGTGCGCGCACAAACCGAGGCAGATGATTTTAGATTTAACCAATCATCCAATCTTCCAAAACTTTATCACGTTTACAATTCTCGTGAACACGGGATTGATGTGCGCTAATCACGTGGATAAAACCGATTCGTTCAAGGATGTCGAATTGATCATAGACCTCACGTGTTCGGGCATCTTTCTCTTTGAATTCGTACTCAAACACATTGGATTAGGAGTAGTGCGATACTGGAAGAATAACTGGAACAAATTGGATGGGTTTGTAGTGCTCGTGAGCATCATCGATTTCTCGTTGACCTACGGGATGTCAAATTCAGGAGGCGATGAAGAAGGCGGTACACCAGTCGATTTATCTTTTCTCAGAGTATTCCGCGTGTTTCGTATTTTAAGAACGCTCAAAATCGTGCGAAATAACGCGGAGTTTTCGAAAATCGCAAACTCTGCGATTTCGGCGACGCAAAACATGTGGGTGTTTTTACTCGTGTGGCTCATGTTCTTGGCAATTTTCGCGATTCTTGGAGTGCAACTGTTCGCGGCGAGAGAAAGTTTCGACGAAGAGCGCTTGAGTTTTAAAAACTTTGGATCAGCTTTGATAACCTTATTTGCAGTGTCAACTGGTGAGAATACATTTGAAGTAGCTTGGAGCTCTATGAAAGTAACGAATATCGCCGCCGGCATTTATATGATAATCTGGTGTTTCATCACCACCGCCGTCTTGGCGTTGATTCTCGGTATTCTGATTGACGCGATCGCGTCGGAGACGTTTTTAATAGAAGAAGGTGAATTTCACGAGGAAGGCTCGACAAGTGTCATCGAAGAAATTCGAAAGCGCGCGTCTTCCCAGTCCACGCTCGGGAAGACGTTTGTCGAAGAAGAAAATTCCACCGACGACGATGAAAACGGGGAGCATTATTACGCTGCGAAGAGAAGAGCCAAGGCGAAGAAAGAAAAATTGTCAGCTGCAGATTTTGGTCGAGACGATAACGAATCAAGAGTACAGCGTTCGGCCCAAGAAGTTGCCGTTGTCCGACAATGGCTCGTCTCGATCGGATTCGCGCACCATACCGAGGAGAGTCTGAAAATCCAAGAGTCTTTGAGACCAGGTCACGTGGTGCGCGCCCGAAAACGATTAACGTGTTATCGCGAAAGAAGAGTAAAGCAAGCGAAGGAAGAACTGAAAATCGCACGTGAGCACTTGAGCGAAAAACTCGAAAATGTAAGAACGATACCGCGCGCTATGTCCTTGCGTTGTAACGTGATGGATTCAGACGATATTTGGGTTAAGTTTGATCAGGAAAAGATGAATCCGGATTTTGTAAAACCAATCTTTATGCGCGCGCCGGAAAGATTGATGAGCCCGCAAATGCGCGATGTTTGCGAAGATAACTGTCAACAAATACGTAAATATCTTGCAATTGATCCAGTCACGGGCTGGGGTTCTTTTCGATGGATATGCCTTAAAATTGCTACGAATTTCTGGTTTGATACGCTCATTTTACTCTTGATTATTGCCTCTTCGGCGATGATGGCGACGAACACGCAAAGATGGCCTGTTGCAGGCACGAAAGTTGACGACGCTTACAATTTGATTGATATCATTTTTAACGCTGTTTTCACCTTGGAAATGGTGTTAAAAATGATTGGCTATGGCATCTGGAAAGGTCCCGGTGCGTATTTAAAGACAGGCTTCAATCGCCTCGATTGCTTCGTCGTGCTTTCATCTTTAGTCACGTACGCGGTCGGAGACGCGATTCCTGTCAAAACGCTTCGTATTCTGCGCGTATTGAGACCGTTGAGAACGATTCAAAGGCTCCCGGGTTTGAAATTGGTCATCACCGTGATCCTGCAATCTCTTCCTGCCATTAAATACGTGTGCATAATTGGCTTTGGGATGATGATTGTTTTAGGCATCACAGGTATGGAACTATTTCTCGGACAAATGGCTTCGTGCACGTTAGCTGGCGGCGAGGATACAATCGACCCGCTCACTGAGAAGAGTAACTTAGACAAAGCAGCGTGTCTCGAACAGGGTGGCGTGTGGCGAGCTAACCGCTTCAATTTCGATAACATCGGCCAAGCTATTATCACAATATTCATCATTTCCACCGGCGATAATTGGCAAGATATCATGTACGTAGCCATGGATTCTACCGGTGACGATACGGCACCAGAACGAGACGCGAACAAAGGTGCCGCTGCATTTTTCGTCTTTTCAATCCTATTTGCCATGATGTTGTGGGCGAACCTTTTTGTGAGTGCATTAGTTGATAATTTTACAACCTTGGCGAGCGCCGGCGTCACTTTAACGACAGAGAAGCAGCGAGAGTGGCAACAAGCCATGTTGATTGCAAATCGCGTGCACACGAATCGCTGGCGAAAAATTGTTCCGAAGAACCCGATGCGCAAGAAAGTTCACTCAATTATCGCAACGGATTGGTTCGATAAACTTTCAATCACCATGATCGTGCTGAATATGTTTGTGTTGATTGCATATCGCGCGAACGGAAGCCAAGCTGAGATGGATTTCCAATCGTACGCTGGGTATATATTTACTGTTTGGTATTGCTTTGAATCTCTTTTTCTCATCATTGGTATGGGATGGTACTTGTATTGGGAGTCCATGTGGAATAAGATTGACTTTGTCGTCGCGTGGAGCGGTGGGCTTGGCGCTATTTTACCGGGTATTCTCCCGTCAAATATTATTCGAATGGTTCGTTTCTTCAGGCTTTTGAAAGTAATACAGGTTTTCAAAGGTTTGAGAACGCTTGTGCTTACCGCAGTCTCTGCCATACCCGGAGTGATTAACGTCTCCGCGTTATCGTTGTTGGTAATTTTCATATTCTCGTGCCTTGGCGTATCTTTGTTTGGAAACGATACCGGTCCTTTCGATGGTAACGCCATTGGCGAGTACTCGAATTTTAGCAACTTTCAGCGCGCGTTTACGGCGCTCTTCATCGCGTTTTCAGGGAATTGGCAAGGTTTCTTTAACGACTTGTACGTGAAGGAAGACTGCTTCTCGGTTGATGCACCGGAGCCGGGTTCTGAGCCAAAATGTTCCCCGGATATTGCCAGTGCGTTCTTCTTCGTGATCTACGTCGTTCTATCGATATTCCTTTTTGGAAACTTATTCGTGGCTATTCTACTAGAGCGTTTTACGTTTGCTCACGGCGAGGAAATTGATGAAGATGATGACGACGATGACGACAACGAAGGCGAAGGAGACGGGAAAAGAGATGAAAACGACGAACCGTACGAAGGAGGGCCAATTCAAGTCATCATAGCTTCGGTGCGCTTAAGGCAAATTTTACGAATGTTTTCTCAAAAGATAAAATCAAAACAAGAGCTCTATGTTAAAGGCCTGAAAGAAGGTGGCTCGAGCTTCTTGCAACAACGATCTATGAACCAGGAGGAGAACAACAACACGTCGTCGACGTTGGGAAATCTTGCTTCTTCGGTGCCTTCATCCACAGATAACAGCAAAACGAAGGTTTATGTTTCGTCGCCATCTTTTTCTCGACAGTTCACGTTGCGCGAAAGTGCGGAAACGCCAAAAGCGAACGAAAGCTACGCGGAATGGAAGGCGCGAAAGAAGAAAGCAGCGGCTTCATAACTCATTATTATTAGTCCCAACTCCATTTAATTTATTTTTTTACTATATGCGCTTATATTACTAAAATCGAAAAGTTTCTAGCTACTGATTCGTTTGCTGTTGTTGTATTTGTTGTTGTTGTTGTTGTATTTGTTGTTGTTGAAAGCGCAATTGTATTTGTTGTTGTTGCTGCGCAGCAGCGGCAGCTTTTGATGCGAGCGCAAATGCTGTTTCGGCTTTGCGCACATCGGCCATCTTTTGCCGCTCTTCTTGAGCTATTTTACGGAGCTCGCTCGATTTAGCATCGAGAACAATTCGAGTTTCCTCGGATACGAGACGTTCTATTAAGAACTCTTCGGCTTTGGATAAAACGTTCGCCGACGTTGAATCTTCGTCTGAGTGTCTTTGCGACCGCGCGCAACTTTGTTCGCACACTTCGAGTCCTTTGTGTAGTGTTCGAAGCTCTTTAAGCAAACCGTCATCAACTCTATTCATACGAAACGCAAACCCGCTACGTAAAACGTTCTCTTCCGTGAGCAAAGCGTAAGCTTCATTCAGTCGTCTTCTCTTTACTTTCTGTTCGTTTTCGTTGTTCTCACTCGCTTTCCTCTCCTCTCCTTCTTCCTTTTTGTCTTCCTCTTTTTCTTTTTCTTCCTCTTCTTTTGTGCTGAATCCTTCCTTCTCGGCTATTAACATCCCGACAGCCTCGCGCAACAGTCGCAACTTCTTCCTCCTCGCGTTCTTGTTTTTATTGTCTTCGTCGTCGTCGACCATCAAAGAAGAAGGAAAAGAAGGGTCAAACTGAAACAAACCTCTCTGGTCGGCGAACGCGTGAAACGGCATCAACGTTTCGAGCACGTCCTTGGCCGTCCGAAAGAAATCGTCTTTCTTTTTATCTCCTTTTCCTCCTTCTTTGCTTTTAAACTTTAAACGCACAGAGATGGCTTTCTTGGCGTCTATCAGAGCTCTTTCCGAGGCAATAGACGCCGCTTTATTCACGTCCTGTGGGTTTGGAATCATCTTTCTTTGAGGGAGTTGTTGTTGTTGTTGTTGTTGTTGGGGTACAGGAGGAGCGAGTGGAGGCGTTGCATTTGCAACTTCTACTGCGGGAGCCGGTGCCGCAGGAGGAGGAGGGTCCACCTGCATCATCGCTTGGTCTTTCTCCTCGGGTTCTTTCTTGACCTCGTGTTCCTGCTTTTCCTCGCCGCCGTTGGCGACAGTCATCGTCATCTTCTTTGTTTTGTCGCGAGAATTGAATACGAGTTTTCAAGAGTAAAAATCAAATTCTTTCGGCACAAATTTTTAAGAAGAGAATATAACACGCTCGAGCGCACACAACAACAACAACAACAACAACAACATATCATGACGTTCTTTTCATCGGCGTCGTCAAACCTATCCTCATCGTTTGTATCTTCTTCTTCTTCTTCTTATTGTCATTCTTTTCGCGCGAGCGAACAACAGAAACACGCACTAAAGGTGATTATCCAAAACTGTCGACGACGACAACAATGTCGTCCTAGTCGTTTAAGCAGTGCTCAGAGAGGTAGCGGTAACAGTAGCATCGATGAAGGAGTGAAGAGAGCGGAAGAGGAGGAAGAAGAGGAACGAGAAGGTGAAGTGAAAGGCACGGAAGAGCTCTTGATGTCTGATTCGTTCGATGAGGCCGATTTGCAAGCGCGGGAAAGGAGGCAGATGCCGAAAACACCCGAAGAAATGAAAGCGAGTCTCACGATGATGATGGAAACAAAAACTGAAAAAGAGCACGAGGATAAAAAAACAACAAGCCCAGAGAGCGGGAGCGGCGGCGGAGGGTTGAAGAAAAATCTCGCCTTGGTAACGGACGAAAACGAATTGAACATGCTTTTGCGGGTGTTACCATCGAGAATTCGCGAGCAATTGCATAAACACGAAAGAAAACTTGAACTCATCGAAGTCGTCATGGACGTCGGGAGAGTGCCCTTGGCGAGATTCCCGGAAGGCCCTGCGGAGCCGTTGTATTCGAAAGAGAGCCTGAAGAAATTCGATGTCTGGGACGCAGAAAGCTCGAAAATTACCATGGATGACATCGACGAAGCCGTGAGCTTACTCGGTGAAGTTGGCGGAGATAACCGAGCGGGAATTGATGGTACTTTACACCGTATCTCGATGATTAGAAACAGAAGAGGAACCGTGATTGGTTTGACGTGTCGAGTTGGACGAGCGGTCAAAGGCGCGGCTGAATTATGTAAAGACTTAGTGAGCTCAGAAGAATCGAGCTCGGTACTATTACTAGGTCCACCCGGTGTGGGCAAAACGACGGCTATTCGCGAAATGTCCAGGTTGTTATCGGCGGATTTTAATCAAAGAGTTGTCATCGTGGACACTTCGAATGAAATCGGCGGCGACGGCGACGTGGCGCATCCTGGCGTAGGAAACTCCAGGCGCATGCAAGTAGCGGATCCGAAACTCCAACACGCAGTGTTAATAGAAGCAGTGGAGAACCACACGCCGCAAGTCGTTATTGTTGACGAGATTGGTACGGAGGAGGAAGCAATGGCTGCGCGAACTATATCAGAACGAGGGGTGAAAATGATTGCCACCGCGCACGGTCACACGTTAGAAAATGTCTTGAAGAACCCATCTCTTTGTGATTTAGTTGGCGGGGTCCAATCCGTCACGCTTGGCGACGACGAAGCGCGAAGAAGACGCGGGCAGAAAACAATTTTGGAGCGAGAAGGTCCGCCAACCTTCAGCATTGCCGTAGAGATGCTCGACATCGGACTCTGGAGGGTGCATACGGACGTGGCGTCGTCCGTAGATGCACTTTTAGCCGGGCAAGCTCCGTTTACCGAATTGCGAGCGCTTCGAGAGGACGGTATAGTCGTACAAGTTCCCGAGTTTCGCGAAAACTCTCGATCGTATGCATCAAATAGCGGGCCAGGAGCATCTGCTCCCAAATTTGGTGTCGGCGCGATGCAATATCGATCCCGTCCGGGTTCGGCGGCAACTTCCACTTCTTCGTCGTACGGTAATCGATCCTCTCTTGCGACCGAAGCGGCTGTCACGAAACAATTTAACACGCCCCCGAATGTTAGTGAAGCGTACGGGTCGTCTGGGTACTTGGGTGCAGATGAAAGAGACTCTGGATTGCGACGGAAAGCGCCTCGGCCGTCGGCACCTCCACCGTTGACTTCAGCTGGATATGTGGCGCAAGAAATCGCCAACGCAGCACTTCTTCGAGAACGTAAATCATCCGCATCAGAGGCAGCAGATGTTATGATGAATCGACGTCTCAGTGGGGATCGTTCCGTAAAAGAAAGTATGGAAAACAACGATGAAGATGAGGACGACGAGGATGACGAAGACGACGACGACGACGACTATTCAAACGGAAACAGCGACGAAGAGGCGGTTCTGTGCGTCTTTCCGTTTGAATTGAACGAAAGTGAAGTTAGAAAGGTTTTCTTAGAGCTCGGATTCGAAACTTTAATTCATCTGGTGAGTCGTTTGGAGGATGCAGATGCAATTTTGGGCGTAAAAACTCGCGTAAAGAGTGCGAAGTGGTTACGGCACGCGGCAAGATCGAGAGGTATTCCAATTTATGCCATGAAAACGGAACGCCCGGTGAGTTTAATTAAGGCTGCGCGTGCGATGCTAGGCGAATCAGATATCAGCGCATCAGAGGACGATGCGCATTAACGTTTTGAATCGTTTTTAGTAGGAGATTTATCATTACCATGCCCGTAGTAGTTAGTAATCTGTAGTGTTGTACCCTTTGCCTTTTTGAAAAACAAAATATTTTCATTTTCTATACGCATAAGTTTGTGTAATCTCCACAGCAATCTCCCGTAGATACACACATTGAATCACAGCAGCACACATTTGATTCATCTGTGTAATCACACAAACCGCAGATGTTTGGAAGCTGTACTTGGCAACTACCGATGTGCGTGTTCTGTGGCGGCGACGGAGGCGAAGAAGAAGACGTAAGTGGTGGCGGTGGTATTGTTGTTGTAGGAGCGGATGACGGAGGCGATTCAGGTGGCGGAGGACTCTTTAAATCGACAGAAGTTGACGGTGGTGGCGGTCTCGTTTGATATAGCCAACTGAATTCGGTGACGCGCCGCGGAGCTGGAGGTGGCCTGGGAGGAGGCGGAGGCGGAGACGGAGAGCTCACATCTGGAAAATAGTCGCCGTCAAAGTCTTCGTTCGCTTCGCTCTGCTTAACTTCGTACAATAACAGTTGAGAACTGTGATAACGTTCGATTGGATGTAAGACGCGATCGATAAGAATCAACTTCGCCCCGTTGTGCGATTGCGCGACGTTCGATTTGATTATTAGAGCCGCGCGTTCTGTTTCACCAGACGCAAAGTTTCGGTTCGTCGTAAAGGCACTGCTTCGTTGCACAACGTTATTAACTCGCTCTTCCCTCGATAAAAAGTATTGTATTGAACAAAAATAGGAAAAGTCACCGCAACAATCACCATTTTGAACGCACGCTTCGTCGCAACAACACGTTTTCAGTTCAATGTTATCGCAAGTACCACACCTGTTTAAGCAGGTGGAAGACGTCGCGTCCATATTTTCCATAGTTGAT
>Ga0181602_10003527_pt1 | contig 12505 bp, 10 predicted proteins | sample 041ome_14_FD_148640 | JGI IMG/M metagenome (GOLD analysis project Ga0181602, IMG submission 148640) | Coastal salt marsh microbial communities from the Groves Creek Marsh, Skidaway Island, Georgia - 041408US metaG (spades assembly) | ecosystem: Environmental > Aquatic > Marine > Intertidal zone...
AGAAGAGGAACACATTCGCTGAAAAGTTCTTAGGTGGGTGTTTCCCGGGTGGTGTGGAGGTGAAGAAAAATGTTGCTGCGACCGCCGCCGCGGCGCTGCGGATACGCGTCTTCGATCGATTTTCATCATCATCATCATCATCAGAAGAAGAGGAAGAAAAGTGGATGACGGATGCGATCGAGTTCATCGAGAAAGCGAGGAAATCGAACGCGTTTTTGATTATAGAAAACTGTGGAACGGAAGAGAAAGCGCGGGAGATACGCGCGGAGTTGTATTCGGGCGCGATGGCGTTTTCTGCGAAAAGGAGCGAAGAGGAAGAGTTTGTGTTTTGCTTGGAAGGTGGGATAGTTTTGGAGGATGAAGAGAAAGGAGCGAATGCGACATACATTCAGGAGGGAGAGGAGAAGAAGGAGAACGGGAAGAACAAGAAGAATGAAGGTGGCGGATTGTTTGCGTCGGGGTCGGAGGATAGCGATTCTTTGTCGTCGGATGAAGAGGACGTAGCGAGGATAGAGAGATTGAGCATTAATAATATTAATGATAGAGATATAGCGACGTGTAAACGTGCGCAGGCAAACATTTCGAATGCATTCAGAGCAATGTGCTTAGAACGCGCTGAAAGTATAGCGCTGAGATATGCGCCGATGAGAGAAAGAATTTACGCAAAGTTGAAAGAAAAAGCAAAGGCAAAGAAGAAAGAGGAGAAGGAGAAGAAGAACAATCAACAAAAAAGATTTGACGTGTCGAACGACGAGCCGGTGAGAATGCCGGCAAACGCCTCCTCGCCGCTGGTAAAAAAGAGTAACTTTCAGATCATCGAGAACAATAACGAACTGGCGTCTGCGAAAAAAGACGGCCCCGGCGTCATGAGCTTTCTCGATTGGATGGGAGGCGATGGAAACGACGAGGTTCCACTGAGCGAGCAAAAAGGCATTTCCTATCAATCGAAAGCAGATGCAGCGAGAATAAAGGCTTTAGAAGCAGCTTTACGTGAGCTAAACCCAGACCATCCCTTGTTGATGTTCTGTCCGGCGCCTAAAACTTGATTGTTGTGAAAAATACATAATTCAAAGTACTACTGCTAAAACTACCCAGTATTATTAAAACTACTATATCAAACTATGTTACTACTCGTTCATGGCCGCTCTCGCGCTCTTCATCTCGTTTATGCACACCCTCAAATCTATCTCGTCCGCGGTGAACGCACACCCACCAATACTCACCTTCACTCTCAAATCAGGCGCAGTGAGGTCTTCTCCCTCCTCCTTTTTCGTCCTCGTTGTATCCACCGCTCTCGCGACAATCTCCCACGAACATCCTACTTTTCCATAATCATTTCCTTCTTCATCTCGTCCGATTCGAATCACTTTCTTCAACATACATTCCCTCAACTTATCTTTATTCTCCCCGTACGGGATTGCGATCGCGTCCGTGTGTTCCTATAAAAAAATGTCATTAATACGTTTAAATACGCGATGTAAAGTAAAGCTCACCTTTGGCAAACCCAACTGCTCCAATTCGTTCCTCAATTCGTTCGCATCTAACTCGTACCGAACGGCACCTCGAACGATCGTTTCGATTAAACTCGTACAAATTTCGATCGTTTCTCGACTGGTCGTTTCATCCGTCAAATCTGTTAGCGTGAGCGGTGGTGGTTTTGGTGGTGGTGCATCCGCGTTCTCCTTCTCCTCGCGTGCATCTTCCCCTAACGACGACGAGACGATTCGCGCGCAAACTACTTTGGTTAAAAGCAACACGCGAACGCACGTGAGTTTCAGCGATAAGACTTGGGTGATGTCGTTTAGGAACTGCGCGGTGGGAGGTTGGTCGCCCAGAAAACGCGGGCGCATTATGTGTATTATGTGTGTGTTTATTATATGCGCGCGACAGATGTTGTGGAGTGCGGGAACAAACAAACGCACCCAAAAACAACAGTTTCTCCGCGCAACCGCCTCAATCAGAGAGTCAAAGGCGGGCGCAACAGACGATACCCAGATACCCGAAGAGCACTTTGTATAATATATAAATACGAGCAGATGGCTCTTTCATTCGTTTAAAACATATCTATGTAACATTAGTATTCCTTTCTTTTCATACCGCGAGAACTACTACTCTCTTTCTCGTTCAACACGCGCATCCTCATTTTTTATTCGTCCAATTCCTCATCTTCTTCTCCCGGCGCTTGGAATTCTCCTGCATTTGAAACGGAAACATCCTCTCCGTTATCCAAAGCCTGATGTTTGGACTTATCCGCCACCGTTTGTTCCAACTTTCTCGTCGTTTGTTCCAACGCTTGCATCTCCTTATCCAACGCCACTTGCGCCTCCTTCACTTCTTGCTCTCTCGATTTCTTCTCCGTGTTCAAGTACCCGATGTACGAGTCGTACGTCTTTTGAATCTCCTCCACCCTCAATTTATTCAACTTCTCCATCTCCTTCACCAGCGTTTCGATTTCTTGCGCCATGTCTTGCACCTCACTCTTCAAAGACGCAATCTGCTCTTCGTTCTCCGCAATCTGCTCTTCCTGCGCCTCCAAAGTATCCTCCGCTTTCGTCAATTTCCCCTTCGTCGAATTCAAGCGTTCTCTTTTGCTTTGCAACGCTTTGCCTCGAACCGTCGAGATGAGTTTGTTCACCATGGCATTTTTCTCCGCGGCTTGCTTCGCGAGCTGTTTCGCCTGGTTCGTCGCCCCGAGTCCGTCGATTTCTTGTTTCAAGACTGCAATCTGTTTTGCGTTGTTTTTTCGTTCGTTCAATTTGAATACAGAGACATACATCATCATCGAGAACACGAGAGAGAGAGTTAAAGAAGTCGTTACATATATATGCGAGACGGCGCAAAAGCGCGCAAAGCGCGTATTTTCCTCTCGCTTTCGATCTCAGAGAGGACACAAAGCGTCTCCGAAGAGTCAAAGAATATTCCTCCTCCTCCTCCGAGAGAGCACAAAAGCCGCCAAATCACAGATCGCGCGTAGGAGTAGTAGTCCTAATCGTGCACGTGTGCTTTTAAAAAGAACGCGCGCGTTTTAAACGCGTTCGATGATGATGACGATCATGAAGATGATGATGACGACGAGAGCGCGGGGATCCAATCCGGGGAAAGAAGTCGCCAGAAAAGCGCGTAAAAACGATATAAAGATGCACCACAGAAGATGCACTTCACGAAAACAACAACAAAAACATAATCAATAGTATACCTCGGCGTCTTTTCTGGCGACTTCTTCGTCGAATTCGTTTTGCGGGAGGTACCCGAGCGCGGCACAAACTGGTGTGCACATGATGATTTGAGAGAGATGTTCCTTTTCGGTTGGTTGTTGTGAAGAAAATTGAAGTGTTTTGACAGACAAAATACACACAAAATAGAAGTAAACGCACGCTATTAATCTACTCTTACTACGCATCTTTAACCTTCAACTCGTAGAGACTTTCACCTTTTTTCGCGGCTTGCGCTCTTTTGGGACCGAGTTTATCCATGACCGCGTAAGCGACGGTGGGGCAAAAATGGACGCACCGCGAAAGGAACATGACCAGTTTCGGCGCGAGATGTATGGAGTATTGACCGAAACTGGTCAATTTGACGGCCATTTTAGCGACGGTTTCGACTGGTAGACGACCTTTGGCGAGACCTTTTGGGTGGTTTTCGTTGACTCCGGTCGCGTTGAAGACGACGCGCTTTTTGCCGTTAAATCCAGTCGCGATTGGGCCCGGGTAGCAATTGGTCAACGTGACGTTTTTCGCCGTGTGGCCAATTTCCGCTCTCAAGGAGTCAACGTATTTTGATAACGCCGCTTTGGAAGCCGCGTAGGAACTTTGACCAGGAGCTGGACATATCGCCGCCATAGAGCTTATCACGCACACGTGACCTCGATTCCTTGCAATCATCGAAGGCAAGATGTTTTTCAAAACTTGAATCGTCGACAGAGCGTTCAAATTGAACAACTCTCTCTCCGCGCTTTCCGTCACATCAAATGCCGACGCCGATTGCGATGCTCCGGCGCATAAAAACGCGTAATCGCAACAGTACGACTTATTATTATTGCTATCTCCATCTTCTTTTTCATCATCACCATCATTAAAAGCCTCGCTCGCCGCCTTGGCCAACATCTCCGCGCTCTCTGGTTTCAACGCGTCGAAAGCGACAACCTCGACCGCTTTCGCCCCATTTTCCAAACACTTCTTCCCAACTCCTTCTAAATTCTTCACGTTTCTACTCGCCAATACGACGTTCGCTCCAAACGAGCTCACGTAATAGGCAATCGCTTCCCCCAACCCTTGCGAAGCGCCGGTGATTAAAACCTTCTTGTTCGCAAACGCCTCCCTCGGGCGCCACGGGAACGTCGCGTACGCCAGATACGATTGGATATCCACCGGTAACGCGAAAGCCGCGAGTGTTTTCACGAGAAGCGCACTTAACGCTATTTTGTTCATCAGAATGATTACTACTATTGCGAAACCACTTGCACCACTTGTCGTTGTATTCGCGCTGAAGTACGCGCAGTTACACAGTAACGCGACGAGTGCGAGCAAGGAGGCTCCTAATTCGTTCGTCACCCCTAAAAACGTGTTCATAGTTTTCATCATCGTCGGGAAAGCGGAGGCTGCTTTCCTTTTCGAAGCAGCAGTTTCGGTCGTCGTTTCTTCGGTCGCAGCAGCGGCAACGACAGAAAACGCCGGGGCCTTATTCGTCGTCTTCTTCTTGCCAACACCAACACCAAAACCACCTTTGGAGCTTCTTTGTTCTCTTCTCTCAAACGAAGAAGAAGAAATAAAAGAAGAAGAAGAATTTCTCCCGGTGGTGCTCGTCACGATGATACCAAAGCTGTTCTTCTTCGTCCTCTTAAACACCGATGATAAAAACGTCGTCGTCGTCGTCAAAGAAGAGTAAGAGGCGCAGCGCGTGCACAACATTTGTGAAAGAAACGTCTCGTCTTTAGTAGGGGATTTTGTCTGTTGCTTTTTTTAGGGTTTTCTGTGAAACCCTAAAACACACTGCAATGCAATTCGAAGGAACACAAGTTTCCGTCTTTTCTGGAATACACAACACTTTAACACAAACTAAACATTATTGAGAGATGACGACGACGTCGAAAACGCTTTCCGAGCGCGAAGAAGGAGGAGAGAAGACGAAGAAGTTCTTTGTTTTCCCTCTCGTTCCGGTGAACTCGTACGCGTTGGACGAAGTTTCTTTTGTGAATGCGAGTAGTTCGAACACCACGAACAACACCATCACTACTAAGAATGCGACGAACGAGGAGGATGAAAAGAAAGCGAATATGTTGCCGATATTTACGCTCCAACCTCTCAAAAAACAACACAACACAGACGACGGTGAAAACAACAACACCTTCATAAAAAAGTACGGCCAACCGACGTGCGGGATGAGCGCGGACGATCGCGTGTTTGTCGGTACCAACCGAGGGAATCTCTTGCGGGTGAATTTCGTGGAAGGAAGGACGGATGTTTTAGGGTTTAACAACACCTTGAAAGTTGTGAGCGAAGAAGACGAGGAGATGATGTTAAGAGGAGGAGCATTCAATGATAACGAAGAAGAAGAAAAGAAAGAGGATTTAAAAGAAGGAACGACGGGGAGTGTTGGTGAAAATAAAACGGCGAAAAGGAAAGGACTGGCAAATTTATTACTCGCGCGGAACCCGTTGGGAATAAACGCGAATCAGAACGAGATTGGAAAGGTCGTGTGCGCGAGAGGGGACGCGTGCGCGTTTACCGCCAAGGACGGAAAGACCGGGAAGGTGGTAGAGACGCATTATTTAGGTGGACAAGACTGGGAGCGGTCGAAAGCAATCGGGAAGTTGAGAGGGGTGAGCGTGAGCTGCGGGTGCTGGGCGTCTTCGTCTTCTTCTTGCGATGGTAGCGACGGTAGGGGTAGGGGTGTTGGTGGCGAGGAGGGAGAGGAGGAATCATCGAGCGATTCCGAGGACGAAGGAAAGACGACGACGAGAAGCAGCTACGAGAAGGATTACGATATGGATGACGACGACGGCACGAATGCGCCTCGAAACAATAACAACGCGAAGAAACCGAAAGCAGCGAAGAAAAATCTGAAGGGAGAGAAGAAGACGAAAGTGAAGCGCGAGTTGCTCCTCGGGACGTCCACCGGGTCCATCGTGTATTTAGAATTAGAAGAAGACAAAGAGGATTGGAAACGAATGCGAGAGATGAAGTGCGTTCCAGTTCTAGATATTCCAAAGGAAAGTGGGTTGAGTGAACCGATTGTTGGCGTGAAATTGTATTCGACGAAAACGACGAGTTTGACGTTGTCGCGAGAGCCACAAAAGCCTGCTTTATCAAAACTCTTGTCGAGCGGAAAAAGCAATAACGTAGACGATGGGCAGAAGAAGAAGAAGGGCAAAACCAAATTTTATTCGTTAATGGTGGCGACGCCGTCGAGGTTATTTTTCGTGAAGAAAGAAGCGCGGTCGATCGAACACTTCTTTGATGAGTTGATAAAGAGCGAAAACCAAGCGCTTCTCGAACCGGTGGTGCGCATGCCCGTGCGAGCGTCGACTTCATCTTTAGCGACGAAACGAAACGCGTCCACTGAAGAGATCGTGTTTGCGTGGCTCACTGGAGCGGGAGTGTACGCTGGTTCCGCAGACGCGTCGGCGAAGGAAACGGACAACCAGGCAAAGTTACTCCGAGATCACTCGTTGCTGCCGTTTCCCACGAAGAACGCTTTGCGTAAAAAAGAAGATTCTTCTCCAATAGGTTTGGCACTTACCGATCACCACGCGGTGTTGACGTATGCGGATAGAATTGCGTGCATATCCAGACTCACCGGTGAATTAGCTCAGCTCTTACGTTTGGATGAAACCGCGGACGGTATAGTTACCCGAGAAAGCTTAATCGCCTCTAAAGTCGTCTTTTGCGCCACGGACGATATCACGGGCGTTTCGTATTTGTGCACCGATAACGGCGATCTATCCGAAATCGCTTCCAGAGACGAAGCGAGAGATGCGTGGAGATACTACTGCGAACGCAACGAGTTTAAGCGCGCGTTACAATGCGTCGGTATGGACGCGAGACGACGATTTGAAATTTTTAAAACCAAAGCGGAAAAAGCGTTCAAAGATCGCGAGTACGAACTCGCCGGTCAAGCGTGGGCGCAATGCGAAGAGATGGTACCGTTTGAACGCATCGCTAAGAAATTTAAAGACGTCGGGTCATTACATGGTTTAATCGCGTATTGCGTCGGAAGGTATGAAAAGCTGAATAAAGTCGCGCTTCTCCCGGGCGGCGGTGTTTTGGTTTCCGGTATCGGGAGCGGCAAATCCGAGACGAGCGGCGGTAAAGGCGCCGCGAAGAAAAGCGGTAGTAACATAAATGTCGATGGAGGAGGCAAAGACAACAAGAATGCTCAACAAAAATCTGCCGTTGACGAAGATGCTGCGAAACGCTCGATGCTTGCAAACTTCCTGGTCGATTTACATCTGAGTGCTATTCAAAGAGCCGAAGAGAAAGGCAAACACGTCTTGGAAACGCGCTTAAAATTTGCCGCTTTCCTTCGCCAATTTAAGCGAGATATCGACACGCAGCTGACGAAGAGAAAAATAGAGAAAACTAGCGATCGCGATCTCGAAGTTTCTTTCGCGTCCGCGCAAGGCGAACATGAAAAAGTCATCGCTTACTTCCTCGACGAAAAGCGAGACATCGATTTGACTTTGGACGCGTTGGCGAACGTCGAGGTGCCGTCGGAGTTAATTTGCGATTCGATCGAAAAGTGTTTCGAATTGAATCCGGAGAAAACGACGGATTTCTTAATCCGGCAAGGCACGAGGAGGGTGGAACCAAAGCGCGTTCTGTATGCCTTCACGCCATTCGTCGGGTCGAAAGATGAAAATGCGGTGGAAAACGCGATTCGATACTTGCGAAGAGCGTGCGCGGAACCGAACGTCTCCTCGTCAGCCGCGAGAGATTTAGCCAGTCACAACTTATTGACGACGTTGTACGTGGAATCTTTAGCGAACGGGTTTCGAGAGGAATTGTTTCAAGAGTTGGAAAGTTATTTGAGAGAAGCGGTTAGATCGGAAGAAGTGGAATCGTTCGGCACGAGAGAGGAAAACTTTTTCGAAGTTGCCGTGGCGAACGCCACCGGGAACAACGCCAAGAGGAATCAGTTCGCGTATTACGACCCGCGATACGCGTTGACGTTACTCGAGTCGCGCATGGATAAAAAAGTCGCGTATAAATGCGTCGCATTTCTGCACTGTTTGTTGAAAGAGTACGAAGAAGCCATACGAGCTGCGTTGGAGCACGGGAACGACGTCGAGTTGGCGAAGACCATCGCCGACGCGCCAGTCTCAAACTCGTACGATTTCGACGGTGGCATCAACCACGCATATTTTGGTGGTAGCGGTGGTGTTGGCAATAAGAAGAGTAAAACGTCTTTGTTATTGAAGGAGATGCAAAAGAAACTGGCGATTAGACACGAAAGCGATGAAGACGAGAGCAGCGAGGATGAGGATGAGGACGAGGATACGAGCGACGAGGGAGAGAGCGACTCTGAAATCGAGCGCGAAGAAACCGCGCATTTGAGACGCAAGACGCTTTGGTTGGAGATCGCGAAGCACGTCATCGATAATTGCGCACCTCCTGATTCGAAAGAGAATGTCAACCAAGAATCGCTCGTCGAGCAAAAAGTCAAAGTAGCTTTGAAATTTCTCAAGGAGACGACCAAAGACAACAACGTTCGCGAACAACAATCGGGAGGACAAGGAGCGGAGAAGGACAACGCCACTAGAATTCTCGGCGTGGAAGACATCCTCCCGTTACTCCCTGATTTCACGAAAATCGACGCCGTTCGCGACGCCGTTCTCGAAGCGTTGCACAAGTACCAAAATGCCATCGAAACGATGAAGAAAGACATCGAACGAGACAGTGAAATCACCGCACTCGTGCGCGAACAAGTGCGTCAAATTCAATCGAAAGATTTAGAAATCGACGCAGAGGAGCCGTGCGCGACGTGCAAAAAACCAGTCCTGCGTAACGGTAAGGTCCCGGATTCCTCGGATTGTGCTAAATTGGCCCCGTTCTACGCATTTCCGTGTACGCACGCGTTTCATTGCGCCTGCTTGCTCCGCGAGGCGTTGCCGTTAATGCTCGACGACGAACGCAATCAGTGCCTCTCGTTGATGAAATGTCTCAAAATCCCACTCCCGATTCGTTTGAAGCCGAAAGTAAAACTGTGGGGGCCGCCTCCAAAAACGGCCACTGGTCACACCGCGGAATCCGCGGTGGAAAAGCTCGAAGACGTGCTCTGCCAAGAGTGTCCGATGTGCGGCATCATGCGCACGCGCATCATCGACGAGCCGCTTTTCCATCTTCCGGAGGAGCAAGAAGAGTACGACGCGTGGAATTTTGAAGACAAATACACCTTCGAGTTCGAACAAGACGCCTTACGATTCGTCTCCAGAGACGCAAACGAAAACGACGCAGCGAAAGAGTACGAAGAAGAGGAGGAGGAAGAAGAAGAAGTCATTCAAATCGTCGACGGCCACAAAATCTTGAGCGGATACGCGGAGATTTTCGACGAGTTACCGGGCCTCGCGCCTGTGATGCAAACTTGGGACAGGTACGTCTTCCACGACTCCTCGGACGAGGACGACACGAAAAAAAAAGACGATTCTTCATCCGACGAGGAGTATTATTATTATCATCATTCGCAGGTTAGTAGGTAGGTAGAGAGAGAGAGAGAGAGAGATTGAAGCGTTTAATACCATTTTCCTTTTTTTCTCATCTCCCTCACAAAAAAGCATGCGATTTGCATTTTCTGCGAAATCCTTCGCAACGTCGTGGGAAACAACCACCCAGATAACATCATCGACCGTAAAACGCATTCACCTGCTCTCAAATACGAGGCAAAAGAAGAACACACACTTTCTCACGACGACGACGTTTTGCCATGGATCGTCGCACTCATCATCATCATCTGAAAGCACCGGCGCGATGTTCGTCGTCGGACAACAAAACAGATAAAGCATCCACTTCCGGGAAAAATCCTTCGTCTTCTCTTCATCCTCCTCCGTTGTTTAAATTCGGATTACTGGCGGACATTCAGTACTGCGACACGGACGACCGGACGAATTTCAGCGGCTCGCAAGTTCGGAGGTACCGAAACGCTCTGAACGTCGCCAGGAACGCGGTGGAGCACTTCAATTTGCACCACCATGAACTCGAGGAGGATACCACCACCCTAAACAACACGACGACTGGCGGCGCGAGATCCGCCAAGACGCGGGGCATTGATTTCATCGTCCACAACGGGGACATCATCGACCACCAGTGCGCGTTTGATTTCCAAACGGATTCGTTTAAACCGATATCGGAAGGCCGCCGGCAATTGGCGGACGTGATGGAGATTTTAGATCGGAGCGCGTGCCGCGACTGGATATTTACCATCGGGAACCACGAGTTGTATAATTTTACGCGAAGAGAGTTAATCGACGGCGTGGATTTGAAGAAAGAAGGAATCGAGTCGTATTCGAAAGATGGATTAACGTTTAAGTGCGCTTCTGAGGATGGGGATTTGTATTACGCGAAGAAACCACACGAGAAATGGAAGGTGATTATATTGAACCCGTACGACGTGTCGATTTATAGCAAAGGACGAGAGCAAGGGTTGGACGAGGAGGCTTTGTCGTTGTTGAGAAAACACAACCCGAACGCGGATAAGTGGTGCGACGAGAATCCAGACGTCGTGCAAACAGAGAGGATGAGCGGGACGTTTCCGTATTTTAAGGACTTAGAGGGGTTGAATGGGAGGTGGGTGCCGTTTAACGGCGGCGTCGGAGCGACGCAGCTGGAATGGTTGAGAGCAGAATTGAAAAGGTCGAAAGAGAACGAAGAGAAAGTGTTGATTTTTTGCCACTTACTCGTGCACCCGAAAACGACCAGCGGAACCGGGAGAACGTTGTTGTGGAATTACGACGAAGTTTTAGAAGTGATACAAAAAGTCGGCGACGGGTGCGTCAAATGCGTCTTCAGCGGGCACCAACACGAAGGCGGCGTTCACGTGGACGAGCTTGGCACGCACTTTGTCGTTTTGGAGTCGCCAATGTTAGCCAGCGACGAAGATAAAGGGCATCCGGGACCGTTTTGTGTCGTCGAGGTGAACGAAACGAGTGTTTTGATGAAAGGTTTCGGGAGGAGTTTTGAGAGTCGTCTGTTCCCGTACGAAGAAGGATTGGAAAACGTAGAGGCTTTAGAATATAAGATTGCGTTGTAATACTAATATATATAATGTACAACATGTGCATATATTTGGATCGTCCTCCATTGCGGAGGTCCATGCGTATTCACTTCGTTTCTTCTCGCGTAAGCAAGCGGCTGTTTATTATCGAAGCGCGTCAAATGTGAAAATGATCACACTTATCGACGCGCTCGTCACACGTATGAAAAACAGCGCACAAATTCGAGAAAAACGAGAGGAGAGGACATGCAGAGAGAGAGATGCTCTTTAAATCCAACTTCTCGCGCTTTGTTTCGCGTAAAAATCTTGGTGATATTCCTCCGCGTCGTACCAAATCGTCACGGAACTCTCCGAAGGTGAATACACGTCCGTTTTAATCGGACCTTTTCCATCCCTTTCCAAATTTTCAATCATTCTTATCGCCACTGCATGCTGCGCTTCGTTTTGGCACCAAATCGCGCTCTTATACTGCGCTTTCGCCTTCCATTGCGGCGAATGTTCATTGAAGAAAACCTCTAAAATTTTCTCGAAATTCGTTTCATTTTTAACAAAATCCAACTTTATCGCTTCCGTGTGTCCATCTCCATTGCAGACGGAGGTATACGTCGGATTTTCCGTCTCGCCGCCGCAATACCCAACTTTCGTCGATTCAACGATGCCTGTCATCTTTTGATAAACCGACTGTGGTCCCCAAAATCAACCGAGCGCGAGCACCGCGCACTCGTGAGTGGGGGAGAGTGGGACTGGGGGCGTTGCGTTCGACGCGTACGTTTTGACGTTTGTTTGTCGTGTAGAGGAGGAAGAAGAAGAATAAGGAGGACTTCTGGACGAGGATGTCGACGAGAAGAATGAATGTCGGATCGCGGAGGCGAACGACGACGTGTTAATAGTGGGTGACATCGTGATGGGATGGTTTAGTAGACTACCGATGATGCAATGAAGCAATGGTGTGAGGATTTTTTCGAGACAAAGAGTAACTAACGAACGCTCAAACGAGCAATAGCTCAAATCAATCATCTCTTTACACTCTTTCTTTCGCACATCAAGCTTCATCTCTTGATGACCAACGGCCAATCGGGAAACTTTTTATTCCAATATCTCACGCCGTAGTGTTCCAACTTGCGACTCTCGTCGTCCAAGCTTTGACCGCGATAGGCGAGTTTCATGAGCCCGGGCATGATACCGGACCGGTCGCGGATGTAGTCGCGCAAATTGGAGACTCGGATTTTAGACGGAACGTGGATCCAAAACGGGCCTCCGTATTCGGTGTCGGTGTGAAGTTCGGAAGTTACGAGTAAGG
>Ga0181602_10003538_pt1 | contig 12470 bp, 10 predicted proteins | sample 041ome_14_FD_148640 | JGI IMG/M metagenome (GOLD analysis project Ga0181602, IMG submission 148640) | Coastal salt marsh microbial communities from the Groves Creek Marsh, Skidaway Island, Georgia - 041408US metaG (spades assembly) | ecosystem: Environmental > Aquatic > Marine > Intertidal zone...
GTTGCGCCACCATCTGGGACCAAGCCGATACCGACAAAAGGCTGGAATAAATAACTGCTCTCGGCCATGACCATGAGATCACAGGCCATGGCGTAAGAATAAGAAATGCCGGCGCAGGGGCCGTTTACCGCCGCAATCCATGGCTTTCGCGCGTGATGGATCGCCAGAACGCCCGGCTTGTATTCAGCGTTCAATTGATCTTCCACGCCCTCACCACCATTAGGCATTGGCTCTGACGTGTCCGACAGGTCCGCACCCGCACCGAAGGCCCGACCTGCGCCCGTCAGTACCACCACCCAAATGTCGTTATCGGCGTTGACCTCCTGCGCAGCGCGCAGAAACTCCCTGCGTAACGTGCCGTTAAAGCTATTGAGTTTGTCGGGCCGGTTGAATGAAACCCGGGCAACCCGGCCCTCTCTCTCTATCAAGACTGTTTCGTAATCATTCATCGCTATCTCCTTATTCCTGTGCCGCCTGTGCAGCGCCCGTATCCAGCAGGGCCTGTATGGAAGCCTCGTTCATGCCCATCGCTCGCAATACAGGAAGGGTGTCGGCTCCCAAAGATCGCGTGCCATGCTCAATGGTAGAAGGTGTTTTGCTGAAACGCGGCGCCGGGGACGGATGGGTTAGCCCTTCAACCTGCGCATAGACCGACCGTTCGCTGTTCGCCGCGTATGCCGGCGCCTCAACCATCGTCAGTACCGGCGCAAAGCAGGCATCACTGCCAGACATCAACTCATCCCACTGGTCACGGGTTCTCGTTTTGAGCACTGCCGCCAATTTTTCTTTGAGCTGGGGCCACTGTGATGCGTCATGCTGATGCTCAAACTGCGGGTCGGTAATCTCTGCTCGGGCTAACAACTCAGCATAGAACTGCGGCTCAATGGCGCCAATGGCGACATATTTTCCGTCAGCGCACTCGTAAGTGTCGTAAAAGTGAGCGGCCCCATCGAGCAAATTCGCCTCACGCTCATCAGCATTCCAGGCGCCAATTTGTTGAAAGCCCTGCATCATCCACATCAGCTGAGCCGTGCCGTCGACCATGGCAACATCCACCACTTGACCCACACCCGATCTTGCGGCCTCGAGGAGTGCACCCAAAACGCCAGTCACCAGCAGCATGCCACCGCCGCCAAAGTCGCCCACCAGATTCAGCGGAACGACCGGTCGCTCGCCGCGACGGCCAATCGCGTGCAGGGCTCCGGTGATGGCAATGTAATTGAGATCGTGCCCGGCGGCTTGCGACAGAGGCCCGTTCTGCCCCCAACCCGTCATGCGCGCAAAAACCAACTTGGGATTTTTTGCCAGACACACGTCGGGGCCAAAGCCCAGCTTTTCGCAGACACCCGGTCGATAGGGGTCAATCAACGCATCGGCTCGCTCGATAAGCGCCATTAATGTGTCTTTGCCCGCATCCTGCTTCAAATCGAGGACGACGGATTTCTTGTTGCGACCGCTAATCGGCTCGGCCACCTTGGGATCTGCCGCGCCCGGCCGCTCAATGCGGATCACCTCTGCCCCCATATCAGCAAGCATCATGCCGCCCATCGGCGCAGGCCCAATGCCTGCCAATTCAATAACGGTGTAACCGCTTAACGCTCCCATACCCGCTATTCCTCAAAAATTACGCTGGTTAAAGGGATCATAATGATCACCCAAACAATGGCGGCCGATGATCAGCTTCATAATTTCGGAGCTACCGGCGTAGATGGTGGCAATTTTGGCGTCGGCGGACTGACGGCTGATCGGATACTCATCCATAAAGCCCGCGCCACCGTGTAGCTGCAGCCCCTCATCGGCTACTCGTTGCTGTAGCTCTGAGGTCTTGAGCTTGGCTGCCGCGGCGTCTTCGGCCGATAGCGTGCCCGCGTTGAATGCCAGCGCCGCCTGATCGACGAAGCACTGTGTGATGTCGAGCTCTGCACGCAGTTCCGCCAGCTTAAACTGCGTGTTCTGCATCGCAGCGAGGGGCTTACCAAAGACCTCGCGTTCACGCACAAAGTCGGCAGTCAGATCCCAGGAAAGTTGCGCAGCGGCCAAATACCCCATTGCACCGAGCAAGCGCTCCTCGGCCAGGCCTTCCATTAGGTAGTAGAAACCTTTGTGCGCCTCTCCCAGCACGTTGCTCTTGGGTACCTTGATATCGTTGAAAAACAGCTCCGCGGTATCTTGCGCCTTCAGACCCAGCTTGTTCAGATTGCGGCCTCGCTCAAAGCCCTCCCAACCCGCCTCTACCAAAAATAAGGTCATGGCATGGGGATTGTTCTGCGGATCGGTCTTGGCAGCGACCACCACTAAATCGCAGTTAATGCCGTTTGAAATGTAGGTCTTCTGACCGTTCAACACCCAGTGATCTTCGTGCTCAACTGCTTGCGTGCGCATCCCCGCCAAGTTGCTGCCGGCGTCGGGCTCGGTCATCGCTACAGCAAGAATAATGTCCCCACTTACCGCACCCGGAATGTAGCGGTGGATTTGTTCTTCGCTGCCGAAACGGGTGATGTAGGGCGCCACGATGCGACTGTGGAGCGAGCCAAACCAGTCACTGCAACGCGCATACGCCAGCTCCTCGATAATGACTTGCTCCCAGCGAATATCGTAGTCATCCATGCCCCCAAAGCGCTCCTCAGGCCAAACCATAAGGAACCCCTGCTCACCGGCTTTCTTGAAAATCTCTCGATCGACGACACCCTGCTCGCGGAACCGCTCCATGTGAGGCACGACTTCTTCGGCAAGAAAACGCCGGTAGGCCTCCCTGAACATGGCTTGCTCTTCTGTAAATTGTCTAGTGAGCATGACGCCCTCCTGCGCTACCTATTTTGTTCAAGGCCTCGACGCCCTTCAGGCCCCATGTAGAGTCATATCGGTTTCCACAAAAGCAGCGACTGCGCACTCCCGCCCAGTGGGCAAACCCTTGTCGTGAATGCATCATCGACAGCCACGATCTGACGAGGCATCGTGACGCAATCACGCACCAACGCCACGACAAAGACAGGCCATCGGATCACTTCAATCCGCAGACGTCGGATCCAACACCTCTTTGAGCTCTCGCTTGAGGAACTTGCCGTTAGCATTGCGCGGCAACGGTTCTGAGAGAAACCAAACATAACGCGGCACCTTAAAGGCCGCCAACCGTGAGCCCATGTGTTCTCTAAGCCCAGCAGCATCCAGCATGGCATCGGGCTTTAGATGCACCGCGACACCCACTTCTTCGCCCAAACGATCATCAGGCACCGCAAATGCCACCGTCTCCAGCACCGCAGGATGGGTGTAAAGCGCGCCTTCAACTTCAGCACAGTAGATGTTTTCACCGCCGCGCAAAATCATGTCCTTGGCGCGATCAACGAGATACAGAAAGCCGTCTTCATCAAAGTAGCCAATATCACCGGTATGCAACCAACCATCGACAATGGTCTCCGCTGTCGCCTCCGGGCGGTTGAGGTACCCCTTGATCACCGGCGCGCCCTTTACCAGCAGCTCTCCTGCCTCTCCGACAGGCAGTACGTCACCCGCCTTATTGATGATTTTGCCCTCAAGGGTGGGTACAAGCGGGCCACAACTTTGGGGCCGTGCGAGAAAAAGATCCCCCGCGGTGTAGGTGCTGATCCCGCACACCTCAGTCATACCGTAACCCTGAGCGGGCTTGGCGCGCTGCGTGCTCTCGATCACTTTAGCGGGCAGATCGGGGTGCATCGCCGCACCACCCCCGCCCAATGAGTTCAAGCTCGAGGTGTCGTAGTCAGAGAAATTGGGGTGTGCCAGCAATTCACGCGTCATCATGGGCACCGCACTCAGCGTGTTCACCTGTTCGCGCTCGATCAGCTTCAGCGCCTCCTCGGTATCCCACTTGTACATCAGCACCAGCTTACCCCCGCTCAGCGTGGCGCCGTGCATCACGCAGTTGTTAGCCGTCACATGAAACAGAGGTGTCGCCACCAGTGACGTCGCAGGCGGCGCGGAGACCGGCGCTTCAACTGTTTCACCGCGGCCCAGCGCCTGAGTGGTCGCAAAGATCTGCCCCATCGCCGCCACGTTCATGATGTTGTGCACGCACCCTCGATGGGTCAACTGCGCTCCCTTCGGCCTGCCCGTCGTGCCCGAGGTATAAAATATACAGGCATCGTCGTTGGGTTCGATCGGCGGCATGGGCAACTCGGCAGCGCCGGTGACCGTATCCGCCCACTGGATCGCCTCGACAGGTGGCGCCGGCTCACGCACCGCCACCACAGTCATATCGGCAAAGTCAGCGGCAATGTCGGAGAACACCGCCAACCGCTGATCGTCCGCGACCAATATCTTGGGTTCGGAGTCCTTTAACGCGTAGGCCATCTCGTCAGCGACCCACCACGCGTTCATACCCACAACGACGCCACCCACCGCAATGACACCCCAGTAGGCGAAAATCCACTCCGGGTAGTTGCGAAGCGCGATAGCCACACGGTCTCCCGAGCCTACGCCTTGAGTCTGCAGCCATGAGGCAAAATTCGCGACGATCTGTCCGGCCTCGGCGAAGGTCCAGCGCTCGTTGCCGTAAACGATATATTCTTGGTCGGCATAACCTTGGCCGAGCATCCACAGATCTCGCATTGAGCCCGGCGCATGCTTATACGCCTTGAGACTGTGACCTCCCTGCTCGATCGTCGTCAGCTCAAGAAAAGCCTCTGGTGCCGTCACCATCGCTACGGCATGACGGTAGTGCTCCATAACCTGATCGCTCATCCTGCATCGCCCCTTATTCTTGTTGATCGCGTGACTCGGTATTGAGTCAGGAAGCGACAGCAAGATACCCTAACAGCATCGTCACAACCAGCTTCCGCGGCACGCTTATTGGCAGGTATCATGCCAATAGTTGCAGGGCCATTCCAGCCTGCGCCCCGCTACGAAATCGAGGTTTTTCATGAGCACACAGGACTTAGAATTGACGCGACTGGAGCCCTGGCTTCGGCAGCATGTCCCAGATTTCGAGGGGCCACTTGTCGCGGAAAAATTCGCAGGCGGTCAGTCGAATCCTACCTTTAAGCTGACGACTGGCAGTCGTCATTACGTCCTGCGCCGCAAACCACCGGGCGAGCTGCTCGCCTCAGCGCACGCGGTAGATCGTGAATATCGGGTGTTAGACGCTCTGAGGTCTACCGATGTCCCGGTCCCAGAAGCGGTCGCGCTCTGTGACGATGACAGCATTATCGGATCCATGTTTTATGTCATGGAACATCTAGAGGGACGTATCTTTTGGGATCCCGCCGTACCGGAGGTCGACGCTCCCGAGCGAACCGCCATTTATGACGAAATGAACCGCGTCATGGCCGCGCTGCACTCGGTTAACGTCAATGAGGTAGGACTGGCCGATTATGGCAAACCCGGCAACTACTACGCGCGGCAGATAGGTCGTTGGACCAAGCAGTACCGAGCCTCGGAAACGGAAAACGTGCCCGATATGGAGGCACTGATCGAATGGCTACCAGCGCACATCCCAGCGGGTGAGGAGACCGTCGCGCTGGTGCATGGCGATTACCGCTTGGACAACATGATTTTCCACCCGACTGAGCCGCGCATTATTGGCATTTTGGATTGGGAGCTCTCAACGCTTGGCGACCCGCTAGCAGATTTGGCCTACCAACTCATGGCCTGGCAGTTCCCTAGAGAAGGCGGCATCGCTGGTCTCGAAGGGCTTGATCGCGCTGAACTCGGCCTGCCTTCAGACAAGGCCTACATCGCCGCCTATTGTGAGCGGACCGGTCGACAAGGCATTGATAATTGGCCGTTCTACATGGCCTTTTGCTTTTTCCGCATCGCGGCCATTTTGCAAGGCATCAAAAAGCGCGCTCAAATTGGCACGGCGTCCAGCGCAGAGGCCGATAGTCGCGCGATCATGGTCGGGCCGCTAGCGGCGCTTGGCGCGGCCTGCATACCCTAGCACTCAGGAGAAAAACACCTCGTTGGCAGAAGCGCATGACAACCGCAGCCAGACACTCAATAGCGCCTATGCGGCGCTACTCTTTACCGCGCTACGCTTCACCGCGCTACTCTTAGCCGCCCTGCTGACGGGCCCAGTTGGTCGCGCTTTGGATCGGTTGGCTCGCTTTGCGGGTTTAGGGGAGCGGGCAGCTGCCATGTCAGCCTTCAACGCTTTCTTTTGAGCCGCCGTGGGTGGCGGACGCCTGCGCGAGCTCTTCGGTCGTCGGTAGGTTCCCGGTGCCGGGCGCAAGTCGCCGTATTCGAACCGATGCAGAATCTCCTCCAGCGTTCTTGATATTTGGGTGCAGCGACGCACTGACTCAATACGGCTGTAGGTAGCACGCTCCCCTTCCTTCACCAGTAAACGCAGCTCTTCCTCGTCGGGCTGACTGATCAGATTGAGCGGATTTTGCAGCCGGAACTTCGGCACGATATTGATATCGCCCGTATACTGCTGATCAAGTAATGCATGAACGCTATGCATCATCATATTGAATTTAGGCCAGTTATCTCCGTACTTCTTCGCCACGCCTCGATAAAAATTCAGCACTTCCCGACCGATACCCATACCCAGCGAAGTAGCGGCCTGCCTGAGCGGGCGCACTTTGTCATCTCCGGGAAGAAACGCTCTGGCAATGGGGTTAACCATGCTGACAATGTAGTGATTAGTCGAAAATAGCCGTGACAGGCGCTTCGCCGGCAGGTCATCGGCAACCGAACCATCGACCCAGCGTCGCGCCGGCAGGTAGGGCTGCGGCTCGCCCCACTCGTTCTTGGCTTGCAACATCACGGCAGGAAACACGCCCGGAATAGCACAAGACGCCATGGCGGCTGAGCGGAGATAAACGTTCGGCGATGACACTGCGTTTAATAACCTTGATCGCTGATGAGGCTCGGCGGGCGCAACCGTGATGCTCACCTGACGTCCCGTTTTTGCGTAAGCCTCACCGAAGGTCAGGTCGGGAATCGTCGCCTCAATCAAGCGCTCTGTATCCTCGGCGGTGAAACGGCTCCCGACGCCCGTCAGTAACTGTCTGACGATACCCTTGGTGTCAGCGCCGCCCGACTCCATCATGCCGATGAGATCTAGCTTCGCCATTTCCTCGTCGGTATAGGCGGCGAGCGCTGCAGCGACGATGGAACCTGCACTGGACCCTGATATCACTCGAGGCAGCAATCCATGGCGCAGTAACTCCGAAACCACACCCACGTGCAGGAAGCCCAGCACGCCTCCCCCGCTCAACATCAATGCCGAGCGCCCGTAGCACACGTTGCTGCGGTAGAAAAAGTCGAGTTTTTGCTGGGTAGGGATAATGTCGTCGGGTAGCTCGGCCAGCAACCTGAGGGCTTCATCGATTTCTTGAATGTACTGCTCTATGAGCTTCTTGGTGCCCGACCTGGCCTGCCGGTAAAGCACACTTTTACCCATGCCTCCCATATTGCCGTGGATACCCTCATTGAGCGCATACAGCAGGCTGGACCAATCTTTTTGCTTACGGAATTTGCGCAGCCGGTCAAGGCGATAACGAATTTGCGCGTGATCGTAAAGGTCTGAGGGCTCCTCATGCCGCCACTCGGCCTGTCCAGTCAGCTCATCGTGGGCCGTCGCGGCAGCAAGCCAGTCCTCGTAGGACTGGGCCATATCCATGCCCTGCTCAAGCTGCCGTAGTTCAGACTTGATCGACAATAGCCACTCCTTGTTTACCGCTCTTCGATGAGTGATTACGCGCTGACAAGCATAGAGGCTCAGCCCACCGCACGCCAGCTTGACAATGGAAAAAACTACACCGCGTCGCGATACGCATCCTGCAGATGGCGCTTATAGAGCTTCCCATTGTCCATACGCGGCAGTTGCTCCAGAAAATCGACCTTCCTCGGCACCTTTACTGAGGACAATCGCTCACGCATCCAATCAATCAGCTCCATTTCCGTCTCGGGAGACGCGTCGGCCCATTTCATTGGCTGCACGACGGCCATTACCTCTTCACCAAACTCGGGATGCGGAATACCAAACACCGCCACATCGGCGACCTTGTCATGGGTAATCAACAATCCCTCAATCTCCGCCGGATACACGTTGACGCCGCCGGTGATAATGGTGAAGTTCTTGCGATCGGTCAGGTAAAGAAAACCCTCCTCGTCGAGGTAACCCACATCCCCCATTGTGCTCCAGCCATGCTCGTTGAAGGCGTTCTTGGTTTTCTCTGGCTCATCAAAATATTCGAAAGGCCGGCTGTTGGCGAAGTACACATCGCCGATCTCTCCAGGGCCCAAAACCTCGCCGTTTTCGTCGAGAATTCGTGGCTCACCAATGATCGCCTGGCCCACTGAACCTTTGTGAGTCAACCAGTTGGCAGAATCGATAATGGTGAAGCCGTTCCCTTCGCTGCCCGAGTAGTACTCCACGATCACCGGGCCCCACCAGTCGATCATCGCTTCTTTGACGTCAATAGGGCACGGCGCCGCGGCGTGGATGGCACACTTCATTGAGCTCAGGTCATATCGACTCCGCGCCTCCTCGGGCAGCTTCAGCATTCGAACAAACATGATCGGCACCCACTGGCTATGCGTCGCCTTGTACTTTTCAATCAGAGCCAGAGACTGCTCGGGGTCAAAGTGCTCCATAATCAAAGAGGTGCCGCCTAGGCCCAATACCATTAAGTTGTAGTGCAACGGCGCAGCGTGATAGAGCGGTGCTGGCGACAGGTAAATCGTCTCGACCCCGAACCCAAAAAACGCGCCCACGCTACCTGACATTGGATGATCGGCATGAATACTGTCTGCATGCGGCGCCCAATAAACGCCCTTGGGCTTTCCAGTGGTTCCCGATGAATACAACATCGGCGCACCTAGAAACTCGTCATCGATGGGCGTTTCGGGCATCGCTGCCAGCTGCTCGTCGAGCGCCTCAAACCCTGCGATGGCTCCGCCCACGCAAAAACATCGATTCAGCCCCGCAGATGCCGCAGCCGCCTGAGTCGCGACCTCTGCAAGACTGGCAGAAGCTATGAACAGTTTCGCCTTGCAATTGGTAATGATGTAAGCGGTTTCTTCCTGCTTGAGGTGGGTACTGATGGGCGTAAAGATGACGCCGGCCCGGTTTGCCGCCAGCGCCACCTGCAAAAACTCAGCGCAGTTCTTCATCATCATGGCAATGTGATCGCCGCGGTTGACTCCGGATGCGCGCAGCAGGTGCGCTATTTGGTTCGACCTACGGTCCAACTCAGCATAAGTCACTACCTCGCCCGAATTGGCCATAATGTAGGCCGGTCGGTCCGGCGTCTCAGCGGCAAACGAAGAAAAATGCGGCATGGCGTCCCTCTTATATGAGCGTATTATTCCTATTCACTATACAAGTTCGGACACGAGATGGTAGCGGCAGCAACCATGAGCACCGGCGCAGAAATCAGGGCGCACTGTCGAACCAACGATTTCACCCGTCAGACCTCGGGTCTGGCACCCGGCTACGTGCAATGCAACGTCGTCATCTTGCCCGTCCAAGATGCGGAGCAGTTTGCCGCATTCTGCAAGCGCAACCCGCAGCCCTGTCCGCTGTTGGCGACCAGCCGCCACCCCGGCGCGGCCGATCTGCCTGAACTTGGAGATGACATCGATATTCGAACTGACTTGCCCCGCTACCGAATTTGGGAACACGGCCAATGCACGGGACAGCGCGATGACATCCTCGACCTATGGCAGGATGATTGGGTGGCCTTTGCCTTGGGTTGTTCGTTCTCCTTTGAGGAGGCCCTCAGCAATGCCGGCATAGAAATCAGAAACGTAAGTGAGGGCGTCAATGTGCCGATGTATCGCACTAACATCGACTGCCAATCTGCCGGCCCGTTCGAGGCAAAAATGGTCGTGAGCATGCGGCCCATGCCAGCCAGCGATGCCATCACTGCCATTCAGATCTGCTCACGGTATCCCTCTGTTCACGGCGCCCCCATTCATCTGGGTGATCCCGAGTTGATTGGCATTGCCGATTTGAACCAACCTGATTTTGGCGATCCAGTCAGCGTCCGCGCAAACGAGATCCCGCTCTTTTGGGCCTGTGGCGTGACGCCGCAAGTCGCACTAGAGTCAGCGGAGCTGCCGCTGGCAATCACTCACGAACCGGGGCATATGCTGGTGACCGATCTAAAAAACGCCTCGCTGGAGGGTGAAGCATCATGGAACGCCTGACGCTAAATTGCGACATGGGAGAAGGTTTTGGCCCGTGGAGTATGAGTGACGACGCCAGCATCATGCCGCTGATTGATGCGGCCAACATCGCCTGCGGTGGCCATGCGGGCGACCCCAGCACGATGCGCCAATGTGTCGAACTGGCGCGACGCCATAAAACGGAAATTGGCGCGCACGTTTCCTACCCGGATATGCAAGGCTTTGGCCGCCGCGCCATGGATATCAGCGGCCAAGCGCTGATTGACCTGATTCACTACCAGCTCGGCGCGCTGGACGGCATCGCCAGAGCCCACAGCACGCGGGTGAGCTATGTAAAGCCCCATGGCGCGCTCTATCACGCCATGCTGGACGACCCGGCTATCATGAATGACATTATGCGAGCTGTCGCCAGCTGGCACGCTGACCTCGAACTGGTGGTACTTGCCACTCCGAGAGACCGCAAAACCGTGCAACTGTCAGTCGAACATGGCCTAACCCTTCGCTACGAAGCATTTGCCGATCGGGGGTATACGAGTCGCGGGTTACTGTTAGGCCGAGACAAACCCGGCGCAGTACTTGATGCAGACGACGCCGCCAAACAGGCAGTGGCCATTTCACAGAATGAGCTTAGGACCCCGCGCGGCAAACGCATACCGGTGACAGCCGACACGCTATGCGTTCACAGTGACACGCCGGGCGCCGTCAAAATGATCCGGTCGATCAGACAGGCATTGGACCGTTTGTAAAGTGACCTGCTCTGTCGGTCCGGCGGGTGAAGCTGCTATGCGTCTCGTGTTCGAAGCAGACCCCGCACCAGAGTTGACCCGCACATTGCTCGCCATTCAAAAGAGCGCCCAGCGCCACTTCCAGGGCACCCTAACAGACAGCGTCATCGGCTACGCCACGCTGACCCTTTTTTTTAAGCCGCTCCAGTTTCAACGTGATCGAGTTGAGGCGTGGCTACTTGATCAAGTCGACCTCACAAAAACAGACACGCACTGTGATCCCCCGCCCGCCATCATACTGCCCGTCTTCTATCATCCCAGCGTTGGCCCGGATCTCGAGTGGCTGGCAGACGAAAAAGGCCTGAGTGTCGACGACATCATCGCACTGCACAGTGGGGCCACCTATTTCGCCTATGCGACAGGCTTTGCACCGGGATTCTGCTACCTCGGCACACTGCCATCTCAGCTCATGGCACCCCGTTTGGCCACCCCCAGAAGCAAAGTGCCCCCGGGTTCGGTTGCCATCGCGGATTTACAGACGGCGGTCTATCCCTGCGAATCACCCGGCGGTTGGCGACTGATTGGCCAGTGTCCTCAGCCACTGTTCAATCTCAGACACACCCCGGCAAACCTCCTGTCAGTCGGAGATACCGTTCGTTTTGAGCCCGTGAGCGAGGCTGATTTTTACGCCATGGGCGGCGCAAGATGAGCACGTTGATAATCGGGCAGGCAGGGATCGCAACAAGCGTTCAAGACAGCGGCCGAGCGGGGACTTTGCAACTGGGCATTCCCCCATCAGGCGCCATGGACCCGTATGCCTTGGTGAGCGGACAACACCAGCTGGGCCACGTTCACGACGAGGCCGCCCTCGAAATGGCCTATGCCGACCTAATCGCCAGATCCACGCATGACTGTCATATCGTCATCACTGGCGCTCCAGTGACGCTGGCTATTGATGATCAGTGCCTAGACCCTAGAAAGATTCACGCTATCAAAGCAGGCCAAACACTGAGTATCAGGGCGACCAAAATCGGTATCTACAGCTACCTACACATTTCCGGAGGTATCGCCACCGAGCCAGTATTTCAGTCCCGCAGCACTTCACCACGCGAGGTTATCGGCGGCTTCGAGGGACGATACCTTCGTGACGGCGACACCCTGCCCATTGGGCCAACTCACAGTAGGCCAAGCAGAGATGACCCCCTACTCGATCTGTCCCCATCGCCGTCGACGCTCACACTGCGATTTGTGCCAGGGTTTCAACACGACGAATTCTCTCCTGCTGCGATGAGCGCGCTGCTGGGAACGGAATTCTCGGTCACGCCCAGCGCCAACCGCATGGGCGTCAAACTCTCCAGGGGCGGCCTGCATTCCGGCATCGAGAGCCTGCTTTCTGAAGCAACCTGCTATGGCGCCATTCAGATACCGCCCGATGGAGCCCCGATTGTCCTACTCAACGACCGACAGACGGTGGGGGGCTATCCCAAGCCAGGTGCTGTCATCAGTAGCGACTGCGCACGTCTTGCTCAGGCGCGGCCGGGACAAAAGGTTCGCTTTGTCAGCTGTAGCGCGGAAGAAGCAGATCGGATTCAATGGTTGGAGCATCACTTTGTGGAGACTCGACTCCAGTGA
>Ga0181602_10003574_pt1 | contig 12418 bp, 29 predicted proteins | sample 041ome_14_FD_148640 | JGI IMG/M metagenome (GOLD analysis project Ga0181602, IMG submission 148640) | Coastal salt marsh microbial communities from the Groves Creek Marsh, Skidaway Island, Georgia - 041408US metaG (spades assembly) | ecosystem: Environmental > Aquatic > Marine > Intertidal zone...
CTCGCGAATAACCCTTGACGGAAAGGGCCAGACAGTACCTTTGTATGCCCCCCAGTACCGTTTTAATGCTTTCATGGGCATTTCGGCCTAAGATCTTTGAAGTCCGGCCAGAAGCCACCACAGACGTTCTCAGTGTATTCCTGACTTATCTGCTGCTGATGCTCGAAGTCTTGACTGCCGATCCAGCCGATGACTGCGATGACCGTAATGGTCAGTAGAATCTTTTGTAGTCTGTTCATAATCTTCTCCTTGGTCATCATTATGATTGATTCCCCTATGACAGTCAACTGTTCTACTTACTTGGCGTCAGCAATCGCATCAGCCAGATTCTTTAAGAACTTTCTTTGGAAACCATGCTTAGGTGAAAAGACATAGGTGTCAGCGATCTTGCCGAACGGGAACAGCGGCTTGTACTGCGCGTCCTTCTGGTATGCTGCGACCATGCGGATCTTCTGACCGCCTCGCTTAGTGGATCTGCCGTACCGCTCCCAGATGCCTTCACTGTACTTCTTAGCGCCCTTAGGACTACCTGAAAAGAACTTAGACTTGTCCTGCATCATCTCGTCAATAGCGCCTTTCTTAAAGTTACCGAACGCGTCTAGGTATTTGTTTGAATGTCTAGTCGATACCCTGATCGCACGTTTGTTAGGAAACCTTGTGCCGCCATACACTTGGAACTTCATGTAGTCAGCTCGACTATCATCCCAGAACACTGTAGCCGTTAAGCTGCGTTTAGATGATTTGTCATAGAAGAAGTTCTTCTGCGTGAACTTAGTCGCACCTTTCCCTGTTTTCTTGTCAAACTTCTTCGTTGTTGCCTTACCGAGCACACCCGTTCCTTTCTTCTTGGATAGCTCAAACGCCAACTGATTTAAGGTCTTGCTAACCGCAAACGGTATTTGCTTCTTCTGTGTACGGGTCAACCCCTTGGATACTTCTTTGATGTTGCTTCTTAGATCAATCTTCATCTTCACCTTCTACTAAATCGTTGAATACGCCATGGGTTGCGAGATACAGAATCCCTATCTGGCTTAACAGATGCTGCGTGTCATATGACTTTTCGCCAGCTTCTTGCAAGTCCCATTCGACATAATCTTCATTTTCACGCTGAATCAGCATCTCAATGTAGGTGATCTTTCCCTGCATCACTTCCTTCTGGATAGACTGCAAATGCTCCAGAAGTTCGTTTCTGTGTAGCTGTGTGATATCGCCCATCGCATTTATCCCTGAAGGTATTCGCCATCCATCCTAACAGGAATAATAACATGGCAATGGGGAAAGCTAAGATCACTACTGACGTGAACAGGATGCAGCTTATTGCGTACAAGACGTTATACATCTTCTTCATATTCCCAGTCACATTCTGTGCATTCTTCCCGCTCATAAACTCCAAAGATTTTAACGGCTAATTCGCCGCACATCGGACACCGAAGTTCATTCCACGGCGCATTTCGATCAGTCCATGCGCCTTCAGGATAATTTGACATGAGTAGCTCCCTTAGTGATTGCCTCGTTTAAAAGTCTGACAACGCTCTTTTGATTGAAGTCTATCGTGACCAGATCCGTGAAGACATCTTCTTTGATCCGTTCGTGCTTGCCTAAGCCTATGGCTGTCCTTACGTCTTTAAGGCTTGTCACATAGCCACAGTCTGTATTCGTTTCCCAATAGACTATTCGCATCTCGATAGCTTGTCTAACAGCTTCAGGACATCCGGTATTACCTGACGGTGGAATTCATCAACATCATCAGGCCCATAGGACTCCATGATCTTAGATAGCGTGATGTATGCTCTAAGCATTTCTATTCTTGTTGGTTCCATCTTCTTCTCCGTTGGCTTCCTAGACCCCGAAGGGTTTCGACTGTTGCCAGCAGTCTCATCAGTAGGATTACGCTACTGACTTGTCGGGTATTTTTTCGATAGATTTTATGATGCTTGCGAACGCGTCCAGCTCGTCTTGAGTCGATCCCATTACCCAGATGGTATTGTTGTAGTTCGCAATCTGATACCCGTCTTTAAGCCAGACCATATATTCTTCTTCAGCATAATCGATACCCAGAATATACTTCTTGTACTTTCCTGCGGCCTTCATGATATCAGCCTCGGTGATCTCGTCTTCGTAAATTGGCATCTTCTTCTCCTGTGTAGACCCGAAGGCGACTTAAAAAGCTCGCCTCACTTCGTCTTCATTTTCACAAATTAATAAAAGGTAATTTCGAATCGATGTGCGTAAATCAATCTCAGTAGACAGCATGTGACCCCTTTGAATTTGGGTATCTTGAATCAATCCCAGCATATTAGAATGCACTTGAAAAACATCTGAACTGATTACCTCGTCGAAAAATAAAATGTCCAGCAACTGGACAACGGCACCAGTGTGATCGTTTCGCTCAGTCTTGCTTTTGATTTCTACAATTTCCGAGGCTGTTAGTGTTGTTTTGTTCATCTTGTCTTTCCCTTGGTTACGTTGTTGATAGGTTCTATTTTACCCACATCAACCATAGAGTCAACACTTTTGTTTACTACCTAAGAATTATTTATAGACCGATTTGGAATATCTAAACCGCTTTTAATAACTTGATTCTTTCCTTTGCCAGCTTGTATCGCTTGAAGTCGTTGTGGGTTATCCGACTACCCTTCGCCTTTTCTGACTCAAAAATAGCTATGAAATAAGCGTCCTCTTTCGCTGCCTCTATAACCTTCTGGGGTATAGCCTGACGCTTAGAGTCTCTGAATAACACGCTAGCCGGTAATCCTAGCGCAGCTACCACTTCCTGACCGTTTGCCTGACATGCGAAACAATGTATCAAAACTTTTCCATCTTCTTCCTTCATCGTCATGCTTGGATTCGTGTCATTGTGAACCGGACAACACGCTACCCATCGTTCACCTAATTTTTTAACCTTGTCTAACTTAGGAAGAATGTCTTTTAACACCTTTCGCCCTTCTTATGTTGATGTGTGTGATGTGATCCTTCACTTCTGATGAAACGTGGATCGTTGTTTGCGGGTCAATCTTGTTAGGCCAGACACCGAACTTTGACCTATAGGCCCAACTGGCCCATCCGTCTCTGTAGCCCTTCTGACGTGCGTAAAATTTGAACTCACCAAGCCAGCGTGATTTTTCTTCTGCGCTAAAATCCCTGTTGGCTTTTTTCAGTTCTTTTAAGACCTGATCGTCTGACTTCAGAATCTCTTTTGGTGGTCTTTGATAGCCGCAAACGCATCGTACCAAAAAATGCTGGAAACATTGTGGGCAAACTGACAGATCTGGTTCTTTCTTTTCTTTAGTCAGAATCCGCTCGTCATATTTCTTCTCGCCATCATCCAAAGTCTCAGGAACTATCGTTTCCGCGAATCCATGCTTTTGGACGTTGCCAGAATGATCAAGATAAATTGCTTCTACCTTGTTGGGATGCGTCCTCATTATTCGCCCAGCTCGCTGAACGTAGGTGATCAACGACTTGGTTGGGAAACAGTCGATTAAAGTCTGAACCTTGGGGGCGTCGTATCCCGTGTTCAAAAGTCGTGAACATGAAAGAATCTGAAAGTCACCTTCATCGTGACTTTCGTACAGGCTCTGACGTTCGTCCTGTTCCATATAGCCATCGATATGCTCTGCGGTGAATCCTTGCTCCCTAAACATCTCCACCAGCTTCTGACTATGTTTAATCGACGGGCTAAAGGCTATGGTCTGACCCTTACCGAATCGTTTAAAGTTTTCGATGATATCACCGACCAGCTTTTCGTCAGACTCAATCGCTGCTGCTAATGACTTGGGATCGAAGTCAGTCCCACCCGTACCGATTCGTTTCTTCTTAATGCCCTTCAGACTCGCGTGATGACCGCCGTAGTATTTAACCGGACATAAATACCCTTGATCTAGTAACTGTTCAGGCGTGATCGGAACAACCAGATCAGAATAGAACTTTCCCAATCCTTTAGAATATGGCGTAGCACTGAGACCGATGAATACCGACTTGCTGTAGTTGTCCATCAGCTCAGTGGTCGTCTTGTAGTGAACATGACATTCGTCGATGACTGCAACGTGAAACAAGGGCTTGTAGCGCCTTCTCGCCAGCGTCTGAATCGATGCTATCTGAATAGGCGCGTTAGGATTGGTTCGCCAGTGATCGGATTGCATGACCCCTACCTGTATCCCTGCGCGATCAAATTCTTCTAACGCTTGATCAACCAGCTTTACTCTGTCACAGATAAAGATGCCCATCTTGCCGTTATTGGCTACGTTCTTCAGTATCTCAACAGCGACCCTTGTCTTCCCAAAGCTACAAGGCGCAGCTAAAACCGATCTGGAATTTCCTTTCCTGATCGATTGCCTTAGCTGGTTAATCGCCTTGTCTTGATGCGGTCTAAGCATCTGTTGCGCCGCATTCAGCCATGCTGATCACTTCGTCCCAAAACTCTGCGGCTGGCCCAGAATACCAGTGAATCACAAACGATTCAGCGCCGCTTGAGTCCCAAATCTTACGATTAGGGGCATCGACACAAATGTGCTTGTCGGTAGCGGTGATGTAGCTGACATCCCAATCGACCTGACCCCCTTGTTTAACGATCTCGGACATTGCTTGTTTTTTAGTTGCCATAGCATCTTATCCCCTTGTCTTGATGCGGCCTTAACATCCCAAATCCCATCTTAGGATTTGTGTAGCGTGTTCCTCACCGATAGCATTCTTGATGCCTTCGTCTAGGCACATGGCGCCGCCGGTTATGATGTAGGCAACAACGAACTCTTTAATCGATTCGCCATCGCCCATGTCATCGATGTACGCTTTCATGACTTTTGAATCTATTTCTAAGGTGCAATCTACTTTGACTTTCATCTTCTCCCCTTGAGCGGCTTATGCCGCCGCCTCATTTAAGTCCATCATCAGAGACATAACTAAAGTTTCATCGATAAAGCCGTCACAAGAATGTTTGCATATTGATCGCCAGCCTACATTAGACTTCTCAATCATTTCGTGAAGCTCGATACCGTTCTGGGTGTAATTAAAGGCGTACATGCTGCCGTTGGATAATGAACCGATCAGTGTGATCTCGTGAAGGTGATGCTCGCCTTTACCGAAGTGTCGGTTGACGATGTTGTAGCTGGCTAACAGACGACCTTGCGGGTTGGTGTAAAAAACTACGTCTGAAAAGTTTTCACTATCCATAAAAATACTTTCCATGTTCCTCCGCTCATTCTCATAACCCTTGTACATGTAGGTTCCTGTGATCGCTTCGTTAGCTTTTAGTGCTGATTGAAAGTCAGCGTGAGCGGTTAGGTTGGTGATTAAGTTCTTCATGTGCTTCTCCTTAGTTGGTGATACCCATTCTAATGATCCCAACCCCATAGTCAACACTTTTGTTTACTTTTTATCGGGAAGATTTTGAGTCAGTTACGCACCGATTTTCGATCACCTTAAACTTGCTTCTCGGAATGATGACGGACGGTTGTACTTCTAAGTCATCGCGCTGATCTTTCGTCCTACCGAACGGAACCAAGATCTTTTCTATCCCGTCTTCTTTTCCTATCTCAATCGCAACCAGAGCATCATTGAATTGAACCACAAAAAAGCTAGTGCCAAGATCAAAGTCCTCAGCGTAGCGTCTCAGCTTTGAATACTTCATCGCGCAAAATCTTAGGTCAGGATACTGATCTTTGTCATTGTACCTTCTCCGAAATTCGATAAAGTGCTTCACTTGGTTGTTCTCATACATTGCCCAATCAACACCCCAGACAGCATCAGGCAATTTGTGTATCTGCTTGCCTGTTTTCTTAGCTAAGAATCGTCTCGCGTTGTTCTCGATCTCTAGCATTGCACTTGTCTCAAATTTTTGTCTGCCCATTTGTTTTCCTTATTTTAAAGACAGCTCGGCTTTTTCCCTTTGCAAGTCACAACCATGCAGATCGTTAATCTGGTTAGGTCTGATGTGACTACATCCTAAGATGCGGTAATCATGTCCTTTCGGTTTCCTATCTAGGCGCTACCCTAGACAACCCACTTGGGCCTCTGCGTTTGGGACGTGAATCGGGACAAGCCAAGTCCTAAAATCTGCTCACGGATTATCGCTTTCTGGATTGGACGCACGATTAAACGCCACTTTCCATCGGCAGGAAGCAGTTGAAGTTAGATTCAAATGGTGAGAAAATTGAACCGTGTCGGTTTGCGCTCGGTTCTTTTCGCACCTTACTCAAATCGGCCTTCAGGGACTGGTAATCCCGCCGACACATTCAATACTACTCTAGATCGCAGTATCGATCAACCTATTCAAATACCACTGGGCTTTCTTCAAGTCTTCAAGCGGTGAACCTTTGTACTTATGTCGATGAAGATACTTGTGACAGTTACCCAGCAGATACGCGCCATATTCGTCACCTAACTGCTGCTTAATGTAATCGATACATTCTATCTCGCCCACGTTGTAATGCGGTGGCTCGTCAACAGCTAACCACTTGACTTGATTCCACTCCTCGGGTGTTGCATCAACCATTTTCCTTCGCCCTTTTTATAACTAAACGTACATTGAATCTGTTGATAGGTTCGCCACGTCGATTGACTAAACCTTTATCTGCAAAATGCTTTGCAATTTGTAAATGATTCTTGCCTTCTTGTTTCATCTTAACCATTTGTTTTATGATTTTTTGTTCTTCAGAATTTTTCTTGATCTTCCCATCTTCCCTGTTAAACCCGAACGGCAAGACCCCGCCAGTGCTTAATCCTTTTTCACGTCTTTCCTGCAACGCTGCCTTGGTCAGTGCTGATGTTCTTAGAAGATGCGGTGAATGAACCTTCGCATGACAAGGCGCACAAAGATTCACCGTCTTAGTCCCACCTAAAACACGGGGAACAACGTGATGGGCATGGTCTGCTTGAACGCCACATTCAAAACACACCAAGTCTTTGTTTTTCGTTTTTAATTCGGGCATTAAAATCTGCCAGCATTTCACGATAATCTTTGGCGTATAGCTTAATCGCAGATGACTGGCTTGCCAACATATTATCAACGTGACGCTTGCCGAACTTTCTGATCATGAACAAGGTATAAACTTGCGCTGCTGTGCCGTGTTTCATCCCGTAAAGATTACAAGCTGGACATTGCGGCCAGACGTTATTTGAGTCGAAAGCGTAGAAACTAGACTTACCTTTAGGGACAAAGTGCCCACCGTGAACCGTGGTATAATGCCTGACTTCCCCGCATGTCACGCACTCGCAAAAGCCATTGTCGTCTGCTTCTTCTAGCCTTCGTAAAAGCTGGAACTGTCGTAAACATTTAGCCCTGAGCGTTTCTGGCACGTTGGAACTCACTGTCTTTTGGATTCGTTAATTGTACACCGTGATCAAGACCCCAGTGAAAAACTTGCTCCATGAAGAAGTGCATCTCGCCTTTGTCCAGAGACTTAGTAGACCTTAACTGGTTAGGAATCGTCGTGCTTCCAACTATCACGTCTTCGGTTCCTAAAAACTCATTCTTCATCAACTGCTTCATTTGTTCTGGCGTGATGGGAACTTTCTTAGAAAAGTGACTCGACATTTCACCGCACCACATATGAAACAAAGCATTTTGATTCAAAGACCTTGAAGTGGAATATGCTTCCAACTTCCAAGCACAAGGTCGTTCATAGTCCCAATCCTCTAAAGACTTACGGAAAAACGTCAGAACGCTATCGATGTCTCGACGATTTTGAATCAACCAAAACTGACCGTTCATCGCGTTAGCTCATCCCAGATGTCTTCGATAATAGCTTTAATTTCCAGCCAAAGTTTTTCAATCATCATTCAACTCCAGAAAGTCAAACGGGTGCATATCTATGCAGTTGCAAATTTTAGTAACCAAAGACAGCTTCGCGTCTTCCCTGTAACGCCACTGCGAGACTTGCTGCTTAGTAATACCAAGACGGGTAGCGAGTTCTGTCGAACTCACCCCCTTCTTGATCTGTGCCAGTCTTAAAGACTTACCGAAATTAAAACGGCAAGTCATCGTCGTCTGCCGCTGCGCTTGAATTGTAAACGTCTTGGATCTTGCCAGTCATGACCGGCTGATTCCCTGACGCATCACGTTTCCACAACGCGATATCAATCGTCTCGCCTTCTTTGATGTCACGGTGAGCAACGACCTTACCACTAAGGATCGGGCCGCTACCGCCTTTGTCGTTCTTCCAAAGGCTTACTTTTCCACGATTGTCATATTCCATTATATTCTCCCAATAAGAGTTAAGTTAGTTTCAAGTTCTTCCAGCAATTTATCAATCGCCGCTGAAAGTGAAGCGATATACTTGTCGTCTCGTTTGACGTTCATAATTAGATTCGGTAGATCTGGGTGATAAGACATGAACCAGTAGTCTTCCAAGTCCATGAGCCACATCGTACCTTGAACTTGCGCGTAATACTCAGCAGGCATTTCACCGTCTTTGTGATAGTCGATCAGATACTTGACGTGAGTAGTGTGCATTGGGCACTTAATCTCTAAACCAGAATCAAATATCAACCGATCAGGACTGCAACCAACTGTCTGCGAATCATTGGTTACAAACCCGACTTCGCGACAAATTAAATCGGTCTGAAAACTAAAGACGTTAGCCGCTTCAGGTTCTAGTTCACGGCCTCTTTTCATGTGAAAGGTGTCGAACGAATCAAACCTTTTACCTGACATTTTCTCAGCGAGCAGTTCGTGCATGTACTTCTCGCTAGACGCGCTAGGCTTACCTGTCGGAGTCAAAAGGTCTTTGAACCGACTTGCAGATGGCACTCCAAGACGTAGCTGAAACCACGCCTCAGATCCTTGCTCGACGTTGTGGATCTTCATTGAGCTGCCTGCTTTGCTTTCTTCTGCTGAAGTTGTTTTTTGGCCTTCTCATACTGCGAGTCAGTAAGGCTTTTCAAATTCTCTACACCGTAGACTTTTAGGAACGCTTCTTTGCTAGACTTTGTAGCGTCTAACATGGCGTCAAGGTGTGCGACCTTTTCGTCAGAGATATCTTCTATTCCTAAATCTTGTGCATCAGTATCCTCATCGGCGCACACGGCCCACATACTTTGAGCCTGATATCGTTTGAGATAAGTCGCCATTGAACCCAAGTCTTGGATCGGGTTTTTAGATGTTTTAAGAAGTTCTACGCTTGCAGTCTGTTTGATCCACTGACCAGAGCTGTGTGACACCTGACTCGACACGCATACATGCCCTGCGCGAGCCTCTACCGATTGAATGAATGAAAGTCCGTTAGCACTAGCAACGGGCCTGATACAGCCTAGAACAGCCGTTAGATCAGCGTATTCATTCTTGAAGAAAGTGTTCTTCGTGTTTTTGCTTGGATTACGAATCTCAGACTGTGCCTTAGCAAGCGCAGCAGTTAATTCATTGATGTTTTCTGACTGTTCCATTGTCTTCTCCTGTCTTGAAACGATTACATAGTAAACGAATCAAACTAAGAAGTAAACAAATCAGACGATAGGTATTTAGCTGGTCTGTGTTATGATGGGGATTCTTCTCCCCGCGCCTAAGGCGTACTGGCCCACTTCGGTGGGCCTTTTATTTAGTACGTCCAGATGACCTGAGTCGTTGTCCTAGTGTCTACATGGACAAAAGATTTGGCGACTCCAATCCCTGAAAACCCAAGTTTGACAGCATTAGCAACAACCAAAAAACGCTGATGCCCATTATCAACATAGATATCAGCAGCGTTGCCTTTCGTATGTTGACCGCCACCGTTGGGTTTTTTAACTTCAAGGCTATGTTTTTCACTTCTGAAGCCGCTGGTTATTTTAAAAGGGAATCCACATTCATGGCGCAAGGCATCAAGCGCATGGATGAACTCGTCTTTCATCTCATTTTCGCCAGTCTCTTGGCAATCGAATTCTTCCCTAGTGAAGAACTTAAAAGTCATTTATCTTTAGCCTTGAAAATATTAAGAGCCATTAAGTCAACGACCTTATAGATCTTAGCCCAAGCCTTGCCGACCTTAGAAACCATTTCGTCGTCTTTTGGTGTAGGTGTTATAGCTGCAAGTGAAGATGCGCAAGCAATGATCATTGACACCATTTCTACATATTCAAAAATTCCCATCATCGTCTCCTTCTGCTTCGCAAGCCGTGATTATCTTGCCGTAAGTTAATTTTTCTGCCGCAATTTCACATTCTCGCAGGGTCTCAAACTCTATCCGATCAGGGCTTACCCAAGACCCGATCATGATGATCAAAATAAATTTCATGCTTATTTAAATCTGTTGTTGAATAGTTCAAACAATGTCCGAATCTTTTCTTTGATCTGCTCAATATCGCTGTGCATCTTGGCGAGCACTATAACGAGAGTCACAAATCCAAAAGCGATGGGCCAGATAGCACCTAGTGCGTCAAGCGTCTCCATCGCCATCATCCTTGCGGCCGAAAATACCTCTTACGGTATCGCTTTCCCAGATGCGGATAGATAACCAAACGATAGTGACTGCTGCCGCTGCTTCAGGAAGCCAGCCCGCAAGCGACGCAACGCCGCCTGTTACAGCGACCGCATCAACTATTGATTTGACTTCCTCTTGCATAGATCACCTAATGTGCTTCGTCCACTTCCTCAAACACAGGCTCTGAGCCAAGAATAGGCTCCTCTGGCGTCTGCTGCGCTTGCTGCTGTTGCGCTTGATAGAGGCTAATTTGGGCCTCTAAATCGGCTATTCTAAGGGCTTGACCAGCGTTTTGTTTGGCTAATGAATCAATTTTAGCCATCTGAACATACTCGTCTGCACTCATTTCCCGCTTTTGCTCACTCATTTTCCTCTCCTAGTTAAAAAACCGTATTTTAGACTTTTCTGACTATGTCTACCACTTATTTAACAGGTTAGCTTTATTGTCGGTTGGTAAGGGTATACAGGCTAATCATAAAGTTCATAGTTGTATCTTTCTCAATAAAGGTGCGATCTTCTGGGCTGTATCCAAGCAGCCGCAAAGCCCATCTAAATCTACAGTCTACTTTGGATATTTTATCGCCAACAACCTGATTTTGAGGATTAACAGTATTACTTACGTTAAAACTTCTCCCATACTGCGTGTTTGGAGAAATGTCTACAAATGAGGTTATGCTGTTTGTGCTCATCAAGGTCTCACCAAACTGAGATGTGTCATAAGTTTTAGATCCAACGCTAGAATCAATGGATTCATTGTGTTGTGAGGTCAAAAGCGCAGCTTGCTTTACTTGCACCCCCTCAAACAAGATCGCATCATTCGCAGTTGCGCTATAGGTTTGAGGATTGCTAGTCCCGCTTGCTTCTGAGTTCCAATATTGATTGCTTACGGTTATGATCGCGGGGTTGCTGTAGTTGACAACTGAAAACAAATGAAACCTGAGTCTTGTGTCAGTTCCGTTAAATTCAATAGTCATGCCGCATTTAACTTGTGTAAATATTCCTGAAATATTTGCTTGAGTTATTGTCGCAAGAGCACTGCCTAATTTATAGTTAAGGTCGTTGCTGGTCGTACTAAACAACCTTCTGCGTGTATAACCTTGATTCTCGCCTACGCTGCAAGGATGTAGATAGTCTCGCATTGTATTAGTGCCGCCGCTTGCGATTGCGCTTCCTGCGACTGTGTTGTACCAATTTAAAGCGCGAACATCCGAGTCATTTAAAGAGACTTGAGTACCGGAAGTGCCGCCAGCCTCTCTGTGTATATCATTTAGGGTTATTGGCCCCGTAGCTGGTATTGCGACTCCATTATGCTTTACATACATTGCCGCAGTAGCACCTGACGAAGATGATGCAAAAGGAAATGATGAAATTCCGCTCCAAACCCATTGGGTATACGGGCCTCCTTCTTCCCCTCCCGTAGGCGGTGGATCTGGGTAATTAAAACTAGAATTATCGTTGACTATAGCCCCGCCATAAGTTGCCGACGTTCTGCTGTAGTCTGTCCCATTTATTGTTAAAACATCCCACCCATCGTTTTCATGAATGCCATAGACTTGAAATGTTATAGTGTCATTAGAGCCTTGCCATAATAAAGCTCGCACACCGTTGCCACCAAAAGCAACTAGGTATTTTTCACTTTGATTTACAGACGACGTTCCAATTACATCAGAAAATCCCGCAATTGATGGTGGATCAAACCCAAAAATATCAGTAGTAGATATTGTAAATTGGCTTATTGTGACTGCCATTCTGCTACTTGCCTTATAAGCTCTTGTTGCTGATCTACGAACAAAGCTATCTGTTCTTCTGGAGTTAAATTGGGATCAGGCTCAAGATGGAAAAATAACGTTTGACCGTTTTCAAATTCATGAGCGAATTTTAGCAATCCGTCCTCTATCGTGTACTCAGGCATCAGTCCAAACCGCTGCGCAGATGTCTTGAACTAATTGATCTTGTCCAGACACATCATCCCCTTCCACGAAAACCCTGCTTTCCTGCTTGCTTATGGGAAGATCTGAATCATCAGG
>Ga0181602_10003582_pt1 | contig 12395 bp, 10 predicted proteins | sample 041ome_14_FD_148640 | JGI IMG/M metagenome (GOLD analysis project Ga0181602, IMG submission 148640) | Coastal salt marsh microbial communities from the Groves Creek Marsh, Skidaway Island, Georgia - 041408US metaG (spades assembly) | ecosystem: Environmental > Aquatic > Marine > Intertidal zone...
TAATCGTCGTCGTCGTCGTCGTCGTCGTCGTATTGATTGATTCGTTTCGTTTCGTTTCGTTTCGTTCGTTCGTTCCCGTGTGTGTGTGTGTGTGTGTGTGGTGCACCACGCGCGATGGCGCACGACGCGCGCGAATGTCGCAGTGCGCCGCACGCGTACGAACCGATGAGCGGGGTGAAGATGCGCGATCGCGTGGTGTCTGGCGCGGTGGTGAAGTCAAGATTCGATGCGCGAAAGTGTGTGAGTGATTACGGTGAGCTCGAGCGCGAGCCGCGCGGGGGGTATGGGTTCGTGGGCGTGGTGTTGGAGCGCCGCTCGGGGAGGCAAACGAACGGGCGAGGCGGGGAGTACGCGATGTGGCGGGTCGGGGAGCTGAAGAATGGTGGTGGGAGCGTCAGTGTGAGTGTGTTTGGTGATGCGTATGACGCGTATGGGGCGAGCGTGGAGGCTGGTCATATTGTGGCGGTTTTTGACGCCAAGTTTTATAAATCGATGAGCGTGAGCGTGGAGACGACGGCGCAGGTGCTTAGAATCGGTCGAGCGGTGGATTACGGTGTGTGTAAGGCGACGAAGAATGATGGCACGCCGTGTACGAAAGCGGTGAATGTGGCGGAGTGTTTGTATTGTGAGTTTCACGTGCCCAAGGCGATTAAGGCTTTGGCCAACGCGTCGAGGCAAATGACGTCGGCGTCGGGGAAGCGCAACGCGTCGGCGGCAGCCACGACTGGGGATTTAGCGCGTAGTATCAAGGCTCGAGGGGCGTCGACGATGAATATCGGTAAAGAATCACACATGAATCGACCGGGTTCTGGCGTCATGACTGGCGCGCCCGCATCGAGCGCGCGGGCGATTGGAATGATTAAATCAACGTTTGGGTACGTGCCCAAGGCGGCGCTCGGCGCGGCAAAGCCGACAGTGAATGGCGGTGGCTGGAACGGCGCAAAGCCGCCAAAGACGATGTCACTCGATGACGACGAAGATGACGTGTTCGGGGCGGACGATAACCGATTTTTAGTCGAGCAAATCAAGAAGAATCACTCCGCCACGGTGCAGCGCAACAAGGTGGACAAAGATTTAGCGCGACAACGCGCCATCGCGGCGAAATTACAAAACCCGTTGGAGAAATCAGACCCGAACGATACGTCGACGAAAAAGCCAACAGGTCGAGTCACAGTTGAGCACAAGCCTTTGCCGACGCATCTCAATGCGGCTGGTTTAGTCACTGAAACGGTGGAGAGCATGAAGAAAAAGCTAGACAGAGAAATCTCGCGGCGAAAAGAGCTCGAGGCTGAAAACGACGCGCTCCGACGACGCTTAGCCTCGTTTGAATCGGCGGCGACGACGACAGCGGCGGTGGCGTCGGCGACGACGACCGGGCGGGTACCCATGGCGGAAGTTGGTAATCAAATGTCGTCAGGAACATCGTCATTTGGAGTGAAGCACCCCGTCTCGGCGGCGGGCAGCGACGGTGCGGGCGCGAGCAAAGCGCAAAAACTGTTTGGCAATGTCGCGGCGACGGCGAAGTTGACGTCGAGATACGCTGAGGACGCCGCTGAAGAAGATCACGACGAACTCATGGGCGTGATGGACAAGTTGGAAGAACGTGATCAATTAACGGCGCAACTGGCGCTCAAGCGCGAAACAAAGAAGAAAGTCTGGCACTGCGCGCAATGTCGAACGAAAACCGCGCACTTTCCCAAGGAGTGCAAAGATAACGGACACGCAATCAAGGAGATTGAATCCCTCATGCGTTACTTTAAATGCAAGGCGTGCAATGAGACGAATGTGTCTTACGACGCTTTGTTGCCAAAGAATTGTCGTCGAAACGGATGCACGAGCGTCATATTCACGCAAGTCACCGCGGCGGATGTCACCGCAGCCTGCAAGCCCAGTCGTGCAGAAATTTCCAGCGCTGAGGCGCGGGGCGCGCAGCCTATTGCCGAACGTGAGGCGCTCAATGCGCGCGGTATCGAGCACGGGTTCCGTCTAGACACGATTCACTCGTCCACATGAACGAAGAATGAAACTACTACGCTCGCTAGAAATATAATAAATGCTAGTCTACTACTTTGCCGCCGCTTTATCTACGCCAAGCTCTCGTTCGAGAGGTTTGACGTAACGCTCGCGAATATCCGGCACTAACTCAGCCGCTTCGCGTAAAATGTCAAGCGCGCGCTCGGGATCGCCATTCAACTTTACCGCGCTCGCCAAAGCAACTTTAATTGATGCGTCTGACGGATTCAATCTATTGGCCTCGCCCAGAGCTTCGCTGGCGAGATTTAAATCCCCAATACGCGCTCGTGCGACACCTGCGCCCATGAGCGCGCGCGACCGCTGCATGGCGTTGGGCTCGGCGCGCGCCGAGTATTCATACGTCAACGCGGACTTTTTCCATTCTTTCAACAGTGCATACGTCTGTCCGAGCGCAAAAAGCACCGATGGGTGAGCGTTTCCTAAATCTTCTCCGCGCAGTGGCTTGTTATCACTCTCGGTGCTAGATGACGAACCATCTTGAGATTCCCCACGCGCCGCGCGCAAAAGCAAATTAATGGCGAGCGTGTTGTTATTCTCTGAGCGCGCCTTCGCCGCTGCCTTGACGAGCTCTAACGTCGCCCCTGTCATAATGGGTGCGTCTTCACCCGAGTACCCTTTGCTTGCCGCCAGAGCGCGCGTGGTTTTGGCAAGATCTTCAGCACCAAGCGTTCGCCGCGCAAACGTCGAGCTTAGGAGTTGATTTTGCGCCAACGCGTACGTGCTCGACGCGAACCAGTAGCAATGCACCGCTTGAGGAAGCTGCAGACCAATAACTAACGCGGGCAACGTGAGCCATTCGAGAAACAGTTTCACAATTGTCATACCCCGAGATTTTTGCGCAGCTTGCGCGAAATTTGCGTTGACGTTTGCGAATAACGCCGCCGCGGTGAGCACTGGAAGCACCCCACCATACGTCCCCATAGGTGCAATCATCGTCCCCACATCCACCGCGGGTAACGTCAGGTCGCTGAACCACGCGGTACCACCAGCGTTGAGGCCATTCATGGCGCCGTCAGACGCTAAACGGCGCACTGCCATCACCGCGCACACAAATAATGGAATTTGCGCCAGAGGACCCGCGACCAACCACGCTGGATGCGCCCCGACGCCTGGTGACTTTGCCCGAATATCCTTCACCGCGTCCAAGACATCTCGCACACCTACACGTTCGGCGTCTCCACCTTTTGAGGCCTTGGCGAGCGAGCTCGCGGCGCTAAGTGTCGCGCTGGCGCGTATGGTCTGCACGCTCACCGGCGCCATAGCCGCGCGAACCACAACCGCACTCGCCGCGAGCGTGAGCCACCACGGCGCACCAGTGAGCGAGTGTGCGTACGTCATGGCGTCAGCGACAACCCCCACGGGGTCTAGCCCAAACGCCACGTCTCGCGGTTCTACGGCGCTCGCGACGACGCTCCAAGCCTCGCCCGCCTCACCAGCGTGCGATGAAGATGTCACCCCAGATGCGCGCGACATCGACTCCGCGTCTACAGAGACGTCTTTGGCAATCGTAGGCGTCGCGTGCGTGTCATTTTCGTCGTCTCGTTGCGCACCAAACGCGAAACCACGCGTGAAAACGCTGGATGACGTCGACGCGCGACGCCTCGAGCGTGTAGACGTGGACGTCGCGTCCTCTAGGCGTGCGTTTGACGCGACGAGCACGCGCGTGCACGCATCGGGCACGACGAGCCGACGCGCCACGGTCACACCACGCGCTATGCCTCTCGACCGAGGCGACATTTTCGCGTGCGAAGGTGTGTGGAGTTGGCGAAGCCGGAGGCGTAGCGTGTTGCATCGTCGACGTGTATTCGTTTCTATTGTCAATTCTAACGCCACTAAACATCCCGTCGCTCCGGGGAGACGTAATCCAAACCTAAAGCCGTAAACACGTCCTCTTCGGACGTGACGCTGATTCGAGACATCTCAGCTTGCTCGCGGTCGGCATACAAGCCTTTGTCTTGAAGATTGAAGCCTTTCAATTTGGCCCACAGGCGCATACTGCGGTTGAAACGCATAGACCCAGTAAAGTACAATAGTGCCGTAGGTAACTGTGCAGAATGGTAAATTTTGATATCCATTCGTCGGTGTACCGGAGCTTTGGTGTCCGAGTCATCAAGAGGGCGTTGGAGGCGTGCTACACCCATGTAAGTGACGTCGCCGACGAGTAAATCATCGGTGAGAATGCCAGACCGGGGACTCTTCCCACCTGGACGCAAATCGTTCAAGATGTGCATCAACAAATCCGTCATGCGCGATTCATCGCGACATTCTACGAGTACATCGATGTCACCCGATGATGATCTACCTCGGCGAAAAGAACCGACGCAGTAGCAGTGTACTTCGTCGTCCATGAATGTATTCGCCGCTTCGCGAACCGCTGTCGCCAAAACGCTCACCTCCTCTCGCGGAATGCGCTCTTTGAACTCTTCAACGTACTTGAGACCAATACATTGCGGTTCGCTAAGCGTGCCTTTCGGCGCTCGGCGTAAATCTGCAACACTTTTATAGCCTTTTAAGAAGAGTTTGTGCGCCGTGACTGGCCCAATTCCATGCACGCCGGTGAGTTCGAGACACGCCTTGACATCTGGTCGCTGCTTCATCTCGTCTAACGCTTTCAATTTTCCAAAGCTTAGAATCTCTCCCACGTACTTTCGAATTTTTGAAGTCTTCTTGGACAACATAGGAACCGAGTCGCATTGGTCTGTGGATGTCACTTCAAAATTCAACGCGCGCAACGCGTTCGCCGCTTGATTGTATTGCTTACCACGATATTCGTCCCGCAAAGCAGATTTGTAAATTTCTCCGAGCTCGGCGAGAATATCCGCAACCTTGGTGTTGCACTCCATGACTAGCTTTTTTTCCGTGTACGCGTTTGGTTGACACACAAAAAACTCTCGACGTTTCTCAAGCTTTTCGTTATCAACAAAGTCGCTCGTCCATATAGCCTCACCATGCGCACCTTTGAGCATGAGCGCGCTCGCACGCTTTGCTTGTGATGACTTTCGTTCCACGGGCGCCAGTGCGTTTCCACGTTTGTTCGTCGTGCTTACCGATTGAGACATGTCGTCGATATGTGGAATCTCTGGGAGCGCGGCGACATGCACGCGAGGCGCGTAATCGCTCTCGCTCAACCTCGACGATTGCTTAAAGCACGCCGTAATCCATTCTAAATTTACCTTTATAACGTCATCGGGCAAGTCGTCCATCGCCTTTGCGAGTACAATGTTATCCTCACTCGCGATGACGTGAGTGACTTCTCCTTGCTCGTCGTCAACCTCCGCCGCCACGCCGCCCATGCGCGTGAGTAACTTCGCGAGCGTCGCCTTACGTTTCGCCGCAACGTTGACAAAGAGCGCACATACACCATCCATGACATGATTTGTCGACGTCACGAGCGCGTGTGCGTCGTCAGTGTCATCGGCATCGACATCGCCTTTGGGTCCGGATGCCGTCGCCAGCGCGCGCGAATGGAGTGCCAACATTTTCCTATACGGCTCGCATCCAGGCGCATCGTCGCTCGGCTCATCCATATCGACGCCTAATGCGTCGACAAACATCGCTGCGTTATGTTTAAGATCCTCCGTGTGCACTTCAGACGTCGTCGAACGCGACGCACGAGGCACGTCCAGGGCGTCTCGCGCAATCGTCCCGGGCGCCGCGTTTCGCGTCAACGCCGAAGGCTCGCTCGCTAAATCTCTCGCGCGTAAATCTTCCGGTAAGATCAACGCACTCGTCGCCGTGGGCGATGATTTATGCACGCTCCGTCGGGAACGACGCTTAGCTCGACGACCATCGTCATCGTCCTCACCGCGCGCGTCTCGTTCCAAGAGCGCTAAAATGTCCCTCTCTGGCGTCGACACCGACCGCCTTCGCCGCCGATGTTTTCGCGCCCCCTCCGCCTCTGCCGCGCCGTCGTCTCGCACCATCTGTGTCTAAAGTGTTTTAGCGCCTAATCTATCCTCCTCTATCGATCAAAGCTCGCCGTCGTCGTCTAAATTGTCGTCGTCGTCGTCTAAATCGTCCTCGCGTCCACCCGGCGTGCGCGCGACAACCAACTCCCCGTTCGCCCCACCGCCCCCGGCGCCCGCCCCGCCGCCGCCCGCGTGCGACGGCGGCAGCACGCGCACGCGCACCCCACCGCCCGCCCCGCCGGTGCCCGCGCACCCGCGCGCGATGTCGTCCAACCGCGCTTGTTCCGCGCGCTCGAACGCCTTACCACTCGCGCTGCGATCAAACGTCGCGTCCGCGCACGGCGTGCGCGCGCCCAGGGCGTACGTCCCGTTCGAACGCACGCGCGCGAATGTCATGCACGCGTCGTTCGGTGTCACACGCGTTGAGCGTCGTCGACGTCGACGTCAAAGCGTGCGCGCGAGATTGTAACGAATTTAAACGACGACACAAACCGCACTTCGAGTCGTCATGCGACGACGATCGAAGCAACGACAGCGATCGAGGCAACGCGAGGGCGGCGACGAGGGCGTTGTGGGCGGTGACGGCGGCGGCGGCGGCGGCGGCGGTGCGGACGACGAGCCGTCGACAGCCAAGGATCAACGACGGGCGATGATGATGTCTTCGACGACGACGAATGGTGCGGGACACGCGCAGTCATTGCAGCAGCAGCAGCGACGGATGAGTCATGATTTAGCCAGCACGGGGACTGCGCCGCGCGCATCGATGGATGGTGCGTCCACAGCGGGGACGGAGGTGACAAACGGCGTTCGCGCCGCGGATGACGCCGAGCGTCGGCGAGGCGAAGACAAACGAGGGGAGAAACGCCTGACGTACGCACCACTCATCGCGTGGGCGATTGTTTTAGCGAGCGCGAGTGTGATGCGTGAGATTGCGACGCGCGCGGCGGCGCTGACATCGTCGTCGTGGGCGCGCGGTGGGGACGCGTCCGCGCTCCAGCGGCCAGACGCGTTCGCCACGGATTGGTTTGACGACATCTTTGTGTCGTATGGGCCGATATTACCTTTGCTCGCCATGGGTTCGCGCGCGGTGATGCGAGTACAATCGAGAGCTGTCGGTGAAGAGCTCGCCAAGGAGGTGCGCGTCTACGTGGTTCTCGCGGCATTTCGAGTTGGAGCGTACGCGACGCTCCGAGCGGCGTTTCCTCGCGCATTCATCAGCGACCACGTGTTTTTAGGTGCGAGCGTGTTCACCGCGGCGCACGGTGAATTTTTATCCAGTGCAGTGGATTTCCTTACCCTCGTTGGACCACGACGGGGGAATCCATTGCTTCGTACGGGTGTCATGCTCGTCGGCGCGTACGCGCTCGCGCTCATGTGCGCCACGGCGTCGTTGTGCTTTGTCACCGCTCGTTGGTTCCATGATCCAATCGACACGGCGTTCGCCATGCTATTCGGTTGGTTCACTTTGCAATTGCCCATGACGAGCGCCATCGTGCGTCCTCGCGCGCACGAGCTCGCCACCGCGTTGGCGCTCTAAACGACGAGTCGCCTCTTGAGACAGCTTCTTTCCGCCGCGCGACGTCGGCGTCGCGCTCTATGCTTGTAACATACTCCACCTCACGCACGCTGAACACATGCAACATACCATACACATGCGTATTTTTTATCATACATCCATCGTCAGCCGTCGTCAGCCGTCGTCAACCGTCGTCAGCCGTAGACACGAATCAAAGCACCACCTGGCACATTCACACCCACGCGGTGTCCCACGTCGTGCGCGCGAGTCACCGTTGAGCGTCGACATTCGTCGACGCCGCGCGCTCGCGAATGATGACCACCAACGGCGCGTACCACGTGGTCAATCAACCTGGCGTGGTGCACGTCATGGCGACGCCCACGCCCGTGGTGCACTACCAGGGCGCGGCGACGACGACGGTGATGATGCCCAACCAGCTCGTGACGAACGGCGTGTACGTGCAAGAGCCGTACGTGGGGCCGATTTCCATGGTGCTCGGGGTGTGCTTGTTAGGTTTTTTGTGCCCGCTGGTGTTTCTCTGTCCGGTGCGTGTTCGCGCGCGTCGCGAGGCGTGCGTCGCGGTCGTCGTCGTCGCGATAAGAGGCGCAGCGGATCGAATGCGTGAATAATTCCGACTCGTTCCCGACGACTATGACGACGATGGGTGTGACATTGTGAACGAAACTGACGGTAAAACGTGTTTTGGTGTCTTTTCGCGCATCGTATTCACAGTGCGACACGCGCACGACGTTCGTACCCGCGGTGGCGCAACAGCCGCAAGTCACGCACGTGTACGCGCAGCCGCAGACACAACAGATGACTTCGTCGCCCAAGATTGTGCCGGGAACGCCGACAAACTATTATCCAGCAGTATAAACGACGTATGAGACTTTTGGTGATGGTATGATCGAGCGTTTGCTTTTATTTTTCATAATATTTTAGCGAGAAACACACGCGAGCGCGTCGAGCGCTCCTCTGTAACACAACAGCAGTCAACACATTCAATGACGACGACACACGACGACGCACGCACGCGATTTTGTGGTGACGCGACGCTGACGTGAACACGAGGTACGCGCGTAGATTCCACGTCGCATCACATCGTTACCATGGCGCCGTCTTCGTTTGAAATAATCCAACGCGGCGACGCGGGTGACAACACCAATCGCGACGGAGACAAAGACGGTGGTGAAGATGCGGCGACGATAGCGTTACGCATGCGCCGCGATCCCGAATGGGCGACCAAGGCTGCGGAGTCCTTCGACGCCTCGCTCGGTGTGCACGTGCGAGACGTCACGGGGTTGTTGAGTGAACTAAAAGAGTCTCAGAACAAGTTGCACGGGAAGATTATAGATGCGCGCGCCGCGGCGACGTGGGCGACGACGATTGAAGGTGCGACGATTACGCTCGGAAAGCTTCCGCAGTATGTAGATAAAGCTCGCAGTGCTAGTCGTCGAATGGTTGAGTTGCGCGATCGCTTAGAAAAGGTGGAACAGCGCGTTGCTAAGTTGCCAGCGAGCACAAAGTGAGCGGGTGACGTCTTCGCGTTTCCGAGGGTGGCGTGGGACACCGCGTGCGACGGGATTGTGAAGCACACGTCGCGACACACCTTGGCGGGAAATTATTGGTAATTTCAGTGGTAAGTTGGTGGTAAGGTCATGACATGTGGCATGCGATGCGCTCGCAGAACGACGCTTTTGGTTGTCATGATGTCGAATATGGCGTTTGGCGCGAAAGCGCAGCGGGATACATTCGTACCGGAAGAATGCTCGGGTGAAAGCTTAGCTCCCATCGAGAGGTTATGCGACTCGAACTCGAACAGTTTCAATCGCGATGCGTGTTGTGCACTGCTCAATGAGCTGAACGCGCTTGAATGCTTTTGCAACAAGAACATCGGCGAGGTGGCGTTCGAAGTGAGACAAAGAGTGATTCCGGTGACTATTTCTGCGGCTGACCGTCTTTGCGGCATTGCCATTAAGATTGGCAACGAATGCACGCCGATCCCGAGGTTCACGATAGAACCAGTGCCGTCACCACCGCTATCGCTGACATCGCCGCCACCGCCGTTAACGGCGCCGTCAGCGCCGCCAGCGAGTCCTCCACCGACGGCGATTCGTTCGCCGGCGTACATGTCGGCGCCAGTCAAAAGCACGTGCGATGTTGATGGTTTGATATCACTCATCCAAGCCGGATGTTCAGCCATGGGTGATGAAAGTTCCGTGCTTAGCTCGCGGATCGCGCCGCAGTGCTGCGATGCGCTCGACAAGCTCAACGAGCGGTTGTGCTTTTGCGAAAAGGACCTTCGGGTTCGAGAGATTTTGAATGAGTTCCCCGCGAATTGGCATAAGATGTTTAGCGATGCCCCAAAGGTGTGTAGCGGCCTCGTCATACGTGGCGGTTGGCAGTGTTCGCCATACATCGCTCGTTCGCCGCCACCGCCGCCACCACCGCCACCGTCCGTGTCGCAACCGACGGGTGGCGGATACGTCAGACGCCCGTCGGAACTGGATATCCAGCGAGCCAAAGAGCGAGTGTGTACCGTGAGCGCGTTCGCGAGTATTCTCGATGCTGGATGTGCGAGTTTGCCGTATTTAGATCCGAGCACGAGTAAAGCTCAACGATGCTGCGAACTCGTCGGTTTGATGAATTCGGCGTTATGTTTCTGCTCACCCATTCTCACGCCGCTCATCGACTCATCGAGAGCCGCGATAAACCCGATGTTCGCCGCCACCGCGCACGTGTGCGACTTCCCTACATTCGCATACGATGGATGCGTATTCGTAGACGAACCCTTACCCACGATGCCTCCACCTCCATCGCCACCGCCGACCCCGACGCCGACGCCTTCGTCGTGGTCGTGGTGGCCGTTCGGCGCGCGACAGCAACATCCGGCGCCCGCTCCCGCGCAAACGCCGCTGTGGCCGCGGCGCCCCGAGCTCCCCCCAGCCCTCATCGATGGCTGATTCTTATGCGCTTGTAATGCGTTGTAAAACATATATACATGAACGCCCGTGTGAGTGAAAATATCTAACCGTCTGTCACCGTCCCATCCTCACAGCGCAACGCGCACCGACACGCGCGAAGCGAGAGACAGGACGAGGTGCGGGTAGGTGTCCATGCGTGCCGCGCGCGGACACGCGTGTCCGCGCGCCGCCATCGCGCGGCGCGCGCGGCCGACGTCGCGAGGATTACGCATCACCGTCAGCAGCATCCGCGGCGAGAAAAGTGGCACGACGACGACGACGACGACGTCCAAGTACGCCAAGGTTATCGGAGGGCGAATTACGGCTCCAGATGTGGGTGAACGCACGTGCGCGGTGCCGTACTGGAACGACGAGCGCGAGAAAAGCGTCTTTGTTGGTGATTACGCTCGACGCGCCATCAAGGCGAGCGGCGCCGAGGATTTTGTAGCGTTGCCATGCGTGGAAACGTCGGTTGCGTTACGGGCGTTGAGGGAAGAAATCGACTCTGGATGGGCCACGCATGAATCTCGCGCTCGGATTAGATGAGATGAGCGGGCTCTAAAACTTTGACTGAGGTGATGAAGATTTCAATTGTTTTTATATATAAGAATGAAAGAATGAATGGCTAACGCTATCTAGTGCTATCGAAACACGATGATGGTAGCTTTCATGTTTTGTTTTGTTTTGTTTTGTTTTGTTTTGTTTGTTTTGTTCGAGTCTTCGCCCGTTTTGTCGTTTTGAAACGACTCGTTCAATGAATTCAAGACTGAGTGCGAACATTGTTCGCGTGTGGCGCGCGCTCGTCTCGGTTTGTAGTAGGAAGCTTGATGTCGCGTGCGTACAGTAGTACAGCGGAGCGATGTCTATACACTCGACCTCGGATCTTTGCAATTTCTTGCGGTTCATCGGCGTATTCGACGGATCCTTTCCTTACGAAGTCAGACTCCTAAAAAAACAAAACGCGTCAGATGAAAAAATACAAACAAACTCGCTCCATTATTACGCACCAAGTTGCGCGCGTGCGCTTTGAGTGCTGCCAGATCGAGATGAAGACTCTCCACATCCTTATCTAGCTCAAGCATGTTCGTGCTTCTAGGCTCTTGCATTTGCTTAAAGTTGGTCAATATGACTTTCTGCGCCGCGTACGAAAAGAAGAAGCGGTTAGTACGCTCGCTTGAGACAAAAATACACAGAAGTATAGACAACGCACCTCCAAGACATCGGCGACGTACGAATAAAGTTCTTCGATACTACGCAGCCTACGGTGAGGCCATCTGAGCACACCAAGCTCTCGACACCTGTATCATATCACCGATGAAAAAACACGCAACCATTCGTCAAATTACGTCGTCCACGCGCGAGGCGCCGCGCTCGCGCAACAGAGTTTAAACAATATCCGCGCATACGAATCACACCGTACCTGTGTTTAAAAGTCGTCGCGCTCACCCCAAGTTTTGCCGCCGCCTCATCCGCGGGTAGCATCAACATATGCGTCAATCGCTCCAACCCAAAATCGCGCGCGTCGACGGGAAAAATGCTCTTGCGTTTACGTCGCCCGCGCAGCGCAGCGAACTCGCCCAGACTTTTATTCGTCGGCTCCATCGGCTCCATCGGCTTCGTTGACAGAGGATTCGCAACCACTTCCACCATCGCGCCCTCAGAACCAACCTCGACGTCGTCGGAAATCCCAAATCCAGCTCCCTCGCGCGGCGTCGCCCACGTACCCGCGACGTGATCAGCCGGCGTGGTCGTCACCTCACCCTCTTGCGTGCACCATTCACCCACATCATCATCCACCTTGCCACCCAAAGCACATTCACGTCGTACCATTCGTTGACCGTAAACATCGTCGCCGCGTCGCCCCACGCGTCGCCCCCCTCGCGCGCTACTCCTCTCGCGCGCAGACGCATCCTCAAACCGCGCATCCTCGTATCCTCCGTATCCCCCAACGCTTATGAACGCGTGCCGAAGACG
>Ga0181602_10003600_pt1 | contig 12359 bp, 9 predicted proteins | sample 041ome_14_FD_148640 | JGI IMG/M metagenome (GOLD analysis project Ga0181602, IMG submission 148640) | Coastal salt marsh microbial communities from the Groves Creek Marsh, Skidaway Island, Georgia - 041408US metaG (spades assembly) | ecosystem: Environmental > Aquatic > Marine > Intertidal zone...
CACTTTCGGATTTCCTTCTCGTTATTTTACGAGACGTGGCATCTCGACGAGACGATTTTCATCTAGTCGCGATGTCCGCGACTGTCGACGCGGATTTGTTTGGGAATTACTTCAGACAAGTCGTCCCTGGTGAAATTCCAAGCGTCGCGATGCAAGGCAAAACGTTCCCAGTGGAAGAGTATCGATTGGAAGATGCCATCGAAGCGTGCGGGTACGTATGCGAACCAAACTCTGAATTTTCAATTTCAGGACAACAAGCGAAGAAGAAAGGCGCTTCGGGAGGAGGTAATCGCAGGTCAAAGCAAATGGCGGCACTCGCCGACGCCGCGGGAAGTTTCGTCGATGAATCAATAATAACAGATGAAACGAGGAAATATTACTGCGAATACGACGAAAGCACGATGCGTCAGTTGCAGATTGTCGACGAGAATTGCGTGAACTTGGATTTAATCGAACAGCTCGTCACGCACATCGCCGAAGATTACGAGGAAGGCGCTATTCTAGTCTTTCTACCGGGGATGGGCGAGATTAAAGCGTTGCACGATCGCTTGCGCGCGTCGCTATATGAAAGCGAGCACCGCGCTCCAAGCTCGGTTCGAACCGAGGACGACGACGACGACGATAAAAAGAAGAAATCGCCACCAAGGTATTTACTCGTACCTTTGCATTCCACGCTGACCGCGGAGGAGCAAAAAAGAGCTTTTTCGAAACCGGCGCCGGGTGTTCGAAAAGTTGTCATGTCCACGAACATCGCCGAAACGTCAATTACAATCGACGATTGCGTGTACGTCATCGACGCCGGTAAAGTGCGAGAGACTCGATTCAACGCGAAGACGCGCACGTCGTCGTTGGAAACCGCGTGGGTTTCCAGAGCTTCGGCGAAGCAGAGAAGGGGTCGAGCCGGAAGAGTCAAACCGGGCTATTGTTTCCACTTGTATTCCTCGAAAACAGAAGCGGAAGTTTTGGAGGATTTCGCAATCCCGGAAATTTCCCGCGCGCCTTTGGACGCGTTGGTTTTGCAGATTTACTCCTTGGGATTTACCGACCCGAGAGCTTTCCTATCGAAATGCATAGAACCGCCGTCTAAAATGGCCATCAGCTCTGCGATGACAGCTCTGAAAGAAATCGACGTCATCGACGATCGCGAAAATGTCACGCCATTAGGAGTCCATCTCGGCGGGTTACCCGTGGACGCGAGACTCGGCAAAATGCTCGTCTATGCGTGCGCGTTCGGCGTTTTAGATCCCATTCTTACCATTGCCGCGTGCGTAGGATTCAAATCGCCGTTTATTTCACCGATGGATAAACGAGACGAAGCCGACGCGGCGAAGAAAAAAATGAGTCTCCCGGACGGTTCGAGCGATCACTTGACGTTGGTGAAAGCCTTCGCCGGTTGGCTCGAGGCGAAGAAAAAGTTTGGCGCTTCAGGGGAGAGAAAGTATTGCGGCACGCACTTCTTATCGGCGGTAAGTTTGCGGCAGATTGCGGACGTGCGGAAACAGTATTGCGAATTACTCGACGAAATGGGTTTCTTACACCAGGCGGCGCAAACGGACGTAACTACCACCAACCGTCGTCAACGCACCGAAGCCGCGCTCCGCGAAGCCTCGTGCAACGCCTCCAACGAAACGCTCGTTCGTGCGGTCGTCTGCGGCGGCTTATACCCTAACGTCGCCATCTCCGACGACTTACACGCGGCCAAATCCGTCCAACTTCCATATCAAACTGTCAAAGTCCGAACGAAACGAGACGCGTCCGACGACGTCTACATGCACCCGTCCTCCGTCTGCGCCGGCTACGCGTCTTCCTCAAAACCATACCTCCTTTACCACGAAATCATGAAAACCGGCAAAACTTACATCCGCGACGCCACCGCCATCGGTGCGTTCCCGTTGCTCCTCTTCGGAGGTAAAATCAAAGTCGAGCACGAAAAGTTCCGCGCGAGCTGCGACAACTGGATTAAGTTCCGCGCGGCGCCGAGAGTCGCCGTTTTGTTCAAATCCTTGCGAGAAGAGTTGGAAGACGTCTTGCTGCGGAAGATTGCCGATCCAGGTTTGAACGTCGTTCGCGAATCCGAAGGCTTGGTCGATACCATCGTGGAAGTTTTAGAGAGCGAACATGCTACGAATACGAGTAATACTACTACCGCGAAAGACGAGGACGTCGACGAGAACGCCGAGAGAAAGCGAGAGTATTAATATAGTGCGCTCAATCGAAAAGTATAAGCAAAGCAACATCCGCACAACACAGAGCGTCATCATCCGTTAGAGATAAAATAGAATAGGTGAATTTAGAATCAGAACTCGAACGAGAACTCGAGCAGAACTCGAAAAGTACGCAAAGCAACATCCGCACAAAACAGAGCATCAGTTGTTATAGATAATACATAGGTGAATGTAGAGGAAAGAACAATGCTCTCTTCTCTCCTTCGTCGTAATACTACTAATCGAGCATCAGTTCTTTTGCACAGAGCGTTGCTGGTGTCGTCTTCTCCGATGATGATGATTTTTCCCCCGCTTTCTTTACCTAATGCATCAGCTTTGTCGTCGCCGTTTTCACGCGGTAGAAGGTCGATATCCACCACCAAAGACGAAGACAATAAAGAAAGACGAAGAAAAGCGGAAGAAATCGCGGAACGAGACGTTAAAAAATGGTCCTCGCCGCTCTTCGCACACGTGGAAGTGGACGTGGAAACACACAAAAATCGAACGTTTTCGAGAGCGGAAAATGGTATTTTCGTCCTTTGCGTCTTCTGTCTCTTCGCGTATTTCGGCAACTTTGCAATGCAAAGCGCGAAAAAGAAAGAGGAGAAGAAAAGAGTAGTAAAGGAAAAGAGAGAAAAGAGAGCGCTGGAAGCGTTCAGGCAAGAGAAGAATGGTTTTGGTGGTGCTTTGAGGAAAAATGGTGGCGGCGGCGACGCCCCCGGCGCTTCGTCCTCGCGGCTTCTTCGTCCTCCGAGCGAGGACGAAGACGACGACGACGACGATCCGTTCGAAGGTTTAACCCCGGATGAAATCGTCCAGTTGAAAGAATCAGTCGAAAGAGAATAGAGTTAGTTTTGAATAATAGCAATAGGAGTTAGAAGAGAGGATGATGTGATGTCGGATCACGACGCGTTTTAGAGTATCTTTAGTTGCACCAAAATCCACACAGATAACACACGCACGAATCAATATGTTTGCCAAAACGTCCTCCTTTGTCACTCCTATCACGAATATCGAGAGGCGACATGCGTCAAAAACAGCATCACCGCGGAGTCATCGTCATCGTCATCGAATACTCACCGAGAGTTTGGCGAGCATCGTCATCGAACCTCAAACCAAAATCCAATTTCCGGAGACCTCGAACGCTCTGAAACTCCTCGGCGTCGGTGTTCGAGAAAAGAAAATCGCGATATTGAATGTCAAAGTGTACGCGGTTGGAATGTACGCGGACGAGACGAAAATGAATAGCATTAAGAAGGACGCAATAAACGACGACGAGGGGTTGTTACTCTTGAACGGAAACTTCGAGAAGGAGATTGTAATCAAACTGAACATGAGCGTAAACGAGAAAGATTTCTTCAAGGCTTTGGAGGAGGCTTTGGTGCCGAGAATATCGCGGATCGCGACGGACATGGCGACGAGAGAAGACGACGAAGGAAACTTCATGACAACAACCGCGGAGTATTCAGAAGAGTGTGAGGAGCGAGCTTTGGAAGAAATGGAGATGATTCGCGATGGTTTGGGCAAAGGAGGCAAACTCGAGAAGGGCGCTCAAATTTCGTTTACGTTTCTCGAAACCGGCGGGGAGGTGGCGATGGTCATGAAGAGTTCTTTGTCCTCCGGGACAGAGATCGCGTTTAAGAGTTACGAGTTAGCCAAGGCTTTGTTGGACGTGTACGTGGGGGACGATCCAATTTCGGTGGAGGCGAAGAAAGCATTCGAGGCTGGCTGTTGAAGAAGCGTTCTATCTACGAGGAAATATATCATCTGTGCTAAAAGAGTTTTAAATTATGATAGTATACAATTCTAATAGGAGTAGCTACTTCATTAATATTCGTCTAACAGTTTTCTAAGCGTCGCGGAGACTTGTTTTGGGTCGGCTCTGCCTCGCGTGCGTTTCATGACTTCGCCGACGAAAGCGCCAAAGACTTTCGGATTTTTCTTTATCGCTTCGCGTTCTTCCGCGAGGTCTCGGACGACGCTTTGGCACGTCGCGTCTAAATTTTGCTCGCCTTCTTCGTCTGCACTTCCGATAGATTTTTCTTTCGTTGGATTCTCTTTCCCGCTATCGTTGTTGTTCTGTATGAGCGATCCGCCGAGCTCTTGCTCGAGGATTTCATCGATCGAACGCGAATCGTTTCGAGCTAATAATTTAATCACGTCCTTCGCCATGCGACCCGAAATAGTTTTATGCACTCTCAGCGACTTCAACACGTCGCGCACGCGCTCGGGGTGTAAATTCGTTTTCGATTCAATGCCTAAAAACGGTGGTTTCCCTTTGGTACCCACCCCGGCGTCTCGCAACGCGCCGACAATTTCAACGCACACAAAATTTGCGACGCTCTTCGCGTCCTCTTTTGATAGAGAAGGAAAGACGGAGGCATCAATGACGCACAGAGATACGATATCGTCGAAATATTTCACCGAGGACGGATGCAAAGAGAGAAACTTCGCGTGCTCTTCGGAAACGCCGAGGTTTTTCAACCTCTCCAGCGCCGCTTTCGGCATTTCTCGAACCGAATTTCTCGCGAGCTCAATTTCCTCGTCCGTTAATACGATGGGCAAAACGTCTGGTTCTCTCATGAATCGATAATCCAACAGAGATTCTTTCGATCGCAAAACGATCGTTTTGTTCAACTTTTCGTCCCACGACCGCGTTTCTCGCTCAACTTTCTCCGCGCCGACGACGCCGTCTAAATACCTACCGTGTCTCTCCTTTTCGTACTTGATTGCGTTTCGAATCGACCGTAAACTGTTCAGATTTTTAATTTCCGTGCGTTCCGATGATACACTAGTACTTTTAGTAGTAGCATCATCATCGTTACTGTCGGGGTCGTTTCTTCTTCTTCTCACCGACACGTTCACGTCCACCCGAATCGATCCGTCTTCCATGTTTGCGTCTGAAATTTCTAAATATCTCGCCATCTGAATAACATCAGAAACCGTTTCTACCGCGTGCTCTTCGCTTCTGATATCCGGTTTGGTCACTATTTCCAACAACGTCGCTCCAGCTCTGGATAAATCGACGACATTCGAAGACTTTTCGGAAGAAGAAGAAGAAGACAAAGAAGACAAAGTCTTCCCAGTATCCATCTCCAGTTGCACCCGCTCCACCCTCACGTTTTCGTTAATCCTCCCACCGGTCAAAATCGGTTTCCGGTGTTGCGTGATCTGATACCCGTGCGGTAAATCTCCGTAGAAATAGTGTTTCCTATCAAACTCGGAGACTTTCTCGCACGTCGCGTGTAACGCCGTCGCGAGTTTCAACGCGCATTGCACCGCAGCTTCGTTCACCGGAGACGGTAACGTGCCAGGTTCCGCTCTGTCGAACGCGTGGACGACAGGAGAACCACTTGCAGAACCACCAGCTCCTACTCTTAAAACAGAACCAGGGGAGAATAGCTTTGTTTTCAACGAGGTCAGTTGGAGGTGTATTTCCAATCCAACCACCACGCCCTCCTCCTCGTGTGCTCCTCTTCTTCTTAGGGGATTTTTTACATCATCATCATCATCATCGCGAGCGTTTGATGTTGTTCTTAACGAACGACTCAAAAACCCTTTAAAGGGCGTCGTTTGCCGACGAAAGAATACGAACGATGATGATCCCAAACTTCCTCCTCCTACTGCTTTGTCTTCTTTACCACCACCGAGACTTTTGAGAAGACGAAGACGAGAAGCGCTCCTCATGCGTCGTAATAGTAATGCAAAGTAGACACACAGAAAGAAAGGAAAACTTCATTTATTTTAAGGTTTTGTATTTGTGTATGTAAACTTGCTGTTAAGCTATTAATGATGTTGAGTGCGCTTGTGCCTTTTCAAAGCACCAGATTCACGAAATGCTTTATCGCACACATCACACTCGTACGGTCTCTCGTTCGTGTGAATACGCTTGTGCCTTTTCAAAGTACCAGATTCACGAAAACGCTTCTCGCAAACGTCACATTCGTACGGTTTCTCGTTCGTGTGAATACGCATGTGGACTTTCAAATAACCAGATCGATGAAAACTCTTCTCGCACACATCACATTCATACGGTTTCTCGTTCGTGTGAATACGCATGTGGACTTTCAAATTACCAGATTGACTAAAACGCTTCTCGCACACATCACATTCGTACGGTTTCTCTTTCGTGTGCGTACGCATGTGTGTAGCCAAAAGTGATGGTGCTGTAAACACCTTCTCGCACACGCCACACTCGTGCCCTCTCTTTCTCTTCACTCCTTTAGCGTCTTTCCGCGTCTGATTTTGCTCCACGACATCGTCACGTGGCACGCACATAATCCTCCACAATCGCTCTACGTCGTCGTCTTCTCCCTCTTCTTCTTCTTCTTCTTCTTCTTCTTCTTCTTCTTTTCGTATCTGATGATGATTCACCTCGAGATCATCCTCCTCGTCAGGAATCCTCGAACACAACACCAAAGGTTCTTCTTTCTCTTCTTTCTCTCCCTTCAAAACCGTCCTCGCGTTCACCGCTCTTTTCGGATGTGGATTCTTTCTTCGCCTCATATAATAATTACTTCTTCTTCTTCTCGTTGTTGTTGTTATTATTTTCACGAGAGGTACATTCAACCTCGCATGTGGTTTACCAAGAAGAAGAAGAAGAAGAAGAAGAAGAAGAAGAAGAAAAAAAAGGAGAAAAAAGGTATATTTAGGGTTTATGTGAAAAATTCAAATTTAGGTGTGACAGCTTTCTTTCTAACGGACTCATTTCTTCACAGTAGTGCTCTTTTCCCTGTTGCTCTCTGCACACGCGCGCACACGTCATGGCTTCGCTTCTCTTAAATTCTCTCCCCGCGACGACGACGACGACGAGAGGCGCCGCACGTTTTGCAGCAAAAAGTGGTGGGAGTCGAAGAGGACGAGTTGTATCTCGATCATCATCATCATCACAAAATTCGTCGTCAAAATCGTCAACGTTTTTTACCGAACACATTAACGACGACTTTGACGGCTCGTCAACCACGATAACGAGTCGCGATGATGAACGACGACAACAACAACAACAACAACAAAGAAGGCAATTCCTCCCACCGAAAGAAGTTTTGCAATCCATTTACGTCCCGGAATCTCTGGCGGAAATAAGAGCGTACGTGAGATGGGAAGAGTTCGGGAAACCGGAAGAAACGACGGCGGAATGGCAAGCGAGCGAATATAAAAACGCAGTTTTGGATTTGAAACTCGATTTACTCTCCGGGATGACTCTGAACGATATTCGACGCAGATACGGCGTCGAACCGGTGGACGGAGACGACGACGAGTTACCCATGTTTACCATGGACGAAGAGCTGGAGAAACGGATGAAGTTGGCAGAGGCGATGACGAGAGTCGAGAAGGTTGGGAAGATGAGTCTCGTGGAGGAGGATTCCGCGAGTCCGGTCAGGTACGGGGACGCGATGGTGGACTCGTCGTCGTCGTCTGTGGTGGATGAGTTCATCAAGCCGTTACCTACTTCTCCTTTATCATCATCAGTTATTGACCACGTAGTTTCTGCGGAAGAGATGACGGAAGAGGAGCGCGAGATGATGGAGGAGGAAGCGACGGTGGTCGACCGAGCGGCTCTGTCCATCGAATACGAAGCAGAGGACGAAGAAGAAGAGGAGAGAGCGGTGTTGACGGAAGCCGAGGAGGACTTTTTACAAGAGTTGCAAGCGTCGACGACGTTTGATGCGGACGATTTTCTTCCGATGACGGAGGAGAAGAAGAAGAAGAGCGAAGAAGAAGAGAAAAACTTGGGTGTTTTAGCAGAAGACGAAGAAGAAAAAGTAGAAGAAGAAAAGAAGCGCCAAAAAGCCATCGCGAGCGAGCTCGTGTTGAACTTGAAGGTGGAAGTGGACAAGTACAAGCAATCCGCGGAATCGCTCAAAACGCAAATGCTCGAAGCGACGGAGAAAGCGGAAAAGGCTTCTTCTGAGTTTGATTCCATGAAGGAGCAAAGAAACCGATTGGCGCGAGAATTATCCGAACTCGAACTCGAAACCGCCGCGAAAGACGACGAGATTAAAGAGCTGAACGAGTTTCTCGTGTCTTCAGAAAAAGACTTCGAGCAATCCAAAATGGAAGAACTTCAAAGTTTGCGCGAGTCTTTGGAGCAAATGAAGGAGGAGAAGAAAGCGGCGGAGGTTTTAGCGAGAGCGTATAAGCAAGATTTCGTCCAAGAAAGAGAACTGAACGCAAAGTTCCGCGAGGAGAAGAACCAGATGATGGAGGAAAAGACAAAGAGCGAACGAGAATTGCGAGCGGCTGCGAATGAATCCGAAATGAAGCTTTCCGCAGCGATGCGCGAGAACGCCGAGTTGAAGAAAATCTGGGATAGCGACCGCAAAGTTATTGAGATTTTGACCAAAAAATTGGACGAAATGTCCGAGAAGCCCGGGTTGGGCGCCGCCATCGTCAACACCTACTCCACCGTCAAAACGGTCATTCCAAAGTACTCCTCGGTCATTGCGAGCACGACCATGAACACGACCAAAGGTGTAGTTTCCAAAACGACGGATATTTCCGGTAAATTCTTCTCCGCCGTGAAGACAAAACTCGAGAAAATCAAAGAGGACGAGTTGGCGCTCATGGACGAAGAGGAAGACGACGACGAATTCGAAGACAGCGACGTTCGAACGGGCATTTTTTTGTGAATAGGTAGAGAGCTGCGCGCCACTACCAGTACTACTATTATCTCCCAAACGCGTATTCTTTTGAGAAGAAAATACGTTTATTTTATTACAAAGAAAAAGAACTTACGACGACGAGGTACCTCCCGGTACCTCTGTACGTAGAAGGTAAAACTTCTCCTTTTTTATTAAAATGTTACACTACTACTCGAGACTACATACTACTACTACTACTAAACTACGCACTACTACTACCTAAAACATAAGAAGCGCCTTTTCGCGATGAAATCAAATCTAAACTCGTATCGTCTGAAACGCCTCGACGACGGACCTCTCGTACTCCGTTTTCAGCGGATCGAATCCGCACGCTTTCAAACTCGCCTCCTTCTTCGCCTTCTTCCCTTCCTCCGTCGTCTCGTCGTACTCGGTGTATTCCGCGACAAACGAATGTCCACTCGCACCACCACCACCACCACCTTCCGGCTGATAGTCCATCATCATTCGCAACATCTCCTCGTCCTCCGCCTCTTTCGCATCACCAACGCCTCCTCCTCCACCCCCAAACACCACGTTAAATTTCTCCGGGCAGCTCACTCTGTCCTCCTCCATATTCCTCTCTTTCCTCTCTTTAATCTCTTTCGCATGTTCTCGTTTCTCTTTTTGTAAAATCTTCTCCGTTTCCGTCGCGCTCGCGATGCCTTCGATCGCGTTGAATACGATCTCTTCCACGTGTTCTAAATAGTCGTTGTACTTCGCCTCGTTCGGGAAATCGGATCGTCGTTTGTTAAAGACGGAGAGGACTTTTTGACGCAGTTTCACGTCCGAGGAGATGGTTTGCGGGATGAAGCATTTAATAACACCACCACTGTTCGTCGTCGTCATGTTCTTCTTCGCCGTTTTGTTTGATGATTGAGCCTCTCTCTCTCTCTCTTTAAAGCGCTCTTTTCTGTGGTGAAATTGGAAGCGAAAATCGCCATTTTTAGCGAAGATAAAAGCGCGTTAAAGAGAACACATAAATTAAACGAAGAAGACGAATAATGTCAACGACGAACCGCTTAAACGTGGTCCCAACGGTCACGGTCCTCGCCGTGGTCAAAAACCGCCTCATCGGCGCCCAACGCGGGTATAAACTGCTCAAGAAAAAAGCCGACGCCTTGTCTCTCCGCTATCGACAAATCCTAAAGAAGATCGTCCAAACGAAACTCTCCATGGGCGAGAACATGAAATCCGCGTCGTTCGCGTGGACGGAAGCGAAATACGTCGGTGGAGACGGGATTAAACACACGGTTTTAGATTCCGTGGACGGGAAAGCGGAGATTCGAGTGCGAGCGTACGCGGATAACGTCGCTGGGGTGAAGATTCCGAAGTTTAACGCCTGCGGGAGTGGGAGCTTGATAGGAGCGAGCGGAGGAGGATCGGGCGAAACAGGAACGACGACGGCGACGACGGAGAGTAAGAGCGAATTGACCGGGTTAGGAAGAGGCGGGAAACAGATTCAAAAGTGTAAAAAAGCGTACAAAGAGGCGTTGCAAACGCTCGTGGAACTCGCGAGTTTACAGACGGCGTTTTTAACGCTCGATCAGGCGATTAAAACGACCAACAGACGCGTAAACGCGTTGGAGAACGTAGTCACGCCGAGGTTGGAGAATACGGTGAGTTACATTAAAGGGGAGTTGGACGAGTTGGAGAGAGAGGAATTTTTTCGGTTGAAGAAAGTGCAAGCGAAGAAGAAGAAAGACGCGAAGGAGAGAGAGGAGAAGGAGGAATCGCTGAGTAAAGGAGAAGGGGTGGTCAAAGGCGAAGGCGGGAGCGGCGCCGGTCCGGTTGGGAATTTGATCGATTTCGCCAACGAAAAGGACGAGGATTTGTTGTTTTAGTTCGAGAGACGACGAAAAGGGGGAGATTTGTTTTTAAGTAGATATATAATAATAGCGCACGTATAACTTTGTAAAACACGTTTAGAGATAAAAACAGACATCGTAAAAAACGTAAACGTGCGAATATCACGGCGCTGTATGCTAGTAAATACTATAATTTTATTCTATTCTAATCGTCGCTCAAATCTTCTAACCATTTCTTATAATCCGGTGGATTCGGTAATTCGGACTCGACCAACTCCTCCATTGGAAACCTTAATATAGCCGCCACTCCAGTCAATTGTTTCAACCTCTCCCCACTTTCGTGACCGGTTGAAAACACCCTCGCGCTGCCGAAACCGGAATTTTCCACGTCCTCGCGAACTTTCGTCCATAACTTTCTTTCGATTGGATCTTTCGTGCGAAATACATCGTCTGATAAGAGCAACATCTTAATCGCGCCTTCTTTGAACGCTTTCAGCACGTGCGACGGCCCATACAAAGCTTTATACTTCTCAATTTCCGCGTATAATTGTTCGAGCACGTCCGCGTCGAGCGTTTCCGCGGCGGCGCCAACCGCTTTGCGCGTGGACGGGTCTTTTAGCGCTTCCAAAAGCGCGCCCACGTGCGCGCTCGACGCTCGAACGTTCTTCACTAATACGCAATCGAACGATGACTTCAGCCAACTCTCGAAGGTTTTGCCAGAATACAATTTTTGCGAGCGTTCGTTGAGCTTTTGCAAAATATTCTCCTTCCCAAAGCCAGGGCCTGCGATGACGAAACAGTTTGGGCAATTTTCCAGGAAATGTTTCTTCTTCTTCTTCTCGTCGGTTGTCGCTGCTGCCGCTGACAACGACGACGACGCGTGACCACTTCCGCTGCCTAATACTGCGTCGCAAATATCCTCGTAAAACTTACCCAACTGTTTCTCGTGCCCAACTACCGCCCCTACCCCTTTCTTCTTCGGTATCGATCTTTCAATCTTCGCGACTACCGTCGTCCGAGCGCCGCCGCACAACACTATGCGACACTCACCTACATCCGATATCAACATCGCTACAATCGTCGCTTGCACGTTCGGTTCTAAAGCTTTTCGAAACCGTCTCACGTCTTCCCCGTCCCACTCGCTCTTCTCGATCGTCACCGCTTTATGCGTCGTCAACTCCAACGTATGCATCGCGCCTTGCTTTACGTATTCGCTCACCGTTTGGTTCCGTCCCGAAACCCTCACGAGACTCAAATCTGGATCCCAATCGATGCTCGTCACTTTCACGCCTAAATTCAGTTTAATAACTTTCGACGAGGTATCTCTCACGTTCGCCCCGGAAGATTCCATCTCGGACGCTTTCACTTTCCTCGTCGCCGTCGCGTGGACGATATCGTCCACCTTGAGCAAATTGTACACATCCCACATGTCGTCCTCGGTTTCCGGGGTACATTTCACCGAACCTTTGCCGTCTCGTTCGAACTTTTCGTGGATGAGTTTCATGAAATGAATGCGGTTGTTACTTCTTTCCCGAAACAACAAACAACACCCCTAAAACCACAAAGATCTTAAAGTAAAATGGTGTGTTGTTCTCACGCTCTATCACCTCTTTCGCGCGCACAATTCCAACAATGACAACACCCCTTTCGCGTCAAAACTCCGCTCGTTCGCTCTCTCTCTCTCTGTGTGTCAAGAGTAAATGAAGAAT
>Ga0181602_10003641_pt1 | contig 12284 bp, 12 predicted proteins | sample 041ome_14_FD_148640 | JGI IMG/M metagenome (GOLD analysis project Ga0181602, IMG submission 148640) | Coastal salt marsh microbial communities from the Groves Creek Marsh, Skidaway Island, Georgia - 041408US metaG (spades assembly) | ecosystem: Environmental > Aquatic > Marine > Intertidal zone...
AAAAAGTACTGCAGAAAAATTAGGACTTAAAAATTTGAATCGATTTGAGGAAGCTATAAAATAATTTTCAGTAAGAATGGATCATATAAATATAAATTTTGATAAAAAAAATGTTAGTGCATACCCTTTAAAGGTAAATGAAATCGAATTTCAAGGACAAATTGTAAAGGTAACTGGTATTTCTAAAGATTTTGGAAAATTGAGTTTATCATTGGCTGATGATGTTTTCCTAAAGAATAAGTTTAGTATTGATAATGAAATTTTAATTAGTTGGGATAAAAAAAGAGAAAATTTCCTGCAATAATTTAAACCACATTTAGTTGATTTATTTAAGATTAAGAAGGTATAATCATCTAATACGGAGAATCACTTTGGAGTAATTTTTGTTATCATGCAGCTCTTCAAAAGCCGTTTTTGTAAATGGCATTCGTGAAATAATTAAAGATGTTAATTATGATATCACTCTTCTTGATTGGTTAAGGAATAATCTTCAAATTACTGGAACTAAAGAAGGTTGTGCTGAGGGTGATTGTGGAGCCTGTTCAGTTCTAATCAATGAAGGAAAAAATTTTGCACCTAAACCAGTTAACTCCTGCTTACTTAGATTAGGTCAAGTTATAGGTAAAAATATTATAACTATTGAAGGTATAGGAACCACAGAAAACCCACATCCTTTACAAATTGCTTTTTCAAAACAAAATGCTTCCCAATGTGGGTATTGTACACCTGGCTTCATTGTTTCAGCATTTGCTTTATTAAACTCTAATAAAAAAATTAATAATAAAACAATACATGATACTTTTTCTGGTAATTTATGTAGGTGTACAGGTTACTCACCAATAGTAAGGGCTGTTAAATCTACAACTAAAAAATCATTTAAAAATAACTATAAATTTTTTGATGAAGAGATTAAAAATATTAAATTAGGTAATGTCACATATTATAATCCTAAAAGTTTAAGTGAATTAAAAAACCTCACGAAATCAAAAAATTTTAAGTTTTTAGCAGGTGGAACAGACTTAAATCTGCAAAGACCAGTAATAAGTGAGAATGAAAATATCCTTATTTTATTAAACTCGATTGAAGAGTTAAAAAAAATTAAGTTTTATGAGAATAAAATTTTATTAGGAAGTTTAGTTAGCATTGAAAATTTACTTGAGTTAATTGAAGGAAAAATGCCAGAAATGACTGAGGTTTTGCAAAGGTTTGGATCTCCTCAGATTAGAAACCAAGCAACTATTGGTGGTAATTTATGCACCTCAAGTCCTATTGGAGATTTAGCTCCAATTTTTTTGGTGTTAAACGCAAATTTAAATATCTTTGGGAAAAATGGATTTGAAACCATTTTGCTTAAAGATTTTTTTATTGATTATAGAAAAAACATCTTAAAAGAAGACCAGATTTTAGTTTCAATTGAAATACCTATCCTGGAGAAGGCGAACAAGCTCTTTTTTTGGAAACTATCTAAAAGATTCGACCAAGATATTTCCACCATTTCTTTGGCGATTAATATAAGAACTCAAAACCAAATTGTAGAAGATTTATGTATTGCCGTAGGAGGTGTTGCAGCAGTTCCCAAAATATTAGAAAAATTATCTAAAAGAATGATTGGAAAAAGAATAAGCAAAGCAATTGATATAGCTGTTAATGAAGTAGAGAATTATGTAAATCCAATTTCAGATTTAAGAGGTACAGCAGATTACAGGATTATGTCTCTTAAAGGATTATTCAATAGGCTTGAGCATTGTTTGAATGGTAATAAAAAAAATATATCTATTATGGAATTTTAATTATGCATATAGATGTTATACATGATTCTGCTCTTAGGCATACAGTCGGAGAAGCAGTATATATAGATGACATGCCAAGCTCACCAAACCTTCTACATGGTGCTTTGGTCACATCAAGAATTGCTTTAGGTAAAATTAAAAAAATTAATTGTAGAAAATTAAAAAAGTTACCCTTTTATACAAAAGTTATAATAGCTAAAGACATTCCTGGCCAAAATGATATTGGTCCAATAAAAGCTGGTGAACCAATGCTTGCAGAAGATACGGTTTCATATTGGGGACAGCCTATTGCAATTGTTTTAGCCCCCACATATCAAGAAGCTATACATGCTAGTGGACTTGTAGATGTTGAGATAGATGAGTTGGAAAAACCGATTCTGTCGGTTGATGAAGCTTACAAAAAAAAATCGTTTTTAGATGAACCTATTATCTTAGAAAAAGGATTTGTAAATGATGAAATAAAAAAGTCTGAATTTAAGGTTTCTGGTGATTTTGTTATTGGTGGCCAAGACCATTTTTATCTTGAAACTCATGTGGCAATAACATTTCCAGGAGAAAATAATGAATATACAGTTTGGTCTAGCACTCAACATCCTACCGAAGTTCAACACAGTGTTAGTAAAGTATTAAACATACCCTATGCTAAAATTGATAGTAAAGTAAGAAGATTAGGAGGAGGATTTGGTGGTAAGGAAAGTCAAGCAAGTATATTTGCTGCTATGTCAGCTCTATGCGCATTTTTAACACGCAGACCAGTAAAAATTCGTCTCAATAGACATAATGACATGACGGTTTCAGGAAAAAGACATGATTTTAAAGTATACTTTACTGTAGCTTTCTCAAAAACTGGAAAGATAAATGCCTTAGATTTAAAACTTTTAAGTAATGGAGGCAACGTTTTAGATCTCTCAGGACCGGTAATGACAAGAGCATTAACCCATTTAGATAATTCCTATTATATAAAATCAATTAGAGCAATTGGATATATTTGCAAAACTAATACAGTTTCAAATACTGCTTTCAGAGGTTTTGGTGGCCCTCAAGGTATGTTGATAATAGAAAATATCCTATACCAAATATCTCAATTCTTAGATAAACCTTTAGACGATATTAGGTCTGTTAACTATTATTCCAAAAAAAACGGCCTTACTACTCCATATGGACAAAGAGTTTCAAAACCTAGAATTGATAGAGTTATTAATGAAATTTATAAATTGAGCAATTATCTTGAAAGAAAAAACCAGGTTAAACTATTTAATTTGGAACAAATAAAGAAAAAATTACCTTTTAGAAAAGGCATTGCACTTATGCCAGCAAAGTTTGGGATCTCATTTAACAAACCCTCATTTAACCAAGCAGGAGCCTTAGTCCACGTATATGCAGATGGATCAATTAGATTAAATCATGGTGGAACTGAGATGGGACAAGGTTTATTTATTAAGGTTGCTCAAGTTGTTGCAGAATGTTTTAAAGTACCTTTAAATCAAATACATATTACCTCAACCAATACAGCAGAAGTACCTAATACCTCTGCTACAGCAGCATCATCAGGATCGGACTTAAACGGAATGGCAGCATGGAATGCTGCATCTACTATTAAAAAAAGAATGATTAACCATGTAAGTGAATTATTTAAAAAATCTAAATCTGAGATTATTTTCGAAGATGGAAGAGTTTTAGCAGGTAACAAAAGTTTATCATTCGAAGAGTTAGCTTTCTCGTGCTGGGAAAACAGAGTGTCACTTTCATCTACGGGTTATTATAAAACTCCAAAAATACATTGGGATCAAGGAAAACTTAAAGGGCATCCTTACTTTTATTTTACTTGGGGTGCAGCAGTTTCTGAAGCTTTGTTAGATATTAATACAGGTGAGAGTAGAATCTTAAGGGCTGACATCGTACAAGATTGTGGTAACTCATTAAATGAAAGCATTGATGTTGGTCAAATCGAAGGTGGTTTTGTTCAAGGTTTAGGATGGCTGACATGTGAAGAATTATACTTTTCTCAAGAGGGTAAATTATTAACTACTGGGCCATCAACATACAAGTTACCAGGAAGCAGAGATATACCTAAAACTTTTAATGTAAAATTATTAGAAAATGCTAATAATGATGAAAAAACAATCTTTAGATCTAAAGCTGTTGGTGAACCACCTCTATTACTTGCAATTTCTCATTTTTTAGCTCTAAAAGAGGCAATAAAAGCTTCTTCAGAAGGATCAAAACCTGAAATGCTTAATTCCCCAGCGACGCCTTCTGAGATTCTGCGTGTCTTGAGGTTTTAACAGGTTAACTACATTTTTATTGTTTTTATCAATATCTTGTGATTTTCTTGTAGAGTTTAACAACATTTAGGGGAGGTATTAATGAGTGCCTTAGAAAACGTTTCGCAAGAAGACTTAAAAAATCCAGATTATGTCCCACCTTTACAAGTGGGTTTGATTCTTGGGTTGCAACATGTTTTAGCAATGTTTGTAAGTAATGTTACACCTTCAATTATTATTGCAGGAGTTGCAGGTTTTGCATTTGGTAGTGCTGATACAATTTTTTTAATTCAGATGTCTATGTTATTTGCCGGCATAGCCACATTAATGCAAACAATTGGATTAGGTCCAATTGGAGCTAGACTTCCAGTAATGCAAGGCACTAGTTTTGCTTTTGTTCCTGTTATGATAGGGGCAGCAAAAATGGGAATGGGCACGTTATTTGGAGGAATTGTTATTGGTGGTATTTTTCACGCATTCTTAGGATCTTTTATTGGTAAAATTCGCCATTGGTTCCCACCATTAGTATCAGGAATAATAATCCTGGCAATTGGTATCTATTTAATTCCAGTTGGTATTCAATACGCCGCAGGAGGTGCTGGTGATTTTAATATGTCTAAACCAACATGGGGTGGCATCGGTAATTGGAGCCTTGCACTGATTGTTATTATTGTAGCTTTCTGGTTGAAATTTTGGACTAAGGGAATTATTTCAAGCTCTTCCGTGTTATTAGGAATGATAGCTGCTTATGTAGTTGCTATTTTTATGGGAAGTGTGAATTTTTCCGGAGTAGAAAAAGCAGCTTGGTTTGCATTGCCAGAGCCTTTTAAATATGGATTTGATATTAATTTAACTGTCATTATAGCTATGTGCTTAATGTCAATTGTAAGTGCGATTGAAACTGTTGGAGATATTTCTGGTATTGCAAAAGGTGGCGCTAACCGAGAAGCCACAGATAAAGAGATACAAGGTGGTACCTATGCAGACGGAATTGGAACTGCAGTTGCAGGTGTTTTTGGAGGCCTTCCAAATACCAGCTTTAGTCAAAATGTTGGATTGATTTCTATGACTGGCGTTATGAGCAGATCTGTGGTTACAATAGCAGCAATTTTTCTCGTCCTTTGTGGTCTAGTTCCTAAAATAGGAGCCATAGTATCATCTATGCCAATAGCAGTTTTAGGTGGTGGTGTGATTGTTATGTTTGGAATGGTCGCATCTGCAGGTATTAATATGCTAAGTAGCGTTAATTGGAATAGAAGAAATATGATGATTTTTGCCATATCACTCTCTATTGGATTTGGCTTGCAAAAAGTTCCAGCTTCAGTTTCAGGATTAAGTACTGAGCTTCAGATGTTAATGACATCTGGTTTGTTACCAGCCGCTTTCTTAGCTGTTGTTCTGAATTTGATGCTTCCAGAAGAAGATTAAATAAGCATTTAAAAGTTTACTAAATATTGATACATTACACCGCTTAGAAGCGGTGTAATTTTTTTTGTGTGAAGATGTCAAGTTTATTAATTAAAAATGCAAGTGTCATTGCGACTATGGACGATGATAGAAACGAGATTATTAATAAATCTATTTATTGTGAAGATGATAAAATTGTTGACATTGGAGACCTTGCAAATTTCCATTATAATCCTGAATTTGTTATTGATGCATTCGAAAAGGTCGTCATACCTGGTTTAGTGAATACACATCATCATTTATTCCAAAATTTAACACGCTGTTACCCAGATTCTCAAAATGAATCATTATTTGGTTGGCTTACAAATTTATATCCTATTTGGAATAAAATTTTACCGTCTGACATCTATATTTCAACTTTAATTGGATTGTCTGAAATGGTGATTAGTGGGTGTACTACTTCTAGCGACCATCTATATCTTTTCCCAAATGGATCTAAGCTTGAAAATCAGATAGAAGCAGCAAAGGAGGTTGGTTGTCGATTTCATGCAACTAGAGGCTCGATGAGTATCGGTGTTAGTAAGGGTGGGCTTCCACCAGATACCCTTACTGAAAGAGAGGATTTTATCATAAAAGATTGCCAGAGGGTGATTGAAGATTTTCATGATCCTTCTAAATTTTCAATGTTAAGAATAGGTTTGGCGCCATGTTCTCCGTTTAGCGTTAGTCAAGATTTAATGAAGGAGACTGCTAAATTAGCTCGTAGTTATTCGGTCAGTATGCATACTCATTTGGCTGAAAATGATGAAGATCTTATTTATACAAAAGAAAATTTTGGTATGACTCCAGGTCAGTATATCGAAGAATTAGGTTGGGTAGGAGATGATGTTTGGCATGCCCATTGTGTTAAATTAGATGAAGATGAAATTGAATTATTTTCTAGAACAGGCACTGGAATTGCGCATTGTCCTTGTTCAAATATGAGGTTGGCAAGTGGAATAGCTCCATTGAGAAAGTGGATAGATGAAGGTGTCAAAGTAGGATTAGGAGTTGATGGTTCAAGTTCCAATGATAGTGGACACCTCTTGAGTGAAGCTCGCCAAGCTATGCTATTACAGAGGGTTAACTTAGGCGCTAATAAATTTTCACCAAGAGAAGCCTTATTCACAGCAACTAGGGGTGGCGCAGAGGTATTAAACCGAAATGATATAGGTCAGATTTCCATTGGAAAAGCAGCAGATTTTGCAATATATGACTTGAACAAAATAGCTATGTCTGGAGCATGGAGTGATCCTCTGGCGGCTTTGGTATTATGCAACCCTTCAGAAACTGCATACACAATTTGTAATGGAGAAATAATTTCTCAAAATGGTCATTTAAATAATTTTGATCTAAATTTATCTTTAGAAAAACATAAAGCTGCATCAAAAAGATTATTAGATTTATAAGTTTATAAACCTAGTCTCATTATTCTCGAAGTGATATTCTTTTAAATTAATAAAAGAATCTTCTTGATCATTTATTCTATCAATTATCCAAAAATCTTGTTTCTTTTTAACTAAAAGAGGGTGGTGCCAAATATTTTGATTGTATGTAATGCCAGTATCTCCGTCTACATGAAAACATCTTAAAGTACTTAAATCCGGTAATTCATTTTTTTCTTCACTAACGACTATTAACCAGTCATAATCTTGAATTGGAAGGAAACTCTGTGAAGCAATTGGGTGTTTCTCCATTATCTTTATTTCTATAGGAAAACTTCTTGGAATGCCTGAGAAGATAGAAATAGCTGAATTTCCATTTTTGTTCTCTAAACTTAATTCAGAAATATTATGATATCTTGTAGTCGTTCCTTGATTAATGGAGCGAAGTTCTGAAGCATTCTTCTTTTGTATCACGCTCCCAAATCTAGAAAAAATTTTAGTATCTAATTTTTCGATAGAAATATTACTCATTTGTTGATTTCAAACCAAAAATTCTTAATCTAGACACACCTCCATCTGGATAAATATTCAATCTTACATAAGTAACCTCTTGAGTTAACTTTTCATCAATTTCGTAGTTATGTATTTTATCTGCTTGAAGCTTTGTTTTGTTCAATATGTATTTCCAGTTTTCTGAGTCATTAATAATTTTTTCTATATTTTTCTCTTCATCAAAATTTGATATTTGGATTGAAGCTTGGTCAGGATAATTACCTTTAAAATGAGCAGTATCTATTTCTATTTTTTTTATTAAACCTTTTGTTGCTAATTTAATTATAATCCAATCATGGCCCGGTTCTCTCCTTCTCCTTGTTTCCCAACCATCACCCATGGTTTTTCCTCTACCATCTGATAGAAGAGCAGACACATCACCATAATGAGCATTATTATAGGCAACTATAGAACCACCTAATTTTAGAGATGATAATTCAATTAGATCATTTTTATTTTCATAAAAATTCCAATCAAGCTTTACCTCACCAAATAATCTTAACCTTGCAACTCCTCCATCAGGAAAGATTTGTAATCTTATATACCTTACTTTAGCTTTTGACTTAATTTTAAATTTATTACTAGAATCTCCCTTTAATTGAGATTTAGGGAGTATTTCAACCCACTTGGAGTTTTTGTTAGGCTTTTGATCACTATATAAACCTTCAATAGAGGCAAAGGGAGGAAAATTTCCAGTAAAAAAACTCGTATCAACATTTATTTCATAAATAATTCCTGGAGATCCTAATTCTATAATAACCCAATCATTACCACCATCTCTTCTTCTTTTGCTTTCCCATCCATCCATCCATTTTCCATGCTCATCGTATTTATCTTCAATGAAAACTGGCTCTTTATCATTTAGCATTCGAGAAGCTTCGCCAAAGAAATCATCTGAAACTTCAATTATTTTTGTACCAATTTTTGGAGAAGCTAGATTTGTTAAATTTTGATTTATATTGTTTGCACTCATTTTTTTTCCATTTATTTAAAGCATACAAAAATCTCTGGAAATATATTTTCCTAAATTTTTATTAACTATGAATTGATTTTGGTCGTAAATTTTATTACCTCTTAACCAAGTTTGTATTGGCCATCCAGTAATATCTAAACCTTCATAGGGCGTATAGTCTGATCCATGGCTTAGATTTATTTGTTGAATTTTATTTTTTTTATTAGGATCCCAAATTGTTATATCGGCGTCAGATCCAACTTTAATTGATCCTTTTTGAGGATAAAGGCCATACATCTTGGCAGGATTTGTAGAAGTTAGCTCTACAAATCTTTCCAAGCTAATTCTATTTTTACTTACTCCTTCAGAAAACAAAATAGGCAGTCTTGTTTCTACTCCAGGAATACCATTTGGAACCCATTTAAATGATGTTCTTGCTCCAGGTCTGTCTTTACCTTTACTATCCTTAAAACGAAATGGGCAATGATCAGATGAAAAAATATCAAAAGTTCCGTCTATTAATCCATCCCAAATCGCTTGTTGACTTTCCAAATCCCTTGGTGGAGGAGAGCATACGTATTTTGCTCCTTCAAAATCCATATTCAGGCCTTTCATATCATCTTCTGTCAAACAAATATATTGAGGACAAGTTTCAGAAAAAATTTTAATGCCTTTCTCTTTTGCCCATTTTATTTGGGATAGTGCTTCTTCTCCAGACACATGAACAATTACAATTGGAATATCAACTATCTGAGCATGACTAATGGCTCTATGTGTTGCTTCCCTTTCTACAATTTGAGGCCTAGACAAGCCATGATAATATGGAGCTAATTTACCTTCATCCTCTAATTTTTTAGTTAAAAATCTAATAGCGTCATACCCCTCAGCATGAACCATTACTAAAGTTTTTTCGTTTTTAGCTACTTCGAAAACCTTCAATAATTCTTCATCATTCAAAACTAGATCGTCATATGTCATGAATACTTTGAATGAGGTATAACCATCTCTCGCTAGTGCAGGAAGTTCTTGGCCTAGCACTTGTGGCGAAGGATCACTAATTATTAAGTGAAATGAAGTGTCTATAAATAAATTACCATTAGCCTTTTTATGATAATTTTCTACGCATTCTCTAAGAGACTGTCCTTTTTCTTGCATTGCAAATGGAAGGATGGTTGTGTTACCTCCTGCAGCTGCAGATTTTGTAGCGCTTTGAAAATTATCAGCCATCTCCACATCTGGGCCCGATGGTTGATCTATATGAACATGAGCATCTATGCCACCAGGTAGTACTAATAAATTAGAAACATCTTCTATAATTTTTGCTTCTTCATTAATTTTACCAATTTGACGAATTTTACCATCAGCAACGGCAATATCGCAGTCTTCAACTCCATTTTCAGTGACCGTTTTGCCGTTTTTAAAAATGACATCAAATTTATTCATGATGTATTCTCCAATATTTAATAATTTTTTAAGTTATGAATGCTTAAATAAAGTTGATTTATCAAACTTCTTTCATTGTCCTCAAGAAAAGAAATATTTCCAGGTGGCATTGCATAAGATAATACAGATTGTTTATGTATACTCTCAATATTATTAATTATGTCTGCTGTCGTTTCTAAATTGACTAATTTCGGTGCATTTTTCATGTTATCCCATGCAGGCTCTCTTGCATGACACATTGAACATTTGGAAATAATAATTTCCTTCACATTTAGTAGAGTATTCTCTGGAATTTTTTCTATCAAAGAAGCTGTGTTCTTTATTTTAGGCAGTTGCGGCTTACCTAGGCCTGAAATATAAAAAATTAATGATGCTAATATAATTATTGGAAAACATACCCAATAAGGTGGTTTTGCCCCTGTATGCTTAATATTAAAAAAATGCCTAATGAGAGCTCCAATTATAAGTATAATTGAAATAATTAACCAAGAATATTCCGTGGCATAAATAAGAGGATAATGATTTGATATCATAATAAAAATTACAGGTAGGGTTAAATAATTATTATGAAGAGAACGTTGTTTTGCAATAGCGCCATGAATTGGGTTGGGAGTATCATTTGCTAATAAACTACTAACAACCTTTTTTTGACCGGGAATAATGATCATGAGCACATTCGCAACCATAATAGTACCTAGAACAGTCCCAATCTGCATGAAAGCCCCTCTATAACTGAATATTTGAGAGTAAACCCATGACATTACAGTTATTAAAATAAATATTGAACAAATAAGGACATAGACATTGGTTTTTAGTGATATTCGGCATATAAAATCATAAATAAGCCATCCGAAAATAATTCCTAATAAAGAGATTATTACTGCTTCGTATTTTTCAAGATCGTATTTAACAATATCAATCATGTATAGTTCAGCACCTGCGTAATATATAAGAGCTAATAATGCAAAACCTGAAACCCAAGTTGCGTAGGCTTCCCATTTAAACCAAGTTAATTCTGAAGGTAATTTTGATGGAGCTACCAAATACTTAACTAGGTGATAAAAGCCACCACCATGTACCTGCCATGCTTCTCCATGAGCTTTATCAGGAAGGTTTTTATTTTGTTTTAAACTTAAGTCTAATGCTATGAAATAAAAACTTGAACCAATCCAAGCAATTCCAGCAATAACGTGAAACCATCTTAGAACGAGCTCCGACCATTCTTGAAATAAAAAAGTCATTTATCAGCTCCCTCTATAGGTACTGTAACCAAAAGGAGATAGTAACAACGGTACATGGTAATGTTCAGATTTATTACTTACAAAAAATTGTATTGGTATTTTATCGAGGAAAATTTGTTTCAAATTTTTATTATGTTTTTTTAAGTAATCACCGGCAAAAAATAATAATTCATAATGAGCCACTTCTAAATTATTTTCAGATAATAATGGTTCATCAACTCTACCATCCTCATTGGTTGAAACAGTTTTAATTAAAACTCTTTCACTATTTTGTATTTTATATAATTTAATTTTTAATTCTGCTGCAGGTTTACCCTTGCTAGTATCAAGAACATGAGTTGAGAGACCTGCCATTTATTTCTCTATTTAAATTTATATAAAATATGCTTAAATGAATAGATCATAATCTCAGGTGAATTAATGTACAATAAATCTTTTAAATTTCTATCTCAAAAAATGGATAAAAGTGAAATAATAAACCTTCTAAAAAGTATTTATGAACATTCTAAATGGGTGCCAGAAAGACTTCTATCTGAAAATATTAATGAGATTAAAACAAAAGAACAACTCCAATTAATGATGCAAAAGATTGTTAATAATTCTTCAGAAAAAGAGAAACTTAACTTGATCAAGGCTCATCCCGAACTAGGAAAAAAACTTAAAAAACAAGAAAAACTTACAAAATTCTCTGAGGAAGAACAAAAGTCTGCCGGGTTAGATCAATGCTCTGAAGAGGAATTTGAAATTTTAACTAAGCTTAATAATGAATATAGATTAAAATTTGAATTTCCATTTATTATTGCAGTTAGAGGTTTAAGTAAAAACCAGATTATAGATAATATGAAAAAAAGAGTTAATAACAGCAAGTCTGAAGAATTTGATACTGCAATTAATGAAATTCACAAGATAGCTAAACTCAGAATTAAAGATTTGCCATATTAAAGAGATAATTCATTTTATTAGTAATAAATTTTGGGAATATAAATGATAAAAAAATTAAAAGAAATGAAAGGTGTGATTGCTATAGCAACTACGCCATTTAACAACGAAAATACAGTTGATTATGAATCTGTTGATAGTCTTTAAATAGTTACTGCACCTGTAAACTTTATGATTCAATAATATTTAAATAAGGATGATTACTAATGAGATTGGCTATTGATATAGGTGGTACATTTACAGATATTGTTTTAGAAAACAAAAATGATCTT
>Ga0181602_10003669_pt1 | contig 12217 bp, 12 predicted proteins | sample 041ome_14_FD_148640 | JGI IMG/M metagenome (GOLD analysis project Ga0181602, IMG submission 148640) | Coastal salt marsh microbial communities from the Groves Creek Marsh, Skidaway Island, Georgia - 041408US metaG (spades assembly) | ecosystem: Environmental > Aquatic > Marine > Intertidal zone...
TGCAAAGTATTTTGTAGGAGCTTTGAACAATATTCAAGTAAAAATGAATCAATTAAAAGTTGAACAAGATACATTGACACTTGCTCAAGAGGGATTTACTTCTCGATTGAAACAAGAAGTTGAAAAACCTTCGGAAGAAGATTCAGAATAACGAAAGGGGCTTTAAGCCCCTTTTTTATACCAACCAGGTAGTCCTATCATAGGTCTACCATCAAATTTATTTTTTTCGGCATCTTTGCCACTAGCATCATTATAATGTAAAAACACTTGACCACAATCTTTACCTTCAAAAGGTTCACGCCAATGCTCTAATTCACAACCACGATACATGAGCATATCGCCTGCTTTTAGTTTAATTTCTATACCTTTTTTGCCTTCTTCACCTGAAGGTTCTAAAAAGATTGACCAATCATCGCCACCTAAGTTCATGGTGGTAGATATCTCGCAAGAGTATCTATCTTTATGTCTTTTTAACTCATCACCTTTTTTATAGATTCTTGCATACGAATAAGTTTCAGTTAGTTTTACGCCTGATTCTTTTTCCATAATAGGTTTAACTTTTTGCAATAAAGTTTCCATTACAATATCGCCATAGTGTGAATAAGTTTCAGGTATCTGTTGATCGTTCCAAACTCCAAAGTATTCAGTAAATTGTGAAATGTATCTATCATCAAATAGTTTTCTTGCTACTGCTCTTTTATTACAAAAGTATTGATAGCAAAAATCTGCTAACTCTGTTGATATAGCGTTTTTAATAACTTGGTATTTATTTTTGTTAAAGCTCATCTAAATGGGTATCCTAAATTCCAACACACTAAGGAGTGTCGTGTTCCTTTTGTTACTGGTTTGACTCTATGCCAAACAAAAGAAGGAAAAATAATCACGCTACCTTTCTTTCTAATTTCTTCACATATTCTTGGCTGTGAGCCTTCGTCTGTGTTCCTAAAATCAAACTCTAAATCTCCTCCTTCATATTCATCAGGATCGGTTAAAGATACAGTCATGCTAAGTTTTCTTTGCTTACCATGTGTATTGGCATTTTCAGGATTGTTATAAGGTTCTTCGTAAGAGTCGCAATGCCAATCATAATACTGACCTTTTTTATATTCTGTAAACTGACAAGACTCTGACCAATCCCATTCAAAATTCCAACCAGCATTAGCATTTGCTTGATGGATATAAGGTTGTATTTCGTTGTATATCCATCTATCTGACATCCATACAATATCAGACTTGCGTTTCTTTTGAATGTTTTTAAGTTCTAGTTTAGTTAAGTTATCTTTATTAGCGTTACCTGTAAGAGCCATTTCTTTCTTTTGCTCTTTACCATAACGAACTATGTCATCACATATTTTTTCAGGTATGGCTGATTGAAAATACCAATAGTACCATTTTAAATTCATTTTTTATCTCGGTTAAAGTTAATTTGTCCAGTTACCAGCTTTGACTGCCCTAAATACTGCTCTTAAATCCCAACAGCTTGAGCCTACAAATGGTTCTTTAACGATAACGACTCCTGAACCCCCATTTCCCCCATTTCCGTTATCACCAGCACCACCAGCACCAGAACCAGTATTAGCTGTAGTGTTTGTGGAATTACCTGATAATACCCCTGCAGTAGAACCACCGCCACCAGCCGAACCACCAGCAGTACCAGCCCAACCACCACCTCCGCCTCCACCAGCTCTTGATACAGATGAGCCAGTAATAGAAGAAGCTAAAGAAGAACCCCCATCTCCTCCGTGAGTAGAAGTTGAATCAGCACCAGCACTTGCTGCTCCTCCTCCGCCCCCAGATAATCTATTCGTACTAGCACTAGCTGGAGAATTCCCTCCATCATATCCTTGGTTGACAGTACCAGAGCCACCAGAGTTAGGAGCTGTGTAGCCTCTTGCCCCTCCACCAGAACCTCCGTTAGCACCATCAGCTTTTGAAACGCCTGCTCCTGAACCACCACCAACAGAAGTGATTGTTGTAATACCTGAACCACTAATACTAGAATCAGACCCATCCACTTCAGGAGTTCCTCCAACATTTCCAGCACCACCTGCACCCACTGTTATAGTATAAGGAGAACTACCTGCAACAGTTAAAACTGATTCAGCAGAAGCTCCACCACCTGATGCTTCACCAGAGACTGATGAACGATATCCACCTGCTCCACCACCACCACCAGAATGATAACCAGCACCGCCACCGCCTCCAGCTATTACTAAATATTCAATAGCTGTGGTTTGAGGTTGAGTGGTAAGAGTTCCACTAGCGTTAAATGTGGTAACTTGTTCTGCTTGAGTTGCTTGTACTGCTCCGATTAATCTAGCCATTAGTTACTCCAATTTCCTTGTTTAACAGCATCATATACTGAATTCATATCCCATATTCCTGAGCCTTTAAATGGTCCTTCAGCTTCTTTGGTTATAACTATTCCTGAACCACCTGCTCCACCTTGTCCTGGTGGGGTTACACTTAGATGAATGCCACCACCGCCGCCTCCGCCTGTGTTAGCTGTTCCAGCAACTGCCCCTAGTCCTGGTCCTGTCCCAAATGGAGATGGGGATGTATCACCGCCTTTACCACCGCCACCAATACCACCGCTACCTCCAAGAGCATATACCCAACCAGCACCGCCACCGCCACCAGCATAGTAAACTGGTGAGCCTGTAATGCTTGAAGATAAGCCAGTACCGCCTGGACCACCATTTAGTAAAGGTATAACAGTAGGAATTGAAGCTGGAGGAACAAAGTTAGCATTATTACCATTGCTGCCTGCTGCACCAGCACCTCCACCCCCTGATCCGCTACCATATTTAGGGTGAGTGTAGTTATTACTACCGCCTGCATTACCTTGACCTGGAACACCTGTTCCTCCTGGAGCTGGATAATGTATGCTAGGACTTCCAACTGCACCTGTTCCTCCGCCTGATCCACCTGGACCTCCTGGACCTGCTGATGCTCCGCCTGTGCCAAATGTATTACCATAACCACCGCCTTCCGAAGTTATTGGGGTGGGAGTACCTAAAACTGAATCTGAGCCTTTAGTACCAACAGCAGGGACAGTTGGACCACCAGGAGTAGTACCTCCTATACCTCCACCGCCTACTACTACTGGGTAAGATGAGCCTCCAGCTACAGGTAACGCTGTTGCTGTTCTAAAGCCACCTGCACCACCGCCGCCTCCGTAGTAAAAACCGCCACCGCCACCGCCTCCTGCGACAACCAAGTATTCAATTTCGGTTGTATAAGGTGCTGTGGTTAAAGTACCTGAAGAGTTAAAAGTTGTTATAACTTCAGGTTGATCGCCTGGTGGGTTATCTATGCCTACTATTCCGCCATTAGAATTAGCCATGGTTAGACCTCATTCCATTGCAGATTAGTAGCATCCCATTCGTAGTTGGTTGTAACTATTGGATCACCAGTATATGTTTCTCCTAGCCATTTTTGATTATCTTCATCCCAAGATGTATAAACTATATTGGAATCTATTTCTGTAACTGTTGGGGCAGCAACGGGTGCGACCCAGTCATCATTTACATCTAATGACCAAGATGCATAAGGCTGAGGCAAGATAAATTTATCCTTACTTGCATCATAGATGTGACCTATACCTGCATATTGCTTTCTAAAATTATTGTTGTATGAAGTTTGTTTCCAAGCAGTACCATTCTCTGAATAAGGTACTATTGTAGATACAAATGTTTCTGCTTCAGTAGATAATTCTCCACCGTTAGCTTCTACATCATCATTCGATATTACTACTACTCTCAATACTTCATTAGTTGAGTTAAGTTCTGCAAAATGTGCCATTTATTTTCTCCTTAAGCGTCGTCTAGTTCTTCATAACTAATAGTGTATGTTAAATCTCCGTTAGCACTTGCTCCACCCTCTAAAACATCTCCTTCTTCAAGATAGATGCTTGAGTTCTTATCAATAAGAACGAGTGTTGCATCAGCGGGTACGGAAATAGTTGAAGCAAACAATACTACTGATCCACCACTTTTGATTATTCCCATTGTTACATCAGCAGCACTTGTGCCATCAATGTTTGCAATAATAATACTATTTATTTTTATTACCTTATCACTTGCACAAGTTAATAAATCAGTTGTGAGTGTAGTATCTAATGCTCCATTTATACTATTTGCGTATATCGAAGTTACATTTACTAAATTTGGATTTGCCATTTATTTTCTCCTATTTTATCCAAAAACTAAAGCCATCGCTATGGCTTTTCCTGTTGTTGCTTTTTCATCCAGTTGAGTTTGTACATCTGATCCTCCTAAGGATAATGTACCTGTTATTGTTGCATTGTCGGCGATTGTAACTTCGGATGTTGTATGCCCAATCGTTACTGCAATTCCACTTGTTTCTGTTGCTATTTTTAGCACTCCCGTACTATTCTCTAAGTACGAATTTGTTCCGTCATGATACAAGTTTAAATCTTGCCCATCACCGAGTCTTAATTTTTCGCTGTCTCCGAGTAGTAGGCTATCTCCATCAGGTAGTTCCTTGATGTTCTGGTTTGATGAATCTACTACGAGAGGATATCTATCTGCCATATTATGATACTCCTACGTTCACGTTTCCGCTTCTTGCAACAACTACTATGTTGCCATTTGTTACTGAGACGTCTGTGTTTGCTCCTCTGCCTACGACTGTGAGACCTGTGCCTACAGTTGCAAAACTAAGAGTTCCACTTCCGTCTGTTTTTAAAAATTGTCCTGCAGAGCCATCAGAAAAACCTAATTCGTTTATTCCGACTGCTCCTGATGCGATATATCCGCTTGTTACTGTTGTTTTTGCCATTTTATCCCTCTAGTGTTGTAATTCTTGCTTTTGCAGCATCTAATTCTGCTTTTAGTTCTTTTATCGCCTCTACTAATGCAGGGACTAATTTTTCATAATTAACATGCTTATGCGGAGATTCACCATCTACATCTGGTAATCCTCCATCTCCTACTAATTCTGGATAAACGCTTTCTACTTCTTGAGCTATAAAACCAATGTTATTTCCAGTTCCTCTTGCTTCATTTTTCCAATTAAAACTTACTCCTCTTAGTTGATTTATTTTATCTAGTGAACCTGTAAGAGTTGTAACATTTTCTTTTAATCTTTCATCAGAAGCCGATAATGTTCCAGAAGAAGTTAGATAAGCTGCATAATAACCATTAACTGCAAAATACATATAACTTCCATTTGCAGCCATACACCCAAATTGACCTCGTGTATATCCAGGTAGAAGGTCAGAAATATAATGGGATCCATTGTCAGCTTGAACAGTAATATCTCCATTTGATGAATAAAATGTAGTATTACTTGGAGCACTGACTGAACTTATATCAGCATTTACTCCAGCGATAATTGCTCCATTACTCGTAATCCTCATGCTTTGTGAATCATTTGTAGCAAGGATTAAACTCATATCGTCTTGAGTACCTACCCATAGATTATCTGCAAGTCCAAAAAATGCATCTGTATTATAAGTCTCATTTTTTAATACTACTTGAGGTCTTGTTGCACTGATATTCATTCCAAAAGCTGAACCAAAAGCACCAGTAGAGTAAGTATTAGTACCTAGAAGCAAATTACCATTACTATCAATCCTCATAGCTGAACCACCATTAGCGAAAAATGCTAAAAAGTCCGAAGAATGGTTGTACTCAATCCCTCCTGCATATGATGCTGCTCCTGATGTTCCGTCTGCAAACAATAAATATGAACCTCCTGAGCTAGAACCATATATTGTTGCAGTTGGAGTACCTGTGCCATCACCTACAACAAGGTAACTATCTGCAAAGAATGAACCAGGATTATTCGCTCCAATTCCAACGTTCCCTGATGAGTCGATTCTCATTCTCGCTGTTGAGCCATGAAAAAACTGCAATCCAGTAGAACCTATACCCATTCCACCTGTCACACCACTGGCTTCAACATTAATTAATGGCACATTATCTGCACCGCCAACCTCTAGTTTAGAGTTTGTTATTGATGGTGTTCTGTTAATTCCGACTCGTCCACTGCTATCAATCGTCATTTTCTTGCTATTGTCAGCGTAGAAATAATGCTCATTGGCATAATACCTTAAACCATCCCAAGTGTTAGCAACCCAATCATAAGCCTGTAAAAAAGAAATACCATCAGATATCCCATCAGGGGATAATTCTATTCCTGCTGAACCATTAGAAACGTGTAATTTAGAAATAGGATTACTCGTACCAATACCAACATTTTCAGAGCTATCAATAGTTATAGCAGTAGCATCAGCACTTGATACTATTCCATCAACTCCACCTGTCATATCTGTAAATGATAAAGTACCAGAACCGTCTGTTGATAGAACTTGTCCGTTTGTACCATCGCTACAATTTAAATGTGCTATTGTAATACTATTATCAGATAGTGCACTGGCATCTACTGCTCCTGCTGCTATTACTCCTGATTTGATTTTGGTGGTCATTGTTTATCTCCTTAAACTGTTGGCAATTCGCCTAATGGTCTTACTCCATCAGTGTAAACATAGAGAGCTGCCAAAGCATCTACATCTGATACGGCATCAATTGCTGTACACATTTCGTTTGCTTTTGTTCTTACCGCTGCTCTGCTTGTTGTTATATCGCTTGGTACTGCTGTACCGCCTTCTGCAGCTCTTACTACCATCCAATCTGTTGGTGCTAGTATACCCGCTGCTTGTGAATTAATAATTTGTTTATGATTATATTTTAATCCTCTTGTAACATTTCCGTCATCATCTGTTACATCATTTAAAGCTTTTGCTGTTGCAGTTGCAAATGATTTTGTTACAGTATTTGAAGCCCAAGTTATTGACTCGGCTCCATTTATGTAATAAGCCTGATCTTTTAAATTACTATTGTCTACTACAATTTCATAAAGCCCAATTGCTTCTTTTTCCGCTGTTGACCATAAAGTAAAAATACTTGCGGGATATTGCACGTCCCCGAGTGTAAACCCTTTAGGTCTATTAAATGTTTTTGTTATAGAATTATCTTCTACTAATGCCCACATAATATTTCTCCTAGTGTGCTTTGGCGAATACTTCGCCGTGTTATCTTGCCGTTGTCGGCACTCCTGTTGATGTTACGAATGGATTTTCTGCAAATGCCATATAGATGATTGTTGCCCCACTTGCATTATGGTCTACATCTGTGTCTCTCATTTTAAAACCATTTGAAAGTAAATCTATATAGTTTCTAGTGGTGTTATCTGCATTTGTTAAGTTTGGAAACAATCTATGTTTTGTAACATTGTGTGTATCTCTTTTAGTATCAAACATAACCCAATTACCAGTTGAATCTGTTCTTTTCATTATTAAAAAAGCAGGTTTAAACCCCGTATAGACAAACGGACCATTTGAATTTCCATTACCGACATACTTGCCAAACTTGCTGTAGCCTTGTTTTTCTGCAAAGCAGTAGGCTACATATTCTCCTGCTGAATTATTATATTCATCATAAAACTTAACTCCAAAAAGTGTCGTGCTTAGACTGTGCCAAAATCCACTTTCTGTTGCTGCTGCATTAGTTGAGTTAAGTCTCATATGTTTGGAAGTGCCTAGTGCTTTGTGAAATGTTGTCCAATTTGCAGCTTGATTTCTGTTTTTAATTAAAATTAAATCTGGAGTAGCACCCAAGCCATGCCCTATAGTTTGATTGTTAGAACCATTACCATCATAAGTAACAATGCTAAACCCTGCATCTTGATTAGCTTGAACTGTAGAAGTTATAGAACCATCCGTATTGCTTGAGGTCGAACCAGCATTACAATGCCATTGCCAAGCAACCATAGAGCCTGTGTTAGTATTACCACCTGCATAGGTCAATTCTTTGGCAGTAAATCCATCAGATGTAATAGTCATTACACCAGTGCTATCAGCCACTTCAGAAGCTGTAGAATTAGAATTTAAAACAAAACTATAGCCAGTGGGTCCAAAACCAGAAGTAACATTTGCTCCTCTGCTTGTGTCTAATAGTGCGTGACCTCCTGCTGAATCTCTACGCTTAAACCAAAGAAAGTCTGGTTGTAAATCTGAGTTACCATCATTAGTAACAGTTACAACAGTGCTTCCTGCACCTGTGTAAATAGCAGTCTGAAAATATGCAGATGGGTCGTCTATATTTGTATAAGCCATTATCCGTACTCCGCTAAGTTTTTAGTGCATAAGGCATAGTAGCCTGATGGGGGTGCGTATTCAAAAGTTCCGTAGCCATTAGCATCACTTGCTGCACTTGAGATTGATGAAGGCGTATAGCCACCAAAATTAACTGCACCACTTGTATTGTTTGCATAAATAGCATATCCCATCATATGAGGTTTACTAGGTTCTATTAAATTAATAGCACCAGTACCAGTAGCTCCACTTGTAGGGTCGCCTGAATTTTGCCAAACATTAGATCTTGCAAAATAAACTTTTCCGTTATCCATATCTAAAGCTATAGCCATTGTATTTGTTTCATTTGCCCAAGATGAGCCATAAGATGCATTGGTTGCATTATAAAAAATATTTCCGCTATATGAGTAATAAGAAATACCACCATCGCCTGAAACTTTACCTGCATAATTATTAATTTGACCACCTGCTCCAATAAATTCTATATCAGCAGGAAACACACTCATCATAGCTGACTCGGGTACAGATATGTTTTGCATTTCCATATACCACTTGCCACTTGTTACAGCTATTGTTGATGCTAATGTTTCCCAACCATTTGCTGTTTTTGCAATTTTTGTTTGTCCTTCTGTTAATACTAAGGTTGTAGGGTTTGAAAAGTAATGAAGATTGTTACCTGTAGCAAAATTATTAGTAGGTGTGTCAGTTGCTTGGTCGGCTGCTGTGATGTTTGTTAGTGTATCTGCATCTAAACCTGTTGCAGCACCCAAATCAGAACTATCTTTAAATTCTAAAAAGTAACTAGGTGCACTTCCACCACTATATTCTTTTGGTTTCCAAATACCTGTATCTTCATCAAACTCACCAACATCAGATGGTGTTATTTGTGCATCTGAAATAAAAGCTACATTAGCCATATAACCAGCCCAATAAATTTGGTTGCCAGTATAAGCACCTAAATAATGATGGTCTGCGTAAACATTTTCTGCTTCTGCATTTTGGCTTGGATAAGTTGTTGAAGTTAAAGATGTTTCTTCTACTCCATTAACATACAGTCTTACTCTATTAGCTTCTGTAGATTGTGTTGAATCAACTGCAATAATGACATTGTACCAAGCACTAGTATCTCTAAAAAGTCTATTCGTGTTTAAGGTTTTTATTACTCCACCATAGCTTTGTTGCCATTTTAATTGACCATCTGCCTGTAATAAAAGATAACCATTAGCAGATGTAGCCCAAATAGTTCTTTGTACTCCAAGTTCAGTTATTTTAAACCATACGCTAAAACTAAAAGTCTTTTTTCTAGCAGATGTTGCATAAGTGCTAATGTTAGTCCATTTCAAACTTTCACTATTATCAGGCTCAAACTTCAAAGAGTTTGCAATATCATATCCAGTGGCAATACTTCCTCGGTTTGCTGCTTTCGTTAAAAATGCCATTATGTTTGCGCTAAGTTTTGTACTCGTCCGATCTCTTGCCAGACGCTTCCGTTATAACGGAATGTTAAAATATCTGTTTTGTTTGCTGTAGCAGTCATTGTAGGAGCTGTACTTGCTGCGAATTCAAAATCTGTATGCCACGCAACTGTATAAGGTGTTCCACCTTGTGCGATTTCTACTTGTATGATTGCTCCTTCGGCTGCGTTACTTGGTGTAGAAAAAGTTGTATTCTCTGTAAGCAAGTGATAAGCATTTGCTGCAGCTGTTGCATCCCAAGCGACTGCATTTGAACTTGAAGTCAAAGCAACTTGAGAAATCTGTGCACTCGTGCCGATTGTAATTGCATCTGCTAACTGATCTCCAGTTACTTGGTTATCATCAATGTGTCGAGTCAGAATACTATTTGAAGCAATTTTTGCTCCTGTAATGTTATTTGCTCCAATATCGTCAGCTGTAATAGCACCGTCAGCTATCTTTGCGGCTGTGACTGCATCTGCTGATATTAAGTCTGTGTTTATTTTTTGTAGTGCCATTATTTATTCCTCTAATGTTTCTTTGGTTATCTCACTAACCATTCTTCTACTGTGTCTGAAATATCTCTCATTTTAATCCAGTTTGGTCCTTTCTGTTCTGTTTTTAATATTCTTAATTTACCCATAAGACCTACCGTATCCCATTCTGGTCTATTTTCTCTTTGTACGTATTCTTGTCCTTCTACATACGCAGGATTATTTACCTTTCTATTAACTGTAGTAGATGTAAATGTATCATTTTCTTCTACTGTAGGTACTATTACACCTTCTGGTACTCTATCTTCGTGCATATTATGACTTATGATTTGTCCATCATCATCAACAGTTTTCCAGTGGTAAGCTTGAACAGTTTCTCTGATAGGAGTACCAAAATCATCTTTTAAATATTTTCCTTTCCATTTGCCTTGTATATCTGAATCTCCGACAACTCCCGGATTTCCTGATATAACACCAATAATTGTACTCGCATCATCATCAGAAGTAGCTCTTCTAATCTTTTCATTAATTAGTACTACTGACCATCCTCTTCTATCTTCTGAACTAGAGTTTCCATCTTCCCATTCAAAATATTCAGCATAGTCAGCTCCACCACCATTCCAAGAGCCATCTGCGTAAGCATTACCATCGCCACGAAGATTGAACTCATTATCTGAAATAGCAGAACCATTACCACTTTTACAAACAAAATATTGATGATTTACACTATTTGCTGTAAAGGTGCCGCTTGACATAATATCTGTATAGCCAGTTAAATTATTGGCTTCATGTGCAAATATTCCTGTTGGCTGATTAGTAGTATTTCTAACCTCTAGCTGTCCTGCTGGTGCTGTGTCGTTTATACCAACATTGCCTGAACTATTAATCCTCATAGCTTCACTTTCAGCCGCACCACTTCCAGGCTGTTTACCACCAAAGGTTAATGCTCCACCATAAAGTGCAGAAAGTCTCCAGTACCTATTTGCTGCTTGATTTAAATGCAAGATAGCTGAAGATGTATTTGCTGCTGCAACAATAGGTAAAATAGCATTTCCTGATGCTTTATGAACAGTTAATACTGGGTCATCATTGTTATAATATGGTGCTGTTTGGGGAGCTGCTCCAATTCCAACTTTGCCTGAGCCATCAATAGTCATTGCCGTAACAGCATTATCACCAGTCTTAAATAACATATTTTGACTGGTTGCAGTAGGATTGTGATCGTATGCTATTGAACCTCTTGTGCTTGTTCCTGATAAAAATTCAAGAATTGAGTCTTGACCTTCATCTGTGTCTGAGCTAATTTGCAAACGACAATCTGCATCTGTTGAACGAAATCTTGCTTCTACAGTTCCTGCGGATTGTAAATTAAAGTTATGTGTTGGAGTTACTCCAATTCCTACGTTGCCTGATGAGTCGATGCGCATACGTTCTACAGGTGTGCTTGTTGCTGCATTTGTTCCAAAAGCTAAGTAATGATTATTTCCTGTGCTTGATGTCGCAGACTCTATATAAGCATAGCGTATATCGCTGTTAGTTTCAGAAACGCCAGACATATTAATGCGGACACCAGTGCCTGCTTGGTTATCAGCAGAGCCATTGTTTAACAACAACGTATCTACAATGTTAGTGACACTATCTTTCCGAAGTGTAAGTTTATTTGCAGAATTGCCTGATAAGCTCGTACCTATACCTACGTTGCCTGATGAGTCGATGGTCATTCTTTTTGAACCACCAGCAAACATCACCAAATCATCAGTTTCTGAGCCAATACGAACTTTATAATTAGCTGTAGTATTTGTATCTTTAAACTCAATGGTTGATTGTGTAGAAGCACTGTAAAAACCTGAACCAACACTAAATCCTGAAGGTGCTTGTGATTCTAAAGAAAGAGAGCCAGTTGCTGAAGTTTTATTAATTAAAAGTCTGCCTGATGAGTCGATACGCATGGCTTCTGTTGCAGCATCAGGATAGAAAAGTAAGTTAGTTCCACTATTTCCAATTGAAGCTATACCTGTATTATCTTTAAAGTCTATAAAAGCTCCTACATCTGTACTTTCAAAACGAGCAACATTGTTAGTCGTACCACTATTAACTTCAAATGTTCTTGTAGGACTAGTCGTTCCAATACCAACGTTGCCTGTTAC